>Ga0209517_10001645_pt1 | contig 33315 bp, 36 predicted proteins | sample PeaSoiMetSII2010_FD_187695 | JGI IMG/M metagenome (GOLD analysis project Ga0209517, IMG submission 187695) | Peat soil microbial communities from Weissenstadt, Germany - SII-2010 (SPAdes) (version 2) | ecosystem: Environmental > Terrestrial > Soil > Wetlands > Peat | place: Germany... | reverse complement strand
GTTCATGACGGATCTCATTACAGAGCAGAATTTGTCACAAAGAATGCCGGAGCCCCAACATTTACGCCTCCAAGTAACTATACAAAATAAAATTAGACCAAGTAAAATTATTCAAAATGATATAATCTAGAGATTAATTAAAAATAAGAAAAAGAGTTGGAGTTTACCAGTATTTACCGTTGTCTGGGATAAGACCAATGCCTTCTCTTTCAAAGTGCTTGTTGAGTTCTGCGACCCATCTTTCTCGTGTGTCGCCACCAAGACCGTGCACTCTGAGCCAGAATGCAATTACTCCTAGAAGGAATACTGAGAACATGATGGTTGCAAATATGTAGACCATCACATCATAAAATAGCGGGTCGTAGTTTGGACCTATCTGACCTGCAAAGTTTGACAGTATACCTACGAGCATAGTGAATATCGTGCTCATCATAATTGAAAACACTTTAGGTGCGATATATACATTTCTGTAAGGATGTAAAAAATGAGATCAAAAATAGATTTGTTCAGGAATTAATAAAATAAGAAAAAGAGAAGAATTATTGAGATCTCTTTGCTTTTTCCGCTTGCTTTGCTTTTACGACAAAAGCAATGAAGATTCCACCGAATATTCCACCTGAGATGATTGTTGCACCTACTACACCGTTTGCATCAAGGTATGGAGTACCGGAACCTGCGTGTGGATTATTTTGTGCTGCTGTCACTTTAGCTCTTGCTAGTGCCAATTCCTGTTCGAGCCCAAGACCACCGCCTGGTGTATACTGAGCCGCAGCAAATGGAACAAATGTAGAGACTACAAATAGAGCCAACAGTACAGTTCCAACAATTATTGGTGTTTTCATATGAATACCTATTGTAAATCCAATCCGTAGATATTTAACTTTTTTGTAATTATCATGCTTGCAGAGAGCCAAGTAACATTTATGTTTCCTTAAAAAACAAGCGGTTCGTGGGACGACTTCATTCACACAGACACGGAAAATCACATTCAACAAGACCGATCACTCCTAGTGCACCTACATGGGTAAAACAAAGTCCAGCCGAGATCGAAGAACTTGTTGTAAAATATGCAAAGGAAGGTTTCACCCCAAGCAAGATCGGAATAAAATTACGTGATCAATACGCAATACCGATCACAAGACAAATTGTCAAAAAATCAATTACAGACATTCTTGAAGAAAAGGGAATAAAAACAGACATGCCTGAAGACTTGAATAATCTAGTAACCAAGGCACTAGGTCTGCAAAAACATTTGAAGGAACATAGATCAGATAAAAGAAATGTTAGATCACTTGAGCTCTTAGAGGCAAAGGTCCATAGACTATCTTCATATTACAAGAAAATGGGCAAGATTCCCAAAACTTGGAAATATAAGGCAGTCATTGCTCAACTCGAGTAATGGTAAAGTTAGACCAAGCATTATCTTATTTTCATGACAGAGTTTCTGATTGTATCAAAACAGGAAAAAATATTTCAGTTATCACTCATCTTGATTGTGACGGTATAACTTCTGGCAGCATTGTAACAAAATCTTTGATAAGAGCAGGTGCCAAATGTACTGTTCGCACAGTTAATGAATTTAGTAAAAACATTCTTGAGAAAATGAAAAGTGATTCAAGACAATTTCATATAATCACTGATCTTGGTGGAGGATTTGCAAAGGATATCGATAATGCATTAGGTGAGGAATGGATTATAGTTGATCATCACCAAATACCACAAGAAGAATTTGATAATCAAAAAGTCATCAATGCTTGGAAGTATGACGTAGATGGTGGAAAGGATGTATCTGCTGGAGGTATGGCATATCTTGTATCAAAAGCACTTCACAAAGAAAATACAGATCTAGCATGGATTGCAGTGGTTGCAGCATTAGGTGATCGTCAAGACCAAGGTGAAAAGAAATCTTTTACAGGACTGAATTTAGAAATTGCAGCCATAGCAAAAAAGAATAATCAAGTTGAAATTGATTTAGACATATTACTAGTTGGAAGAGAGACAAGGCCACTACCAGATTCACTTGCATTTACTTCTCAGCCTTTCATAGAAGGCCTAACATGGAATCGTGATGCCTGTCTTTCACTTTTAAATTCATCAGGAATAAAATTAAAGGATGGTAGTAGATGGAGAGTTCCTGCTGAACTTACAGAAGATGAAAAAAGAACTTTACTTCAGACCATATCAAAATACATTTCTACAAAAAATGCAAGCGATATACTAGACGAGCTTGTTGGATATACATACACGTTATCTGGTGAAGATAAGCGAAGTTTTCTTCGTGATGCAAGAGAGTTTTCAACAATGTTAAACTCTTGTGGTAGAATCAGAAAAGCTGGAGTGGGCGTTGCAATCTGTATGGGAGATAGAACCAAGATGTTGGAAGAGGGTGAGAACATTTTGGTGGAATATAGAACATTTTTGAGAACATACATGAATACACTTTCCAGTGAAAGATGGAGAATAACTGATAACGGTTCATACTTGATGGTCAATGGCGAAGGTCTTGTGCCAGAGAACATGACAGGTGCAGTATCATCACTTCTTGGCGGTTCACAGAAAAATACTGGAAAAATAATCATACTTCGAACAAACGGTGATGAAGGTACAATCAAGTTCTCTTCACGCAAATCTACTGGTTGCAAATCTGAAGTAAATTTAGGACTATTAATGCGAGAATGCGCTGCAAAGGTATCAGGTGTAGGAGGAGGTCATGCCGCAGCAGCTGGAGCAAGGATTACAAAAGACAAATTGGATGAATTTCTAGATCATCTGGAAAAAAATGTCACTAGAATGTAAAGTTGAAGTGTTTCTGAATAACCTTTCAGAAAAAAGGATAGATTCCATAAGAAAATCTTTGGAGCCTGATAATGTAGATTTTCCAGAGAATCTTTCTTTTAAAATAGAAAAGAAAGAGACATCTCTAGTTTTCATATTTGAGGGTAAAGGAAATATACGAACCTTGATTTCTACTATTGATGAAGTTCTTGAACAAACCCAAGTTATACTCAAAGTGACTAGTTGATGCTTGATCCAAAACTTCTTCGAGAGAATCCAGAGAAAATCAGAAACATGTTGGAAGCAAGAGCTGTCAAATTTCCTCTTGATGAACTAATATCATTAGACAAGGAAAGAAGAGAACTAATTATAAAAACTGATGAATTGAGGAAAAAAAGAAATGAGGTATCGTTAGAAATTTCAAGAAAAAAGAAAGCAGGACAAGATGCATCTAGCCTCATTGGGCAAATGCAAACAGTTTCTGATGATCTTCGCAAATTAGAAGAAACGCAGATAAAGATAGAAGATAATTTCACAAAACTTTCTTTAACACTACCCAATATGGTACACGAATCAGTTCCTCTTGGAAAAGATGATGCTACAAACATAGAGATAAAAAAATGGGGCAACATACCCACTTTTGATTTTGAGATAAAGGATCACATTGATTTGACACAGAATCTTGATCTTGTGGATTTAGAAAGAGCTGCCAAGGTCTCAGGAGCAAGATTTTACTTTCTCAAAAATCAACTTGTTAGATTAAATCAAGCGTTACTACAATTTGCACTTGATTTTCTAACTGAGAAAAATTACACTCCCATACAAACACCATTTTTGATAAATAGGAATGCAATGGAAGGTGCCATAATTGCCCAAGATTTTGAAGAAGTAATTTACAAGATTGAGGGAGAAGATCTTTACCTCATTGGGACAAGTGAACATGCAGTAGCATCAATGCATTCAGATGAGATAATTGATGGTAAAAAATTACCTCTACGATATGCAGGAATAAGTACATGTTTTAGAAAGGAAGCAGGAGCTCATGGTAGAGACCAAAAGGGAATATTTCGAGTACATCAATTTGAAAAGGTAGAACAGTTTGTCTTTACAAGACCTGAGGATTCATGGAATGAACATGAAAAAATGCTTGCAATAGCAGAAGAATTTTATCAAAAAATTGAGATACCATATAGAATCATGTTACTATCAAGTGGAGATTTGGGCAAGATTTCTGCCAAGACATATGATCTTGAAGCATGGATGGCAGGACAAAAAAGCTATAGAGAAATAGTATCTTGTTCAAATTGCCTTGATTTTCAAGCAAGAAGATTGAAGATAAGATTTAGAGATAGAACAGATGAACAACCCCAATATCTCCATTCCTTGAATAGTACACTGGTTGCAACTACACGAACTATGGTTGCGATAATAGAAAATTTCCAGACAAAAGATGGACATATTACAGTTCCAAAGGTATTGCAAAAATACGTAGGCTCTAACCTAATCTAAAATGTCGTACAACTTATATTTTGGCCTCAGAAGTTCATCATAGTTGGCTCGTCAAAAGACATCAAGAGTAAAAGACAAGTGGAGAGAGAAAAAGTGGGTCACAGTATTACTTCCTGCTTCGTTTGACAAAAAATCAATTGCCTATATTCCAGTAACTGATGACAAGGCTGCAATTGGCAGAGTAATAGAATGCACATTACACGACATACTAAAAGGAGATCCTTCCCAACACCAGTTCAAATTGTATTTCCAGATTGACAAAATAGATGGAGAAACGGCAACTACAATTTTCAAGAGATTTGAATATGCAAAGGAATTTCTTAGAAGTTTAGTAAGACGTGGTTCCTCATTGATTAGTTTTATTGCAGATTTTAAGACAAAGGACGGTTATATTTTTAGAATAAAGATAGTTGCCTTGACCCAGAAGAAATTGAACACATCAAGAAAACATGCAATCAGACTAGTAGCACAAGAAGTAATGTCAAAGACTATACCAGATATGACAATAGACCAGTTCATCCAAGCGACAGTATTTGGAAAGATAAATTCGGATGTCATGGCAGCTGTCAAGAAGATAGTTCACGTAAGACACGTAGGAATTGAAAAGGCAAAGCTCATCAGAACTGCAGAGGGTGAGATTGCCCTACTACAAGCCTAATAGATATTAGCCCATTCTTCACATATTATACAATATGACACATCAGTTCGAAGTAGAGGTTGAATTAATCTTACATGCAACAGAGGATAATAAAAAAATCTTTGAACCAATCTTTGACTTGTTTCAAATAAAAGAAGACGAGTTTACCATAGAAGAAACTCTTGGTCATTACGGAAACCCAATATTGTTTGCCAAGATAACACTTTCAAAAAAACGCGCAGAAGAATTTGTTAAAAAATTAGCCTCTAAAATATCAAAGACCCAGATGAAAGATCTAATAGAAAACATAGATTTGCATTTTGAAGACACTACACTTTTCTTAAGGATAGGTAAGAATGAACTTGTAAGTAAAGAAATCAGCCTACAACAAAATAATGCAATAAAAATCAAGATAAAAATGCCAGTCTACAAAAAAGATGAAATTTCAAAAAAATACATTGAATTACTTACGGTTTGAATAAAATCTGCAACTCCAGCATAGTTTAATAATATTTATCAACCTTAGAGAAAAGGGAATGAGGTAATATTTTTGCCGCTCCAGTCTGAGCACGCGCTGTGAAGAAGCCGCGACGAACCGACCCACAATACCTTTTGATCTATTTTCATACGGTTCTTTTAAATAGAGTCCATCCTGTTTTTTCGCTGTGAAAACAGATTATGATATAATTGTAGCAGGGGGAGGCCTTGCAGGAATGATTGCTGCACAATCTGCTGCATATTATTCTAAACAAAAATTATCAATTCTTGTAATAGATAGAAATCCCGAGATCACAATTGGCATGAAGACACTCAATGGATGGGTTTGTGGTGATGCCGTTGGAAAAAATACTGTAGATTACATGACTGAGAGGATAAAAATTTCATGGGGTAATCCAGAGATTGAGCATCCCGTAAAAGGAGTGATGGCATTTTCCCCAGATAGAGAAACATCAATTCCTTTTGATGGGGAGGGATACATGTTAAACAGACAACAGCTTCCTCAACGTCAGCTTCGTGATGCAAAAAAAGCCGGAATTAATATCCAGTATTCTGTTGCATTAAGAAATTTAACATATGATAATGGAGCCGTTGTTGGAGTAGAAGGAACAAATCTACTTACAAAGGAACCATTCAAAAAAACTGCAAAAATTGTAGTTGATGCCACTGGTGTTACTTCAATGTTAAGAAATGGTCTCACCATAGGTACAAAAATAGAACGAAAAATAGATCGTGATGATTTAGAATCTACCGGAAGACACATCATGAAGTTTGATCAAGGTATAGACGATAAGAAAGAATTTGATCCAGATTATTGCATAATTCATCTTGATCAAGATATAGCTCCTGGAGGATATGGATGGGTATTTCCAAAAGGAAAAAACAAGGTCAATATCGGTTTAGGTGTACAGCAAAAAGAGTTGGTGAAAAGAAACCAAAGATTAGGAAAACATGATGATGTTACTAAATTAATTAATGACTATGTTAAGATGAACAAGGTCATAGTCAATCCAAAATTATCAGACGATTCAATGGATTCCAATAATGTAACAGGTAATTGGCAAGTCTCTGTAAGAAGACAAAATGATTGCTTGGTTACAAATGGATACATGCTTGTTGGCGATTCTGCATGGATGCCAAAACCACTTGATGCGGGAGGAATTGGTCCAGCAATAGTTGCAGCAACCATCTTAGGTAAAAACGCAGTAAATGCAATTGAAGCAGGAGATGTTAGCGAAGCAGGGCTTTGGCAGTACAATATTGATTTCATTAATGATTATGGATACAAAACAGCAGGTCTTGAAATTTTCAGACGTTTACTCCAGACTCTAACAAATGAACAGATAAACTATGGAATGAAGCACTTTTTGTCAAAATTAGACGTGGAAGCAATTAGCAAAGGAGAGCATCCAGACTTTGGAACTGTTGGAAAACTAGGTATGATGATAAGAGGTGCACTTAACAAAACCCTTGCAGATGGACTTAGATTCACTGCACAACAAAATAAAGCATTAACAGAGCATTATTACAACTTCCCCAAGAAACCAGATGGCTTTGATGCTTGGCATAAAACCTTGCATCATATTTTGGATGAATCATACGCAAAAATAGGCGTATAGAAAATTCAAAAACATTCAGATCAAGGAATATTAATTGGAACAGAACCGCTTTTCATATTCTCTGAAGATTAATTCTCCTAACCTAGTGCTAAACAATGAGACATTTTTAAATTAAGGAAAGAACTTTGTTCAAACATGCTTACAGAATCATTGTATATTGATTGGAATAATTCATTTGAAGTTCTAGACAAGGCATTTACCGCTGATCTTTTTGTTCTTATAATAGGTCCCAAGGGCACAGGTAAGACTACACTAGTAAGAGAATTTGCCGCAAGAAAAGGAATAAAGCTTGAGTCAATCAATTTTAGTTTAAGAACACGTGAGAGTCATCTGGTAGGAGCAAAAACAATGGAAAACGGCGCAATCGGATTTGAACAAGGAATTCTAGTCAAATCCATGAAAGAGGGAGATATGCTTTATCTTGATGAGATAAATTCTGCAGAAGCAGACGTACTTCTTCGCCTTGATGAAGCACTTGATGACAGAAGACAGATTGTTCTAAAAGAATCAGGTGGTGAATTGATAAAAGCTACTAAAGGATGGTTTGTTGTTGCTACAATTAATCCGTTATCACATGTTGGTACAAAAGAGCTTCCACCGCAATTACTAAGTAGATTTCCCATAAGACTTCGACTAGACTATCCACCAGAGGATATTGAATTTCAGATAGTCAAGCAATATTCATCATCTCACGAAAAAGAGATCTTACAAGGAATAAAATTGGCAAATATTTTACGACAGGCAGCTGCAGTTGAAGAGTTGTACTATTCTCCAAGCTTGCGTGAAACAATAGCATTTGCAAAGATTCTTGATTCAGGTATGAAAACAAGGCAGGCAGCAGAGGTAGTATTTGCCAATATATACTTGCAATGGGGTAGCGTAGAATTCCAAAAAGTAAATGACATCATAACATCGATGTTTGGTAGTTAATGCAATCATTACATCTTAGAAATGACACATTAATTGAGATAGCTACATTTCTTGTTAGAAGATGGTCTGGAAAAGAATCCATTATAGTTAGTATATCGGATCAAAAAGAAGTACAAACTAAACTAAAAGAAAATAAAGTCATAATGTTTCCATTAGAAAAATATCAAGGAACTGACTTTCAAAAATATAGACAATTCAGAACTGCCTTGTGGTATGAAGCAATGAGAATCAGATATTCAAGTAAAATTCTTAGTAATGATCACGCTTTTGGATTTATCCTCAATACTCTTGAAACAAGAAGAATCGAGACCATTGCAAGAACTGTTTGGCAAGGAATGGACGATGAGATCATTTTCAGATATGGAGTTGCTTGGCTATACAGACCATTATTAAACACGTTATATGGAAATACCCGAATAGTGGAAGGTTTTGCCCAGTATTTTCTTCTAGGCGATATCAAGGGAGAACTGCAGCCTAGTGCATTTGAGAAGGTCAAAAAGGCAATCAATCTTGCCTCAGAGATAGTAAAAGAGGCAATTGAAAAAAAATACGGTACAGATTGGCTTGAAAAAAGAGTACCTGAAATAATCAAGATCTTAGAGATTGACCCGCTTTTAACTATCCCAATATCAATTCCTAAAATCAGTTCAGGTATGGCACTTTCAGAAGAGGAATTTGTAAAGACTCTAAACAAGATTGCAAAATATCGTGAAGACGATTTTGGAGAATTAGATCCCCAGAAAATTTCTGAAGGCAAAGAGGTTTTTGAAGAATTCAAAGTTTTGCTTGAAGAAGCAAAAAGAACAGAGAATAAAGGTTTGAGTAGTGAAACAATTGGAATCAACATTCCCACTGCAACAAACGTGGATGAAACAAAGATTATTGACATAGATCTAATAAATCACCTAAAAGCAAAATTCAAAGAATGGAAATCAGGATGGAAGGAAGAACATGTGTTTTCAGGAGATGAGTTTGACGAAGAATCACACATTGACGGCCATAAACCATTTATTTCAGATAGAAAAATTGCAATCAAGACTAGGATCATCATACTTTTAGATCACTCTTCAAGCATAGCAAGTCAGGAGATACAATACAAGAAAGCTACACTTGCTCTTTGTGAAGTTTTAGAATATTTAAAAGTAAAATTTTCTGTCTATGCGTTTAACACAGAACAAAAACATGTCATATGTTGGCTAATAAAACCAGAGAATTTAAAATGGAATAATATTTCTGCCAAAAGACTTGCACAAATAAAAGCAAATGGAAGTACACCACTGGCTGAAGTTTACAACATGTTATTGCCATCTCTTCGTTCAAAAAAACCAGACATATTTTTAACATTAACAGATGGAGAACCCTCAGATCCTGATGCAGTTCGTTATTTAATGAGAGATTTCAAATCTATTGGTATAAAGATGGTCGCCATAGGCTTTGGACCTGATACAGAAGATGCCATATTAATTGCAAATAATCTTAGAAGATTAGGTTATGAGAGAACTCTTGCTGTTAGCAGGTTAAGTGATATTCCAAAAAGAGTTTTGAATGTTTTGGGAACTAGCTGAGAAATGAAATGCCTCTCAGTATCTCAACCTTATGCTGACTTTATAATAAATGGTAAAAAAACTATTGAACTAAGAACATGGAATACAAAGTTTCGAGGAGAGTGTCTAATTCATGCACCAATCAAAATCAAAAATGATGTATGTGATAGATTAGGCATAGAAAAATCCAATCTAAGAACAGGAGTAATTATTGGAAAAGTTGAGGTTTATGATGTAAAATCATACAATTCCTTGGAAGAACTCAAAAAAGATCATGGCAAACACCTTTTCAACGAAGATATTTTCCGTCACAAATTCGGGTTTCTGCTTAGAAAACCGCAGGCTCTTCGAGTTCCAATTCCATACAAAGGTAGTCTAGGTTTTTTTGAGGCTAAGATAAAATCTAGACAGTCTAAAAATGACATAAAATCAGAACTATTTGATGAAGAATACAGATATCAGTGGATAGGAAAACACTAACAAAATTTTAGAGAAAAATTTAGAGATTGATGTTTGGATTATCTTTTTTGAGTTTTTCCCAATCTAAAAGAAAGTTTTTCAGACCTACATCCGTTAATGGATGTTTTAGCATTTTACCCAATACATCAGGTGGTAAAGTAACTACATCTGCTCCAATTTTTGCAGCTTCTACTACATGCATAGGATGTCTAACACTTGCCACAAGAATTTGTGTACTAAATTTATAATTTTGAAATACTTGGCGCATTTCTTTAATGAGATTCATTCCATCTTGCCCATTGTCATCTAGTCTTCCAATAAATGGACTAACATATTTTGCACCGGCTTTAGCTGCTAATATTGCTTGATTTACTGAAAAACAAAGTGTAACATTTACTGGAATGCCCTCTGATGTCAAGATCTTACAAGCTTTGAGACCTTCAGGTGTCATAGGACATTTTACAACCACATTGTTGCCATATTTTCTTAGCCTTCGACCTTCTTCCAACATTCCACTAGTCTCCATACTCAATACTTCCAAGCTCACATCACCTTTGATAATTCGAACAATTTCCTCCATGACTTTTTGAGGATCGCCACCTTCCTTTGCCATAAGAGATGGGTTTGTAGTAATTCCATCAACAAGACCCATGTCATTATACATCTTTATTGCAGAAATATTTGCAGTATCAAGAAATATCTTCATCGGATTTGACTCCGAATAGACTTGACGGCATTAGATATATGAATTGATGTGATACCGTGTTTTTCAAGCAAGAGATGAATCTCAGCATCTCTTGCAGATTCACCAAATTTGTCTTGTACGCCTATACGTTTTACAGGAACAGGATATATCTCAGAAACTGTCTCAGCAACTGCAGAACCAAATCCTGCCATTACATTATGTTCTTCACAAGTAACTATTCCACCTGTTTCACGAGCAGCTTTTTCCAAAAGTTCAGAATCTATAGGTTTGATTGAGAACATGTCAATTACTCTACATGCTATTCCTTCTTGCTTCAAAGCATCAGCTGCCTCAAGAGCAATACTAACAGTTATGCCACATGCAACAATTGTACAATCTGAACCATCGCGTAATACAATACCTTTACCGATTTGAAAGTCTTGTTCTTTTGAATGGATTACTGGTGTCTTTGATCTTGCCAATCGCATGTAACATGGACCATAAACCTGTGCAAAGATTTGAGTTAATTTTTCCACCGTTACAGTATCAGATGGAATAAAGACTTTGACATTTGGAATGACTCTCATTATTGCAATATCCTCAATCTGTTGATGTGAGCCTCCATCAGGGCCTACACTAAGACCACCATGAGATACAACCATTTTTACATTCAACCCATTTTTACCATTTCTCGAAGGATATGCTATTGCATTACGTATTTGATCAACACACCTACCAGGAAGAAATGCGGCATATGTGCTTGCAAATGGAATTTTTCCCTCGTTTGCAAGACCTGCTGCAATAGTGATCAGGTTGGCTTCAGCAATACCAACATTGAAGAATCTATTTGGAAACTTTTTTCCAAAGGGCTTTGTCTTTAATGAATCTGTAGTATCAGCACCAACTACTACAATATCAGAATTTTTCTCACCTAACTTGATTAAAGTATCTCCATAAACTGTTCTCATATCAGCAAACTCTGTCATACAAAACCTGCCTTCTGGGCAATCTGTAAGAGTTCGGTCTTTTTCTTTCCTACTTCATGTAGATCAATCCATTTTTTCACAAGATCAACTCCACCAAGGTTGTGAGCTTTGTTAATCAGTAGATTTCTTCTTGCATGTACGATCTTCTTTCTAAATTCAAGGATTGTTGTCCTAACATCTTTTTGTCCTATTATGGCACTACCGCCTACAAACACTCTGGCACCGTCCAAGAAAACGGATTCTACGTTAGACAAATCTACACCACCATCAGCTTCGATTAGACCCTCAAATTTTCTTTCAGATAAGAATTTGGCTATTCGTTGAGTCTTTTCGTGTGTAGATTCGATGTATTTTTGACCTGATTTGCCAGGAATTACGGACATTATTATTAGTTGATCCAAATCTGAAATAAATTTCTCAGACCATGTAGGCAATTCAGTACTAGGATTAATTGCAAGACCAACACTTACTTGGTTTGAACGAAGAATATCATGAATCTCCCCAAAACTTGATTCATCACAGACTTCGGCATGTACTGTAATTATATCACAGCCAGCATCAACATAATTCTTGACATGTTTTACTGGTTCATTAATCATAAGATGAGTATCAAAAGGAATTGGTGTAATCTGTCTTAGTTGTTTTATCTTTTCATGATCAAATGTTTTAGTCTCAACAAACATTCCGTCCATCACATCAAGATGAATAAAATCTGCTCTTGCATGTGCAGCTCTCTTAACCTCATTTTCCAAGTTTGCCATATCTCCAGCGATTATAGATGGAGATATCAGAGATTGACAATCTAATTCTAGATCAATTATTGGAGATATCTGAGGATTTGGTGCAACACCGTGCCATTTCGGATTATCTTCCATGTGTTCTACTGATTTACCTTTGATGGTACGAGCTACAATAATAGATGGAGTTCCCTTTGTTTGAAGTGCAGAGTTTACTGCCTTGACGATTTGTTCTATACGATGACCATCAATTTCTAAAACATTCCATCCAAAAGATCTCCACTTATCTCCCACTTTCCACCTTGCCGCATTTTTCCACATCTCAGAAATATCATCACCTACAAGCTCCTCATCCAGAGGCATTATTTTTTCAGTATAGTCATCTTGTTGAATGAAATTTCTGTCCAAGAAAACAGTGAGATTATCAACTCTATATTTAGAGCCGGTCATAGCAGCTTCCCAGACTTGTCCTTCATCAGATTCACCATCTCCTATTATTGTGTAAATATGATGATTTTTCCCATCAATTCTTGCTGCAAGTGCCATTCCAGTTGAAAATGATAAGCCTAATCCAAGTGACCCACCACAGAATTCAACTCCTGGACATTTGAAATCAGGATGACCTTGCAATCTACTTCCAAACTTTCGCAAAGTCTCCATTTCAGATTTGTCAAAAAATCCAGCTACTGCAAGATTTGAGAATAGTCCAGGGGAAGCGTGTCCTTTTGATAAAACAAGTCTATCCCTATCTGCCCAGAGAGGGTTCTTTGGATCATATTTTAGGAATTTAAAATACATGCACCCCATAATTTCAGCCATTGAGAATGAACCACCGGGATGACCAGACCCTGCAATAGTAATTCCCTTGATTACAAGTTTTCTTGCTTCTTTTACTCTCTTGAAAATATGATAGTAATTTATGGCCATGCCCATTCCATAATTTGAATTTCAGAATAATTACTAGAATCCAAATTCATGATTTTTACCGTATTTGTATCAAATAAAAAGTTATTTCACAAAACATTAATCCAAAAACAACTTACGATAAACATGAGCATTAGAGAACTTGTTCCCCTTGTGATTTATGATGATAAATGTTATCTTTGTTCAAAATTTGCTAGTATTGTTCATACCTTTGCTAAAGACAAGATCTTGATCGTAGGTCATTATTCCGATATAGGTATGAAAATAAAATCAGAGATTTTTAAACAAAATTATGATTCAACTATGATGTTCTGGTTCATAACAAAGAAAACTGCCTATGGTGGAAGAGCAGCAATTTTACCTCTCCTTCAAAGCATTCTGATGAGCAAGTCAAGAAGAAAACTAGAGTACACGCCATCTTCCAGTTGTAGTCAAGATTGTAAAACTTCTAGAGCATTTTTTACAAGAACAAAGAGTTTACTTTCCAATAGTGAAAAAATACCTCTCAAGTCTTAGAATTAGTATCCTCTACTGTTCCTGTCAGGAGTTCCAGTATTTGGATTTCTAAATCCATGCTTATCCATCATATGATTTAGGAATCTAATGTCATCAGAGAATTTTTCTCCACATATAGAACAATTGCTCATTATACTACTAAATGACCGCGATCTTTTTAGGTTTTGTAAACAATACAATATAATGCAAAATAACCAAAAAATACACAAAATCACCTTTACCATAACACCTAACGCAAACGGCTATGTCATATCATGTAGTGAGATACCATCACTATTCACAGATACACCATCAATTGTAGAGGTAGATAGAATTGTCAGAGAACTTCTCCTGGAATATATCAATGACTTTCCAGATGATTCGGAAAAAAAGGGCTTTGATAAAGACACACCAATAGAAACGATGTGGTATGCCACTCCTAATTCTGTAGCACTAGAATAGAAAAGGCGCCAGCACTACTGCTTCCCAAGGGCTCTCGCACCTTAGTAGCACAGTAGCGACATTGGGTTTGACTTCCGGGTTCGGAATGGGACCGGGTCGGACCCCAACGCTGTGGCCGGCTTATTTTCTTTAGTTTCTAATGTTATGTATTAATCTTACTTGATAGAGATATAAATTCAGAAAGGGCGTGGTTATACATGACCCATCGAGTAGCAGTCTTAGATAAAGAAAATTGTCAGACCAAAAAATGTGGATTAGAGTGTATAAAATATTGTCCAGTAAATAAGATGGGATCAGAGTGTATAGTTCTAAATGAAGAAATCGCCAAGGCTCAAATCGATGAGGACATTTGTAATGGATGTGGAATTTGTGTCAAGGTTTGTCCATTTGATGCAATAACAATTGTCAACTTGGCAGAGGAATTAAAATCAGATAAGATTCATCAATATGGACAGAATGCATTTAGACTCTATAAAATTCCAAGTTTGAAGAAAGGTCAAGTCATGGGTCTGCTAGGAAGAAACGGTATAGGTAAGAGTACAGTTGTAGGTATATTATCTGGAAATCTAAGACCAAACTTGGGGAATTTTGCATCACCTCCAGAATGGAGTGAAATTTTAAAACATTTTCAAGGTACTGAGCTTAAACCGCATTTTGAGAAAATTGCAAATAACGAATTAAAGGCATCTATAAAACCTCAGCAAGTCTACAACTTGGCAAAAGTATTTGATGGTACTGCAAAAGAACTTTTTGAAAAATATGATGAACGTGGAAAAGCAAAAGAATTGATTCAACAACTTGGATTACAAAATTCTTTAGAAAATAGACTAGCAGATCTAAGTGGAGGAGAATTACAAAGAATAGCTGTAGCAGTTGCCGCGTCAAGAGAGTCAGACTTCTATTTCTTTGACGAGCCTTCATCTTACAACGATGTATTTCAGAGAATTGGAGTTGCAAGAGTGATTCAGGATCTTGCTAAAATTGGAAAGAGTGTGATGGTAGTAGAACATGATCTAACATTGCTAGATTATCTTAGTGATTTTATTGAGATTCTTTATGGTGAGCCTGCAGCATATGGCATAGTTGCAAGCATGCTATCAACCAAGGTTGGAATCAATGTATTCCTAGATGGGTATCTTCCTAATGAAAATGTCAGGTTCAGAGATATCGCATTCAAATTTGATGCAGTTAACACCATAGAGGAATTTGTTACGATTGAGAATATTATGACATATCCAAATTTAGAGAAAAAATTTGCAAATAATTTTTCTCTTTCAATTGAAGCAGGCAGAGTAAGGAAAAGCGAAGTTCTAGGCATTGTAGGTGCAAATGCATTAGGAAAAACAACCATGATGAAGATGATTGCAGGTGTTGAAAAGCCTGATTCTGGAAACATAGAAAGCAAAGTAAAGATTGCGTACAAACCGCAGTATCTAACAAATGATTACGATGTTGATGTAATTACACTTCTTGAAAAAGCACATGGTGGAACGATAGATGAAACTCCAGAAGAGGAGATCATAGTCAATCCAATGAAGATAAAAAAATTATACAATAAATCTATCAAGAATTTATCAGGTGGAGAACTTCAAAAAGTAGCAATCGGAGCATGTCTTTTGCAAAAAGTTGACATTTATGCACTTGACGAACCTTCTGCATTCTTGGATGTTGAAGATAGAATAGCTGTAGCAAAACTTATTCAAAGATATGTTAGATCATATGGAAAATCTGCAATAATAGTTGACCATGACATTCAACTAATGGATTTGATTTCTGATTCAATTGTTATATTTCATGGAACTCCTGGAAGAGAGGGTCATGCAACAACTCCAAAACCTAAAGTTGAGGGCATGAATGAATTCTTGAAATCTCTTGAAATGACATACAGACGAGATGAAACAAGTATGAGACCCAGAGTAAACAAATTGGAGAGTCGACTGGACAGAGAGCAAAAACAATCTGGAAAGTTTTACTATAGAAATTGACAAAGATGCTAAAACAGGCAATGATTGGAATCCTCACAGAAGTAGAGGCAGATGAGATTTATGGTGCCTTTGATCAGATAGGAAATATAATCATACTAAGAATTCCAGATTCTCTTTTACACAAAAGAAAGACAATTGGTGAAGTACTTTTAGATAAAGTAAAGACTGCCAGATCAGTCTATTGTCAATCATCCCCAGTTGAAGGAGATTTTAGAATAAGAAAGCTCGAGTTGCTTGCAGGAGAAGACAAGACTGAAACTGAATACAAAGAACATGGTTGTAGATTCAAACTAGATGTGGAAAAGACCTTTTTTTCTCCTAGGCTTTCAACGGAGCGAGATAGAATTGCAGGATTAATCAAAGAAGATGAAACAATAATCAATATGTTTGGTGGTGTTGGGATGTTTTCCATCGTTGCTGCAAAGAAAAAGAAATGCCATGTTTACAACATAGATATCAATCCTGATGCAGCTAGATTATGCTCAGAAAATATACTATTAAACAAACTAAAAGGAACTATTGAATCAATAGAGGGCGATGCTACAAAAATAATAGAAGAAAGATTGCTTGAAACAGGAGATAGAGTTTTAATGTTATTACCTGAAAGATCAGATGAATTTCTGGATTCTGCCATAAAAGCAGCAAAGAAAAAAGCAATAATTCATTATTACTGCCATATCCATGCAGAAAAGAAAGATCAGGTCGCGTCACTTGCACCACAACATTTTCTAAGTGTTGTAAATGTCAAATCGGAAATTCTTGGAGCAAAGATAGTAAGACCAGTAGGTCCAAGATTTTATCAAGCAGTTGTTGATGCTGCAATATCCAAGTGATTACTTGTCATCTGTTACAAGAGAGGATGGTGATGGTCTAGAAGTTGCCATGTTGTATCCTATCCAAGAAATGACTCCAAGAATTCCTCCTACTGCCATCAATACTGATAGTTGTAGTACAATAGGACTCCATTCAGAGAGCATTAGTAGATATGCATAGAGAAAAAATCCTACAATTGCTAAGACAAAGATCATAATTCCAATAGTTCGTTGTCGTGTCATAAGCTAGAGTCTTTTTCTGACTTATTTATTTTAATCTAGTAAGCAAACTCAATTGCCATAAGATAGGCATCTTCGCCATCACGATAATAGGCTTTTAGTCTCTGTTTTATAATAAATCCAAGTTTTTCATACAATTTTACGGCTTCATTGTTACTACATCTGACTTCAAGATAAAGCTCATCACATTTTTTCAGTTTTACTCCTCCAATAGACTCTTGAACTAGACCTTCTCCAATTCCCTTTCGTCTATACTCTGGCAATACCGCCACAGATACAACATGGCCTTTTTTTACAAATCCAAGTTTTTTGAAGTTTGAAAAGCCATATTCAATTTTACACATTATATATCCAACAAGTTTCTTGTCTACCTCAGCTACTAGAAATGCTTCAGGTAATTCAGCAAGTAGACTTTCATAGAAATAGTCGGAATAGTGCTCTGGTAATGTTTTTAGGTTAATCTCCATGGTTGAAATTAAATCAGATAGATCGCATCTTCTAATAACACAGTTTCCAATTTCTCTTAATGCTACCTGCATCCTGATGATACTGGAATTATTAATTATTTAACTTTAAGCAAATAAGGGAAATAATTAAAGCCAGCCAAAGAAGCATATATGAACATATCAACTCTTGACGAAGTTCTATCTGATGTTTCTTCATATTTTACCATAATAGGATTTAATCAAAGTCCAACTATACTGCAAATCGAGATTTCTGGAAATAATATAACTATGAAATTCCCTCAACTGGTTCAAAAGATGGAATCAAAGAATATGATAGTCAGATTAGAAGCAAATTTTGGGAAAACATTTTTACTGATTTCAAGATTTGTACTTCCAAAGTCACGGCGATCTTGGATTCCAAGAGTATTGTTTATGGCAACAATAGTAACTGTAATGATAGATGGTTACTATCGAGCCATCAGTACAAACTCAATTGTAAAAGGAGACGACCCGATATACATTGCTGTTCTATACACCATCTCCTTGATCGGAATACTTGGAATTCACGAACTTGGTCACATGATTGCATCAAAGATACACAAACTCAAGATCAGCTGGCCTTATTTCATTCCAGGAATTCCAATACTTGGTTTCATACCAACTTTTGGAGCTCTCATAATGTCTCGTGGATTAATTGTAAATAGAAACATACTTTTCGATATTGGGATTTCGGGTCCCATAGCAGGCCTTATTGTAGCAATAATCGTTTCCACATATGGCGCATACATATCTCCAATGGTACCAAGCTCACAAGCCCATGAACTTTTAGAAAAATCAGGTCTTATGGAATTACATTCCAGCATACTAATGGATGCAACAATTTCCCTTGTTGGAAAACATGTTCCTAATCAAGAACTTGTAATGTCACCAGTTTTGTTAGCTGCATGGTTTGGATTTCTCATAACGTTTCTCAATCTTTTGCCAGCATGGCAACTTGACGGCGGTCATATAGCTAGAGCAACTTTTGGCGTTAAATGGCACAGAATTTTGACATATGCAAGCATAGGAATTCTAGCTTTGACAGGATATTACATAATGGCATTGTTTGTTTTGATGTTTAGTTTGAGGAGTCAAGATGTAAAACCATTAGATGACATTTCTCCATTATCTAAAAAAAGAAAAAGAATGTTTTCACTAGTTATTGCACTTGCGTTTCTTTGTGCACCCTTACCATTTTCTATTTTTACCTAAGTAGTACATGTGAACCATCAGAAACAATTACAACTTTTTGTCGTTCACCATATGTTTTAAGAACATAATCAATGGCCTGTTTTGCCCCACTAAATGGAATCATTCCAAGTTTATCTTTAGTGAAAAGATGTGGTAAAATTGATACAATACCCATCCCAAATTTTTTATGTATTTCTGTTAGAAATAAAAGATCATCCATTCCATCTATGTACTTGGAAGGACTCTTCAGTCGATCCAAGCTCATTCTACCTTCCACATACTGCTGGATTGCATCAGAGCCCAATCCGTGCTTACACTCTGCAAGAAGAATTACCAATCCTTCTTCCTTTATAGCATTTGAGCAATTCCAGATTGTAGATAGAGATCTGCTCAACGTTTCATTGCTTGCCTCTTTTCCAGTGCTAACAATTGCCACTCTATGTTTTTCAGTCTGATGTATTGCAATGGATGATAGTGATGTTGAGAGTAAAGAAGTCGATGATGGGTGACCAGTTGCAATATCAACTACTCCCATTTGATTTGCTACTATCTCTATAGCAGATATTTCAAATTCATCAGTAAATTTTTTTGCGACATCCATAGTTTTTAATTCATAGCCAGGAAGAGGAAGATTTCCTTCCCTTTTCTCATATGCCTCAAGCATACTGTCTTTGCCAAATCTTCGTAATAATTTAGTAGAGATGTTATTGTATCCAAACAAACCATCAAATTCCATCTCACCAATAAAAATGAGATTTGCATTAGAAAATTGTAATGCATTAAATTCTGATATAGATATTGTAGGATCAGAAAAGACACTTTTTAGAGAATGTAAATTTGATTTATCTACCAAGAATTTTGGTTTTGGAAAAGATTTCTTTGTACAAATATCCAACAAAACTGAGATAACTTTTTGAATAGTTTTAGAATGCTCCATAATAACAAATTCTGTAGGTTTTGACATGTCAAGAGATTCCAATTTCGTTGCAATCTCCGAATCAGTCAAGTTTACACCGCCAGGAACTATCTGTTTTTCTAGATTCTCTGCCTTTACATCAAGAACTACGTCTGTGGGTCCATAACTGAGCCAGATTTCAGGCATACCATACCGATGGGACAGTTAAAATAAATCTAGTTCGGTAAATTTTGCTGTGGATTTTGTCAAAGAATTTGCGATATTTTTGCAAGAAAGCGGCGCAATCAAATTTGGAAATTTCAAGCTTTCCAGCGGAAAAGAAAGTGCATATTATGTAGATCTGAGACTAGTACCAAGTTTTCCACACCAATTTAGAAAGATGGTAAAATCTCTTCAAAACTTGATATCAGAGAAAATAGGTTTAGATAATTTTGATTATATCGCATCGGTTCCAACATCAGGACTTGTAATAGCATCTGCATTGGCCATAGAAACTGTAAAGCCTCTAATCTACATCAGACAAAAGCCAAAGGACTATGGTACGGGTAGCCTCATAGAGGGAAAGATATCAGAGGGATCAAAAGTAGTCCTAGTAGATGATGTTGGAACGACAGGCCATTCATTACTTAATGCTGTCAGGGCTCTAAAAGATGCCAAAATAGTAGTAGATTCTGCATTTGTCATAGTCAATAGGCTTGAGGGTGCAAGGGAAAACTTGGAAAATGAGAAAGTAAAAATGTATGAGATTACAGACATACTTGCAATTTCCAACGCTTTGTACGCTGAGAAAATTCTCGACGAACAAACTTTGAATAGAATTAAAAAACAGATGAATACAATATAATTTCTAACAGATTTTCTAAATTAGCTATCGTAAACCATTAGTTCTTTTTCTTCTAAAAGTGTGTGCACGTTATGTACTGATCTGTAAACATCAGACTCTTTTTTTGCACCAGTACATACAAGTTTGCCAGATGCAAATAATAGTAGTACAGTTTTAGGATCAATCATTCTATGTATTAACCCAGGAAATTGCTCTGGTTCATACATACTTCTTGGAAGACTTCTAGCAGCTTGCTCTAAATGTATTTTCCCACCAAGATTAGCAGAGGCAACCATATTTTGTATTGTAATGACCGCATCTTTTTTTATCTTAATTCCACCTTTTCTTAATTTTTGAACAACAGTTCGTACTGCAGCGATTGATTGTTCTTCTGATTTTGCTCCAGTGCAAACCATTTTTCCAGAACTAAAAATCAATGTTGCAGTTTTGGGAGACTTTATTCTAAACACTAAACCAGGAAATTGTTCAGGATGATATTCAACATCAGGAAATGTTTGAGTTATAACATTAAGATCAATTTTTTGATCAACAGAAGCTGAAGCCACAACATTTTCTATACTGATAATAGGTTTTGTTTGTGGCATTTTCGTGAATATATATGCGCTTTATATATACTCTATAACATTTCTTGTAGAAATTCTTTGTGTCAAATTTATCAAATTATTTCTAGAAGAGAGGCAGCTCAGACAAATGCCTTAACATCATCAGTTCAGTTATAACTCTGATTCTTCATTGCGGCCAAATGAAGATAATTTACTGCTTATTTTAAAATTAGTATATCAAAATGAAAATTTAGAAAATCATGATTATTGCTTGTTAATTCTAGATCAACAATTTACTAATGAAGAAAAATGGTCATAGTTGATACAGTATAACAACAAAAGGAACTAAATAGTGGGCCCAAAGGGCTTCGATCCCTTGGCTCACCGGTTATGAGCCGGTTACTCTACCAAGCTGAGTTATGGGCCCTACGAAAGAGCAAATTGAGATGCGCTATAAAATAGTATAGAGTTAACAGTATGCATCATAGCAGCTATCAAGCAATAGATTTTGAGCTACTAAGGATTTGTTGGCTGTTTCTACTAAATCATCCTCTTGTGATGCAGAAGTTTTTCCTAAGATTTTTCGCCAAAGAGCTGCATGTCTTATATCAGCTTCTGCATGAAGTCTGAAATATTCTATTGCATCATCTTCTGACAAACCATAGAATTTTCTCAAACCATCTATCTTTGATAAACTAATTTTTGGAATTTCCTGCTCCAAAGCATACATTGCGGCAGCTCCACCCTCAAAGGAATTCATAAGACATGAAAGATTTGAAATAGCTTGTTTTGTTTTATCAAGACCGCCATAATTTCTTAGTTCATTTTGTGATACACCTAATGCACTAGCAAATTTTACCCATGGTTCTATGTGCTCAGATTCTTCATCTCTATTCGAAGCAATTTTACTCTGAATTTCAGATGGGCTTTTCACCATAACTTTGTCTACAAATGAGGGAACTGCTTTTACTAATTGGAAGTATTCTTTTGAATATCCACTAAGAGATTCCATTGATAATTTACCTTCACTCCACATAACATAGAATTTGTGCTTTAACAAACTCTGCTCGTCAATTATCTTGTCAATTCTTTGAATAAGAGAACTCATAGCTATTATCAAATTCCGGTAATAAAAAAATCTTTTGAATGGCTGCAAAAGGATTTTATGGATAACAATTAGGATGCAATTTGGGCTCCAGTGGTGTAGACCGGTCAAGCATGGGGGACTTTCAATCCTCCGACCCGGGTTCAAATTCTTAATGATGAAAATCCCGGCTGGAGCACCACTCTCAAAAGCATTAATATTCTAACCGTGATCTACAGTTGCTAGTGTAATTCTTGGATAGAAAGAATTTCGAGATAAATCCACTCATAAAAGACTTTGAAAGTTACATCGCTAAGGTCGATGATGCAATTAAGCAAGAATTAGAATTGTATTCTGCCTCAGAATTTTTCGAACCATTACAGTATGCCTTGGAAGGAGGAAAAAGGATAAGACCTTTGATTCTCATCCTAGCAGCAGAAAGCATTGGAAAATGTGATGAAAATGCATATACCGCATCATGTGCTGTAGAATTTTTACATACAGAATCTGTGATTCATGATGACATAATTGATAATGAAATTCTAAGAAGAAGAAAAGATCCTTTTCACATAAAATATGGATATAATACAAGCATAATTACTGGCGATTTTGTTCTTGGTTTAATTTTGAACATATCATCTCGTCTAGATAATGCAAGAATGGCAAGAGAGCTTGCAATTACTGCAATGATGATGAGTGAGGGGGAAATGCTTGAAACTAGGCTAGAGACAAGTGATGATGTTACTTTTGATGATTACGTAAAGGTCATGGAATACAAAACTGCTACTGCATTTGAAGCAGCTGCAAAGATTGGAGCAATATTAGGCGGAGGTAATGAAGAACAAATCATGGCATTTGCTGAATATGGTAAGAACATGGGAATCGCATATCAAATCAGAGATGATTTACAAGATTGGAATAATGAAGATAAATTATTCAATATACTGATAAAGAAAAGTTCTGATCCGCGTATCGTATTTGACCGCATGGATGAAATGCTAAAGAATTATGCCAGTAAAGCAAAGTCAGCATTAAGAAAAATCAGCGACAGTCCTGTAAGAATGAGATTAGAAAGTCTTCTAGACTTTACTATGCTTAGTGTATAGCTGGCAATCCGCTTAGAATAGGAACAGCTGATTTTGCAAATTGTATAACTGGATCTGGGTATAGTCCTATTCCTACCATGAAGATTATCGAGAATATCATAACTGCGATTATTGATTTTGGTTCTTTTAGTCTCTTGTTTGATTCTCCCTCCTCGAAATACATTTTTCTTATTATCCAACCATAGTAAGCAAGTGAAAGCGCACTGTTAAGAACTCCTGCCACGGCCAAATATGGGGCCCATGATAAAGTGCGACCTGCATCTATTGCTGATCCAAATAACATTAGTTTACTCCAAAATCCATTAAGAGGAGGTACACCAGCTAATGCAAGTAACGAGATTGTAAGACCAAGTGCAGTAATAGGCATTCTTTTGCCAAGACCTTTTATTTTCTCAATGTGCGTTACACCAAGAGTTGTTACTATCCCTGCAACAGCAATGAATGCGGCAGCCTTCATTACTGAATGATTCAAGATGTGGAATAATGCGGCTTGAATTCCAATTGGTGAAACTGGTGCCACACTTAGACCAATCAGAATGTATCCGGCTTGACCAATACTGGAATAGGCAAGCATTCTTGTAAGATTTCTTTGTTTTATTGCAGTTAAATTTCCTACCGTCATAGTGACTACAGCAATAACAGCAAGTGCAAATGCCCAGTGAAGATTTAGTGCTATTGCACCCATGATTATTACCCTCAACACTGCTGCAAAGCCAGCTTTCTTTGTACCAGCTGCAAGTAATGCAGCAATTGTAGGTGGAGAACCTTCGTATGTATCAGGTAACCACATGTGGAATGGAACTAGACCAATTTTGAATCCAAAGCCAGCTATGAACATACCTACTGCTAAAATTGCAAGAGGTATCATGTCAGGACTAAGTTTTGAAAATCCAGTGATTACTTGTTCTATATTGGTAGAGCCCGTTAGACCATATGCAATTGAGATTCCATAAATTATGATTCCAGATGATAAAGCTCCAAACAAAAAGTACTTGATTGCTGCTTCATTTGATGCAGGATCTTTTTTGAGATATCCTGCCAAGACGTATGTTGGAATGCTCATGAGTTCCCATGCTACAAATAACATTACTAGATCAGTAGAGTATGCAATCAGAATCATTCCAATTGATGAAAGTAGAATTAGTGAATAGTATACAGCCGGGTTTGCTCTTCCGCGCATGTAGTTAAATGAGCCAACTGTTGTCATAATTCCAACAATTAGCATTGCTATTGCAAAGAATGATCCAAACCTGTCATCAACAAGAACATTCTGTGAAAATATTGCAGACGGTGTGACGTTCTTTGCAAGTATTTGATAGATTACAACTCCGATTGCAGATAATAGCGCTCCAAAAGTTATAGCTCCATAAAGTGAGGAACCTTTCTCTTTTCTAGCTACACTGATTACTGGAATTATTACTCCAACTGCTCCAAGTATCAGAGTTAACAAAATTGGTGTTGATGTGAATTCTATCATTTTCTATCTCCTAAATTAACAATAGGAATACTACTACGAGTATACCCACTCCAAAAATGTAAAGATATGATTGTGAAACTCCTGTTTGTGTTGCTTGCATTATTCTTGCACCGCCAGCCATAGTTTTTTCTGGGACCACATTGAATCCTTCCAATACAAAGTTCTCAAAGTATTTGTAAATACCTCTAGCAATGTATAATGGAGCTACTACAAATCCCCAGTAGATCAACGCGTTAAGGTACCATCTGTTTAAGAAGAATTTGTGAATAGCGTAGAAGAGTATGTTTGAATTTACAAATTTTACAGGATCGGCAAATCTTCCAATATAGAAAACATATCCAAGTCCAAATCCAATAGCAAATGCAGATAGTGATGCCACAAGAGCTATAGGGTTAACACCTTGTAGTAATCCACCAAGTAATGGTTGAGATTCTGTTGCGACCGCTCCTACATTAGATGTAATTCCAAATGTTGAACCCAAGTAATTAACGAAGAGATCGTGAATTTGGTGCTCAAATGCAAGACCCATTACACCTACTCCAATTGTCAATACAGCAAGAATTCCATATGGAATCCACATTGAAGGACTTGTTTCATGAATATGATGTCCTTCTTTTTCTAATTCCTCAATATGTTTACTCTTATCACCAAAGAAGACCAATCCTATCATTCTAGTTGTATAGAATGCAGTGATTACTGCAGTAATAACTGCTATTGCAAATAGTGGAAGAGCCCAAGTGTTACCAGATTCATAAACTGCTGCAAATATGGCATCCTTACTCCAGAAACCAGTAGTGATAAACGGAGCACCCATTAATCCAAGACCAGCTGCCCACATGAAAACATAGGTCTTTTTCATGTATTTTCTAAGACCACCCATATCAGTCATGAATCTAGAACCTACAACATGGAGTATAGAACCCGCAGCCATGAATAACGATGCCTTGAACATAGCATGTGAAATCAAATGGAAGAATCCTGCAGTATAACCATCAACAAATTGTTTTGAAAGACCAGCAACACCAAGTGCCATCATCATGTAGCCTATCTGTGATCCAGTAGAATATGCAAGTACTTTCTTGATCTCAGGATGCACCATTCCTTGAGTCGCAAGAAGAAGTGCAGTTATTGCTCCAACCCATGCAATTACTTCAAAGAATTGATCCATGTTAATTCCAATTGCGGCCAATGCAAAGAAGAGAGGAGCTAATCGTGCCACCAAAAATACACCGGCCTTTACCATTGTTGCAGCGTGAATTAGTGCTGATACTGCTGTAGGTCCTGTCATTGCCTCTAGTAACCACTCATTTAATGGGAATTGTGCAGATTTTCCTATTGCACCGCCAAATAGCAAAACTGCAGCTGGAATTAGCAAGTGTTGTGAAGCCATTGCGGTAGCCCAACTTGTATTTGCAGTTAATTCCCTAAATCCAAAAGTACCTGCAAATGCAAAAATTAGAAACATTCCTGCCAGCATCATGACATCACCAACTTTTGTCATGATGAATGCCTTCATTCCTGAATGAGTAGGAGAATAGTAATCCATCAGACCAAGTACATGTCGTCCTTCTATTCCCACATGATCCTTCTTCTTGTCTTTATACCAAAATCCTACCAATGCGTATGATGCAAGACCTACTCCTTCCCAACCGAAGAAAAGTTGCAAGAAATTATCAGATAAAACAATAAGCTGCATGGATCCCAAGAAGAATGCCATCCAGAAGAAGAATCTAGTTAGGTCTTTGTCCCCTTTCATGTAACCGGTACTATAGACAAATATCAAAAATGAAATCCATGCAACAACATTACTCATTATGACTGCTAGTGGATCTGCAAGTACTCCAGCCTTGAGTCCAATTGATGATATCCAAGGAATTTGGTTGTGAATTTCGTGATTACCAAGAGCTGATGGAAGAAGAGATAGAGCTGAAACTGCACTTGCAAGAGCAAATGCTACTGCCACCCATCCTGTTGCACGCTTTGATCCTTTTGCAACAGCTGGAATTATCAGAGCTGCAACAAATGGTAGTATCCAGATACCCCACACCCTTAATGCTCCTAATCCAAAACCAAGATCAAAAGGTAAAATAGCCATCTTCTAAACTCCCACCAATCCTTTCATGAAAGGAATTATTTGATTAAAGAATATGTCTGGATATATTCCAATTACGACACTAAATCCTGCCAAGACCATCATCGGACCTGTAACATACCAGTTGGCTTCTTTTGTATTCTCTAGATTTTCTGGAAGTTTTCCAAAGAAAACTCGTTTTATCATCCATAGTATGTATGCCATGGTGATAACCGTTGCAACTAAACCTAAACCAAATGTAACCATCCTAATCATAGAGCCTTGTTGAATCGCAGTTTGGAGTGCACCATAGAACATGGTCCATTCTGCCATGAATCCACTAGTTGGTGGAACTCCCATCAGAGTAAGTGCTCCAATCATTGCACAAACTGCTGTTATTGGCATCTTTCCTGCAAGACCTCCCATCTTTGTAAGGCTACGAGTCTTGACTTGCAAAATTATTGCACCTACCATCATGAATAAAATCACTTTACCCAAGCTATGAGAAACAAACATCATTTCAGAACCAGAAAGTCCAAGTACGGAAACAGTACCAATTCCAAATAAAATATAACCCATTTGACTTATACTAGAATAAGCAAACAGCTTTCTGATGTCGTCTTGCACTAGTGCCATTACTCCACCGTAGATCATTGTTACCAAGCCCCAAATGTTTAGGGCTAGCGCAAGATGTTCATATTGTCCAGGCATTAGCATTATTATCAATCTAAAGAATCCGTATGCTCCAACTCCAAGCATTGCTCCAGAAGATAATGCGTTGAGCGGTGTTGGTGAAGATCGATAAACATGTGGAAGCCACATATGCACTACAAAGGCTGCCATTTTTACTGCAAGACCTACAATTATTGCAACAGCTGCAAGACCTAAAACATGTGGCGGTATGCCATGTGCTTTGATATCAGCATAGTTGAAGCTGCCAACACTTAGACCAATTGAAAGAAAACCAAGTAAAAGAATTACAGCCCCTACATGAGTCCAGAAAAGGAATAGTAGTGCCACTCTTCTTCTTGATTCATATCCCCAGATTGCCAACATGAAGAATGCTGGAATTAGCATCAGTTCAAAGAAGACATAAAATTCTATTAGATTAGTTGCAAGGATAGTTCCAAGCATTCCCATGGCCATGACAAGAAAGAGCGCATAGTATGCTCCAATTTGATGATTAAGATGATCTTTTAGAGAAGAAGACTCTATGACTTCAGTACCGCCTCCCACCAAATGTTTTTCAGAATTCATTCGTTCTTCAAACATGATAGTAATTCTGGAAACCATGTAAGGTTTTGAAAATAGTACAAGTACTGTAGATATTACATAAATTATAATTGCAAATGGAGAGGCAAGACCATCAAGTAACAATCCAAATTCTCCAAATAATTGAGTCCATTTGTAGTGTTCCTCATAACTTCCTGAAAGTGCTGGAGTAATGACTAGTACAGTACAATACAACAATATTCCAAAAGTAAACCAGGCTGCTACATTAGGTCCAGATTTTCGTCCCAAGTAATATGCCACAGGAGAAAGTAGTAGAGGCAAAAAAAGAGCCTGTAGTAATACGAATTGCATTATCCTTTCAAACTCCTAAAGTCTGCAATGTCAATGTTTCTGTACATTCTATATGCCACAATCACAAGTGCTAATCCAACTGCAACTTCTGCAGCTGCTATTGCGATAGAAAATAGTGCCAATGTCTGACCCTGACTATTTGGTATATATCTAGAAAATGCAACCAAATTGAGATTGGCCGAATTAATAATCATCTCTATACCAAAAAGCATGCGGATTGCATTTCTCTTTACAGCCATCCCATAGATTCCAATGGCAAGTAGTGCCACTGAAACCAAAATAAAATCAATCAGCGCGTTGGTCATCTATTGCATCCTCTCTTCTTGCTAGTGTCATTGCTCCAGTAATTGATGAAGCCAAAATTAGTGCCATTACGATCAACGCAGGTGAATAATATGTCAGAAAGTCTTCTCCTATCTTTTTGTAATCTACCATAGGTGAATTAGTATCCATTGTTTTTAGTCCAGAACCAATGATTATTGTTCCCATGCCTAGCATAAGTGCAAGCATCAATCCTATGCCAGCATATCTTCGACGTTTATCTTCGACTTTATTGAAAATAAGTTCTCGTCGTACTAACATAACTGTGAATAATATTAGAACCGCGATGGAACCAACATAAACTGAAAGTTGAAACATTGCTACAAACGGTGCATCCAAAAGCAGAAAGAATCCTGCTACTCCAGATAATGTTATCATCAGTGCTATTGAACCATATATCAGAGATCGTATCTCAAGTGCCACAATAGCAGAACCAATTGTTAGAACAGATAGAGCTAGAAATACTGAATCAACCATGTGAAGCACCCCTGTCACTTATTTTTATTTCAACATCTTGTGAAATCTTTGGTTTTATAGCAAGCTGAGCAGGGGTGTAAATAAGAGCAGATTTGGTAAACGAAGAAAGTTCATAGTCGTTTGTCATGTATAGTGCATAAAACGGACAAGCATCTACACATAGTCCACAGAATACACATTTACCATAATCAATCTGTGGCATTATTGCTTTCTTGTTATGCTTCCACGTTTCAGCTACCTTGACCATACTTATGGCCTCTGCTATCCCCTCACATGCCACAGAACAAAGCTGACAACCAGTACAATTTTCATGGAACAATATGTGTCGACCTCTTAACCCAGCTATTCCTACTCCTATCTCTGGATTGTATTGAAAGCCATCACCTACGAATTTTAATTTCTGCTCAGGATATCGTAATGTGAATCGCTTTACTGCAAGATGTTTAACTCCAGAATTTAATGCGCGGATTATTCCGATAACATTACTCATTGTAATAATCCTCCAGGTCCCAAGACACCTGCGTATAGCAATCCGAGAGCTATAAAGATGTTAATGAAGGCAAGACCAATTAGTTTGTACCAACCAGTGTGTAATGCTATATCCATTCGAACTCTTGGGAAAACTCCACGAGGTAGTAGAATCAAAAGTATAACTCCAACAGTCTTTATCACAAACCACAGCGTACCATTGAGCATTTGTTGATCAAAGAGTGGCAATCCAGGGAATTTGGCAGTTACAGGACCAATGGTAATTCCGTTAGTTATGATATCTTGTGGGAAAGGTGGCCAAACCATCGGACCGTTCCAGCCACCAAGGAATAGTACAACGAACAATCCTGCAAATGCATATAATTTCAGATAAGTTCCAAGCTGAATTAATCCATACATCATTCCAGAAAATTCTGTTAACCATCCTGCAACAATTTCACTTTCTGCTTCTGGAAGATCAAATGGGATTCTTTCAAGTTCTGCAAAGATTGTAATGAAAAAGACTATTGCTCCAATTGGTACAAAAGTGATCCACCAAAAGTGTTGTTGTGATTCAACAATATGTGAAAGATTTAGACTTCCAGAGAGTATTACTACTCCAAGAAGTGATAAAATTAATGGAATTTCAAAAGCAACCATTTGATGGAGTGCTCTAAGACCACCAATGAACGTCCACTTGCTATTTGCTGCCCATGCTGTTAGCACGGCAATTATTGGAAAGAAACCTATGATTGCAAATACTGCTAAAAGACCAACAGAAGGATTTGCAACTACCCATCCAGGAGCAACTGGAATCAGAGAAACAAAGGCACCTGCTGCACCTACAAACAATAATGGACCCATCCAGAAAATGGGTTTGTCTGCTTTTGCAGGTATTATGATCTCTTTACTCATTAGCTTAAAACCATCACCCATCAGTTGTAGAATTCCTTCTATTTTTCCACAATAAAGCGGTCCTACTCTAAGCTGCATTTTTGCAAGAAACTTCCTTTCAACAAATATTGTTGCAGCTGCAAGTAGAGCTGCAAATCCAAATCCTGGAAATACCATTACTCTAAAAATAGTTGTATGAATGAAATTTTTGACAATTGGAAGAGTACGTGATGGATCAGCCATCCAAGTCATTGAAAGATATGGCGTCATGAGTTGACCGTTGATTATTGGAAGCTTGATGTAAAATAATATGATAAAGACTATTGGTAATCCAACTAGGCTGAAGATCAGAAGTACCCAGAATATTAAATCAAATAGAGAAGCAATGAATCTACTGAATCTAAACTGCGGTGCGATAGTAGACATTTATCGATCTGCCTCCACAGGCCAATAATTAAGACCCCAGTAGACTGCTGGCATGTTACCTAATTTTTCTCCCTTCAATAAATATGGCATACAGATCAAGTTTCTAAATGAGCCAACGCTTATCTTCACTCTATAAGGTTCTGGCCTATTGTTAGACACAATGTAATATCCAATTGCTCCTCTACCAGACTCTACTCTACGATAAACTTCATCATTACCACCTTTTGGATTTGGTTTTAATTTTGTACGCACAGAACCAGACTTTGGCATCTTTTTTAACGCGTCTTTAATTATTCTGCAACTCTCAAACATCTCAAGATAAGGTACACGAGATCTTGCATAGGAATCACCTTCTTTCATCACTATTGTTTGAAAGTCTAGATTTTCATAGACATCATATGGTTCTTTTTTTCTTACATCAAAATCAACACCAGATGCTCGCAGTACTGAACCAGTTGTTCCAAGTCGGATAGCATCTGTTCTTGATAATATTCCACTACCTTCTGTTCTTGCTTTCAAGAGAGGATTCTGATAAAAAATAGCCTCATACTCTTTTAGTCTCTTCTCAAAATATGCAACTTGTCTTAAGCATCGCTCTTCAAAGTTAGACGGTAAATCATTTCGTACTCCTCCAGGTACTAGATATGCATGAGTTACTCTTGCACCAGACATTGCTTCTAAAAGGTCAATGAAAAGTTCTCTATCACCTGCAGGCCACATAAACATGGTAGAGTGACCTAAGAATATTCCATAGATAGCCAACCAGTACAAGATGTAGATGCAACGATTCAGTTCTGCGGCAATAACCCGGATGTATTTTGCTCTTTCTGGAACTTCAATTCCCAATAATTCTTCTACTCCAAGACAATATGGATACAAGATATTGGAAGAGTCGTGGATTACAGGTCTTTCAAGGTGAGGAATATTCTGAATATAATTTCGATATTCAGCCATTTTTTCTTCTCCTCGATGTACATAACCTGGATCAGGATCACATGAAACAATGTAATCACCATCAACTTTGATAATTAGTCTCATATGTCCAGAACCTGGATGTTGAGGTCCAACATTGAGTGTCATTATTTTTTCATCCACTGTCTCAATATGCATTCCGGGAGGTAGTTGTGTTGTCATTTTATCTTCCCTTTATCTTGAAATCTTTTCTAAATGGCGGTATATCTGCCCAATCTTCTGGGAGAAGCAATCTTCGCATGTCAGGATGACCTTCAAAATAAACGCCAAACATTTCAAAACATTCTCTTTCATGAAACTCTACACTATAAAATACATCACGTAATGATGACATTCTTGTTCTATCTGAACCAGGGTTTGGAATATCTTCTCTTGGAACTCGGGTTGCAAGTGCAAGAATTTGTCGTCCAAGTTTTTCATCAGTATAAGAACCCAAGTGGTATACAACTTCGATTTCATTTGCATCTGGATAGTCAACTCCAGATACAGACTCGGCATGATCATATCGAAGTTCATCTCGAATAAATTTAGCGACATCTACAATGTTTTCTTTTTTACTAGTTACCCTAATTCTGTCAGATCTAATATAGTCTACATGTATTTTATCGCCAAATTTTGAAGAAATCTTATCTGCCAAAGATTTTTCAAATTCAGGGATAGGTTTTGGTTTAACAGGAACGTCTGGAGATAAGTCAAGTCCTTTTTCTTCATAAAATTTTTTTGCTTCATCTTTTGACATGGAATCTGAACTTGTAGTATTTTCAGAATTAGCAGGATGTTCTTCTGCAATATCTTTAACTTCGTCCTTTTCAGTTCCAGAGCTCATGGCTATTTAGCCTTCATCCGTTTTATTTTTTCTTGAAGTAACATACATCCTTGGATTAGTGTTTCTGGTCTAGGTGGACAACCTGGAACATAAACATCAACGGGAAGAACCCCATCGATTCCTGGTAGTACGTTATATGAGTCAAAGTATAATCCTCCAGTTATTGCACATGCTCCCATTGCTATGACATATTTTGGATCAGGCATTTGATCATATACCATTCTCAATCTAGGAGCCATCTTTCTGGTTATAGTTCCCATGACAACAATAAGATCACATTGTCTGAGAGAACCAAATGCTTCGATAATACCAAATCTTTCAACGTCATATCTAG
>Ga0209517_10001644_pt1 | contig 33328 bp, 31 predicted proteins | sample PeaSoiMetSII2010_FD_187695 | JGI IMG/M metagenome (GOLD analysis project Ga0209517, IMG submission 187695) | Peat soil microbial communities from Weissenstadt, Germany - SII-2010 (SPAdes) (version 2) | ecosystem: Environmental > Terrestrial > Soil > Wetlands > Peat | place: Germany... | reverse complement strand
TGCTGCGGCGCCGCAGGTTTCTCAGGTTGCACTGAGGGTGGCTGTGGGCGCGTCGGCCTGTTTCCTCCCGGCGTCGTCGGCTGGCCCGGCGTTGTCCCCTGGCCGGGCTTCGGCTGATTTTGGTCTGGATTCCTTGGCGTGCCCGGTGCGCCCGGACGCCCAGACGGCCGACCTGGTGCCGGATATCCCGGGCTTGGACTGACAGGCTTTCCCGGCGTACTCGGCTTTTCAGGCGTTCCCGGTTTCGCTGGTGGGACCGGTTTGCCTGGCGACGGATGGTGGCCGCCGGGGGAATTCGCCGGACGTCCCGGTCTAGGTGCCGGAGAACTTGGCGGCCGGTAGTGGGGCGGACGATAGCCCCAGTTGCCACGGTATCCCGGACGATTGGTCCACACAATCGGTCGCGGATGATACCGATAATGTGGCGGACGATAAGGGTTCCCCCAGCCGCTCCAATAGCCGTGATTGTAGTAAGCCCGCCTCGCTCCCCAATTCCATCCCCAACCGCCCCATCCCCACGGACGGTTGTCGACGATCAGCGCCCCAATCCCGATCCCAGCGTAGAAGCCCATCACCGGCGTCGCAACCACGGCGCCTGGAGCAGGACGAACATAGACCACCGTGGGATCATACTGCGGCACGTAGACGACTGTCGGATTTGCGGGCTGGATCACATAGATCGTCTGCCCCGTCGATTGCTGCACTTCCACTTTCTGTTGCTCAGTGGTGCGCAGCGCGCCCGATCCGTATGCCTGAGCCCGCAGGCGTTGAATCGACGCAGTGACCGATCCCTGGTCAGCGGAGAACGCTTGCCCGACTGCCGCATAATCGTCGATGTGCTGAGCCATCATGTCGAGCACTTGAGGAAAGTTCACCAACGCAATGAATGCAGGATCGAATCCTTGCTTTTCTGCCGCATCGGTGAGCGCCGTGCCCGTCAGGCCGGGATTCGCCTGCAACCAGGCGTTGACATCCAGGATCTCCTGCGGGTTCGTTGACGCCGTAGTGATCTGCGACAGCAGCGCATCGGGATAAAGAGCGACCGGAGCAAGCAACTGATCGAGCTCCTCCGGCGCAGGGGATGCGGCCTGCGCCGAGAGAAGAGGACCGGCGCCTTGCAGCGCCACGCACAGGATCAGCAGTGAGATCAGGATGGAAAGCGGCTTCCCTCGCATAAGTCACATGCTCCCTTGATCACTCGACTGATTCGTCGGCGTTTTTTTGTTCAGTTCAGCCAGCAGCAACTTAGCCGACGGTGGAGCAAGGACTTCGTTGTTGAACACGACGTCGTGCGCGCTGACATTCCGTCCGTACAACTTCTTGTTGGCCCCATTGTCCGGGCGAAGCGTCGAGCCGGACAGAGAGATTCCGGCAAAGAGTCCCCGCGACCGGGAGTACGAAAGAATTTCGGCGCGCAGGGTCACGTCGGTTTCAGCCGACGCATTGCGCCCGACCGGGCCCGCCGCCGCCGAAATATCCGCGCCCAGTTTCACTTTGCTGTCCAGAATGGCGTGAGCCGACCGCGGAGTCATGAGCAGAAGCACGAAGTCGGTCGCCTGTCCGCCAATCTGGAGTCCGAAGCTTCCGCCTTCGAGCGCCATCATCGTCGGAGCGCCCCAGGGGCCTTTGAAGTCTTCGCCACCGCGGCAGGTCATGACACCCCTTCCATAACTTCCGCCGAATCCGAAGGCGAACTTGATAACGGAAGGCAGGACGACGACACAATCCGCCTTGTCGATAACGCTCTGCGGAATGTCATCCGGGATATTCAGAATCTCCTTCATGACATTGCCCGCATTTGCTACGCGGTCCTGTTCCTTCTTTTGCGCGAAAACAGGTGCCGCAACGATAATCAGGAGCACAAATACAGCACAAACTCTTTTCATAAAGTTATCCTCTCTAATAGAATTGGTTTTTTCCTCTTAGCAAATCTGGCGGATGCGGTCATTCGCATTGCTCGCCGATGTTTCCTCGTTGATTGCACGAGGCCCAGTGTTGTGTGCCAGCAAAGCCTTGATCTGATCCAGGTGCCGCTCCATCCGCTCTTCGGATGCCGCGTTCTTTCCTGTCATCAGAATCAGTTTCACTGACACGAGAAACACACCCGCCTCAAGAAACAGTTCGTGCGTGAATCCCTTGACGGCTAACGACAGACTGAACAAGCCAACAGTCAGCAGAATCACGACGTTGGCCCACGGATCACTCGACTTGAACAATTTCATGGCAAATCACTCCTTCATCGAACTGCTCTTTCACTGGTCACCAGAAACGCAATCTCATGCTTGATGAGCTCAAATCGTTGCTGTTAACACGGCTGTCGATTGGCGAGGGCCCCGCTGAATGCGAGGGCCCTCCACCGTGAAGTGCCCTCTGTTACTTCGCAGCCGGCACCCAGACCGCATCTGCAGAGGCGAGTTCTACCCCGGCAACTTCGGTGTTGATCGACACATTTTGCATCTGCGCCTTTTTCCCGGACTGGGCGGAAACGCTCAACAGATACTGGTTGTTGAGGATGCCCTGCAGTTGGTCGAGATACGGCGCGAAACTCACCGGTTGCTGCAGTCCCAGAAAGAAGGACTCGCCACCGGTTACATCGGACAGCTTCGCAATGCCCATCTGTCCATTCGTGGCTTCCCAGTAGTTGCGGTCCCGGCGGCCCGCGCCGGGTGCATAGATCGTGTGAATGATGGTGCCGGTGCGCATGGCAACTTCGCTCGCCGAATCGACGTCGGGATTGCTGTACAAGCCGCGCCAAGGTATGGAGCGACGGGCGCGGTCGATTCCGTCCGTGACCATCAAAACCTCACGCCGGTTCTGACCTGCTGGCCAGCGCTTCATCAGATCGATCGCCGAAAGGTACGGACTTCCGTAGGCTCCCGCAAAACCCAGCGGCAACCGTAGCGCATTCGCGGCCGCTGCGTGGTCGGTCGTGAAGTTCTGCACGATCTGGACTGTGGCGTCCCGCATATATCCGACGCCGATCGCAGTCGTCGACGGCTGGGCGTTGATGAACGTCTTCAGGTCCTCGAAGTGCATTCCCAGTGTCGGGTTCGAGGCGTCATCGATCAGGATGAACAGATCGAGACCCGCTCGATCGCCCTTAGCCGGAACCCACTCCGTCACTTTCAGGCGTTCTTTGCCCTGGGTGACGGCGATGTCCTGTTGGCTGAGTTCAGGCATGCGTTTGTCGCTTGGCACGCTTGCCGTGACAGTCATTCTTACCGGCACGCTAGCGGCCGTTTCTTGTGCGTTCGATGGAGCGACCGTCATAATCGCGGCTGCCATCGTTAGTGCTGCGCAAAACACACTCATTCTTGATTTCATAGTGCTTCCTCTTTTCATTTCGTTTTTCGAGTCTGGATCGAGTCTCACCTCTTGGTAATGCACCCTCTGTTCCAAACCGCAACTGATTGAAAACATGAGCGGTGTTGCGAATTTGGCTTTCCGAAACTCTCGGAAATTTCCGAGAGTTCGCGAAGGCCGCAGAGAGACAGAGGGAAAGAGAATCAGAGATTGGTCCCAGGAGAGAACACCATTGCCAGTTCGACGCAGGTGGTCGTACGAAAGCGCCGGAGCGCCGCCATTCTTATTCAACAATCCCGATGGCGACGCTCCCGCTTTAGGGCTACGTTATGAGAGATAATCGCTAGTTCTGAGAGTTGATGGACGCGTTCAGGCGAACGACTTGGCCGCTCTCGAGTTCGTATTCCGCCTCGATCACCGTGAGCTTGCCCGACTTCACCGCATTGCGAATGATCTCGCTGTTGGCCACAAGATCCATTGCGCTGCGATGAACGTTTTCCTTGATCGCCGATTCGACAAGATCATCGGCCTTGGCATAACTCTTCGCTTGAGCCACGGCAGGACTGATCTTTTCTACGATGGCGTCCAAGTTCGGGCTCGGCATCTTTTCACCGGAACAGGCGGCGTTCACCGCGCCGCATTTCTGATGTCCGAGCACGACCAGCAGAGGGCTATGCAAGTGATCCACCGCGTACTCGATGCTTCCGAGCGCCACAGCGTCAGCGACATTCCCCGCGGTACGTACCACGAAGATGTCTCCCAGGCTCTGGTCGAAAATCAGCTCTGGACCAACTCGGCTGTCGGAACACGAGAGGATGATCGCTTTCGGAGATTGTCCGGAAGCCAGCTTGTGGCGCAGGGAAACCAGGTCGCGCGTCTGGAGCTTGCCAGCGACAAACCGGCGATTGCCGGCCATCAGACTATCCCAGACTTCAGCCGCGGACGGTGCGGCGTGACTGGGAGCATGCGATGAGTGTTGCGCGAGAGCGGTAGGCGGAGTTTGTGCGATTCCCGAACCTGCGAGCGATAACACAAGACTAAGGCACAAAGTGCGAATCATGAATCCTTCCTCCAGATTGAATCTCTATCTGCATCTTCGGTCGGCTTCAGGATGGTGAGCATCACCGTATTGCTCTCCGGGAGAATCTGATACTCGACGAAGCGCGGAATCTCAAACCATTTGCCGGCGTATTCCACCAGGGTGCCGTTGATCGCAATCTTGCCGGTCCCACGAATGAAGCACAGCGTGGCGGCAGAAGTCTCGTAACGGTACTCTACGCTCTTCTCGTTGGGTTTGATGTAGGTCAGAGCGCCCAACCCAAAATCGTCCTTATGCACATGAAATCTTCGATTTCTAGGCAGCCGTTCGACGCTGAACTTGGTGCCAGATTCAGTCATTGTGGTTTCTCCTCTCGATTGCTAAATCTAGTGCAAAACTGCTCGCATTCGACGTTGCAACCTCCGTGCCAATCAGCGAATGTTGAGGGCAGTGGGCTTATCTAAGTCGAAGGCCCCGGTCTGTTGGAAATTCCCGAGAGTTCGTGATGTTAGGCGCCATCTACCACTCGTGCGCAGGGCTAGCCGCGGGTCATCGGCCGAGCATGGGTGCATGGGTGCTGTCCCCATCTCGACATAGAGTCTTTGTATGCTTTGTTGGCTGTAGTGAACGAGACCGGTACGTGGGTAATCCAATTCGCCGTTATGGCTCAACGCCGCCGCGCTTCGGGCGTCAAGTCCTAGTTACTGTGCGCGAACAACACTCTGACCGCTACTGCAGCGGCGGGTCGATCATCCCTTGGAACGAAGTTCCAAGAAACTTTCCTCTCGCGTCGAAATTCCAGTTGAAAATGGCTTGCCCGGCGTTGGCGCAGGCATGGCAGCCATTGCGCAGCGGATAGGCGACCGTGAACTGGATCCCGCCATCAGGGCTGACTTGCGAGTTCGGCCATATCTTTCCGTCGCGATCTCCTGGCCAGACGTCAATTTTGGAAAACTGCCGTTTGGCGTCCTGAAACTGGGAACTCTGCTTCATGGTCTTGACGTCAAGCAGCTTGACATCTTCGACGTTGACGATGCGCGGCTGCCCATTGACCAGCAGAAGACCGTAGTTGGTATTCGCTCGCAAGGGATAGGTAATCCAGGCAAACGCGACCGGGCCTTCATCCTGAAATCCGGTCATCACGCCAAACTCGCCGTGAGTCTGGTTATAAAGCTCGCGCGTGAACTGCACGGCGTCAGCTGGGGCACCGGCCTTTGCCATCTGACCAATCATGCAGTCGGCATAGTCGGAGGACGCCGAACGATCGCAGGCAGCGTGGGCAGTGGTCATGAATTGAGTCGGCAACTGCCAGACCGCCGAAGCCCCGAGTTTTGAAGAGAGCTTCGATTGTGCGGTCATACCGATGCACAAGAAAAGAGAAGCCAGCAACATGTAGGCATAACGCATTTTCAGTCTCCTGGCTCGCGACGTAGTCTCAGGTCGTGAGCAGATCGTAACAGCGTCGAAGCGCCCGGCAACCCCGCCTCCTGGCGGTTGTTCTGATCCCGCCCAGAAACCTCACCACCGCCCCGTATGTAGGTTTGATTCGGAAAGTCCGGATGCGAGGCAGCGTAATTCTGCACATCGAACATTGCGGACCAGTTTTTCAATGAATCGCAGATCGAGAGCTATCGCAAGTTAGGAATGACTAAGGTGCAGGCGATCATGGAGTGCGCGCCGAAACACGCATTCACCACTAAGGAGTTTTTCACAGCTGCCAAGCAATACAGAGATCGGAAGCGTCTTGCAGCCCTTCGCATATGCCAAGCCCCGAACCCGGCTCTGCATGTCCAAGAGGAAGTCCGCGTAATCGAATGCCCCCGATGTGGCGATGACCTTCTCGGCTAAAGCCGAACGGCCCTCCAGCTGTTTTTCCGGAGGGCCATAATGAAGCCGTAAGGCTGGGGGCCAGACTACGGGCCGACGCAAGCCGTTTCAGCATTCGGGTTGTTATACGTATTGGCCGAACACCCTGGCTTGTAACAGAGACCTCCCACTCCCAGATATGGCTCTTTCCTGGGGCCAATCCGTTGGACCATGGAGCCTGGGTTTGCGAAGAGCGCCGTCGGAATGTTGAGGTTGTTGGAAGTCGATGCATCGTTCGGATCTACCGCGTTAAAGAGAATGTTCAGCAGATCCGAAGTGGGCAGCTGTTCTGATACATTCTCGGTGTTGTTGTTGCTGATCGCGCCGCCAATGACAAAGATATCACTCGTCTTTCCGGTAGAAGCCACATACAGACCGTACCCGTTTGACGGAAGCGGAGAGGAATAGGCAACCGAACAGGAGAAGATGGCGTACGGCTGGCTTCCGTAGTACCCATCCTTGCGAGAAATCAATCCCAGTGTGTCGATCTGAGTGATCGGTTGCGCATAGTAGGAATCCATCTGATAGAACTGCGGAACCACTTGCCCGTAGATGGACCGGCGTGTGCCATACGCCAGTTGGTTACCCAGGGTGACTGGGCTCAGCAGATTGGGGAAGTTCCAGCCTGAATCGGAATTGGCAGTTTTGGCACCCGTCTGCGATAATTTGCCCCAATCGGAGTAAATGTTGTCGAGGGCGGTGGCGTACGAAACAATGAGACCTTGGGCATACTGATCCCGCTGCTGTTCCAAGGTTCCCAGTTCAACATCGAACGAATTCGTGTAACTGGGTGGCGTTGTGGTGTCGGTACCTCCGAACGGGCCGAGAGCAGAGCCTGTCCAAAGTGCACCGCTTGCGATCCCGATCACGCCCCCGGCGACCGGGAGTTCGAGCGGCCCGCCCACGGCGACAGCCGCCACGGACGTGACCCCGGCCAGCAGATTCATCCAATCCGAAGCGTTAGCCGCCACTGTAGTGGTCGTGGATGCGCCACTCTGCCCGTTGAGCACTTCATAGGTGGCTTCGATGACCTGATCTGAAACCGGAGTCGCGACGCCATTGCCTGCGATCAAGGTACCAATCCCGCCGTTGTCGCCGAGGAAGGTGTAAGTACCTTTGAGCGCCGTGACCTCAGCGTAAAGCTGCGCATTCGCGTCGGCAAGATCTTGCTGAGTAAAGCCTTTGCCGACGACGTAGACGCAATTCGGTTCGTTGGGATTTACGGAACAATCGAAGTCTGTGTTGGCCGCCACGATGTTCTTCGTATTGTCGCTGCCGTAGTAGTAACGCAGGTCGGCTGAATGCGTCCCCGTCTCGTCGATCACGTACCCAAGGAACTGCTCGCTGGCATAGTGATAGGCGGCGATGTGTCCCGAGGTATCGGTCAACGGCCAATCGATAGGGGTTTGTGTGCTGATGCTATAGAAGTCGTAGTCCATACTGACGCTGGTTGCGCCCTGTCCGTTTCCTTTCCCGTCTTCCTGCGACGAGACCGAGGGGAAATAGAGACCGTTGTTGTCTAGAGTCATCACCCCGCGCACGAAGCCGGTCTGCCCCTGCTGGCTGAAGACCGATGTCGAATTGACTACGCCGGACGCCAAAGGCGACGCGTACCTAGGGGGGATTGGAGAATTTTGATTGCCGTACCCCGCGGCGACCAGAGTGTAGGTTGAGTCCGACGTGGTGAGCGATGGGAGTGCATAACCGGCTCCCCCCAGAAGCTGAAGCGCACCCTGTAGCCCGCTTATATCTATGCCACTAACTATGCCACTCTGGAACGGCTGGCCAACTGTCGTCAGCATGAGCATATGACGGTACGACGATTGAATGAGCGCCTCAGAGAGGTTGTAGACTGCCTGCGTCGCCACAGCCGAGTCCGTGCTGCCCGTGGGGAAGAACTGCCCGCAATAGTGGTTGGAGCCTCCCTGGCAAAGACCCTGGTTGCTCAGATCGATGGGCAGCAAGGCCCCGCGATCCAGAGTGAGAAGCCAGAAGCCGTTCGCTGACCCCGCGGGCGGCATCCAGAGGGAAACCGTGCCGTTCCCGGGTGAGGTCATCGACGATGTGAAGAAAGCGCTAGTACCATCCTCAGGATCGTTCGGGTAAACCTGGAATTGCATGTTGTTGCCAGCGTGGAAGTTGAAGTTGCTATTCTGGTCAACCGCGAGCAGACCGTTGGCGAATGGGACTTGCATATAGGGTTTACCCACGTCGGACGCCAGGTAGTAGCTTTCGTAGGCGCTGCCGGCATTGGCTCCCGAAACTCCAATCGCCGCATAGCCTTGGGGTTGCCACTGAGCGCCATAGGTCGAGTAATCGGTGCCCCCGATGGCCGTCGTGTCCAGACCGGCATCGGCGTTGTTATTCAGCGTTGTGCCAACGAGTACGATTTCTGCGCCTTTCGTCAAGCCGGCCAGCTTACTCTTGAGTTGGGCCGAACCCGCGGCACACATGTAACCATCCTCTTGTTCCGGAGTTTGGCGGTTTAAAACCACGATCTGATACTGCGTGGTGCACGGAGTGTCTTTTGAGGAGGGGAATGTGGCGTCGGGGTAAGGGAGTGCATACTGGGTTCGGTCAATATTGTCCTGCAGACTCGCCGGAGTGCCCGTCGTCAGCGTCACCCACGGCTGCGCGCCTCCGGGGTTCAGGGAGAGCCCGACGGTCGTAGGGGGATAGTACGCAATAGGTTCGCCGCTCTGCAGCCCCGCGTAGTAATCGAATTTCACTCGCTTCACTTTCCATTCTTTGTGTGCGCCTCTAACGCTGGCTACCATGTGGTTGTTGCCTGTGCGCAGCTGCGCAGAAGTAAGAACTGCCGAGTCCCGTCCGTGGGAGAACTTGTTCGTGATGTCTTTGCCGTTCAGGACCACTCGCAACGTCTTGCGTTCGATTTGGTCTCCTATCTTCAAACTCACGGTAGCGGTCGATCCGTTGATCAACTGACCAAACTTGGGCGACACGATCGCGAACGCGTCGGTGTCTGGGATCGGCCAAGTCAGAATCGGTGTGCCATTCTCGGCTGCGACGGCACTAGGTGCAGTAAGAACGGATTGAGGATGCGATGGTGTGGTTTGCGCCGCAGACGAAGCAGCGGCCGCCGGCGGAAGCATCAGTAAACACAAGATACGACGAAGAACATCTTTCGGCACAAGCATTGGAATCTCCTCGAATTTTGAAATTGGTGCATCCGACGGAGTCTTCGTCGCGCACCTCGCTGGATGGAAATGCAAGGTCGTGGCCAATCTTAAAGAGCAGAAACTTCAACACTTAGCAAGTACTCGAACTCTCAAGCTCATCGGGACTTCACGAGATATCGGGAATGGCGATCGCGATTCCCGCTCGATTGCTGATTCCAATTCCCGAATGGTTTCTTTGATTTCTTGCTCTTATTGCGTCGTAAGCAAAGATGCCCTCTATTTTTTCAGCGAGTTGCGACCCGGATTTTGCAAAAGCAAACAAGTCATTGATTCTGGCGGTGCGGGCTAGGACGGGACGGGCCAAGAGTTCGTGGATGGAGCGTGGAGTGCTCTGGATAGACCCATTACCTCCTGAGTTGGCGGGCCGCAAGATTGGCCGCGTTATACTCATTCGCCAAAAGGCGACGCGAGCCGCGACTGTCCGACCTGTCGCTAGCCAGCGCCGAACCTGAGGTGCGAAAACGCAAAGAGGGTAAGTCGGGCGTGACTATGTGGCTGTTGCTGGTTTCTGCGGAATGAACTCAATGGACGAGAGACTCGGTGGGTGGCTTGACAGAATCGATCCCGGCGTCCATCGCCGCGTCAAGGGCCTGCGACTGGTAACCGCATATGGCATTGCGGCGATGCTGGGCGCGCTTCTCTACAGCTCGTATCACATCTCGGGCGGCTCGTTTCTCAGTTACCTAGCCGCCGGCTTCGGCCTCTGGGCGAGCGTTTCAGAAGGTCAGGCAACACGCTGGTTGTCTACTCGCGATCTTGTGATCTTAAATGCTGCCGCGGTGACGGGTGCACTTAGCTTGATCGGTCTTGCGCCGATCTTGATGCGCCACGGGGGGCTGGGTCCGGAGTGGATTCTGATCACGGGCGCGTTTCTGGTTGGATATCTCAAGCGATTCGGAATCCTTGGTGCGGGCATCGGGTCCCAGATCTATATCGGCCAGCTTCTCGGCTACGGAACCGGGATCACTCGGGCCGATCTGGGAATGGTAGCGCTGGCAGGATTAGTAGCCACGGTGGCCTCGGTTGTTCCTCGCTTGCTCAGCGGACCGGCGGAGCATCCGACGCCTGTGTCGGTTGTGGATGCCTCGATTGGGGAGGGGCAAGCATCACGAGAACTGCGGATGGGGTTACAGGCAGCAGTGGCCGCTTTGGTCGTCGTTTTAGTAAGCAGCGTAATCCACCTCCAAGAGTCCGCATGGGCGATTACTGCGAGCACCTATGTCATCGCCGGGTCGGCATCGGGGACTGCAGATCGCGTTCGCCGACGGATCGTTGGAACGTTGATCGGGGTCCCGCTGGGCATCGCGTGCGTGCCGATCGCAATGCACATACCGCCGCTGGCGTGGATACTGGCTGCAATTGCAATGATAATTTACGCCATGGCATTACCAGAGCGCTACGACATTGCCTGTGCGGCCTACGCCTTTACGCTGATGGTAACGTTGGCGATCAGTGGAGAAGCGTCGATATCGCTCTTGGGGGCGCGGGCCTGGGAAACGCTGCTCGGCGGCTTACTGGGAGTGGCGGCCGCGAAAGTCATTCTTCCTCTCAGGGGCGATGCCCGAAGTGACGATGCGAGAAAACAAGGAAAGAGAGTTTCTCACCCTCAAGGTTTCGAAGGCGGATAGAACAGCCCGATCGTTGCTGTAGAGAAATCAGCTTCCTGTCGCTATGGGCTGGGCCGTAACCGCTGTTCGCCCGCTATATGTCAGCATCACACGCTTTTGTGACGAATATCACCGACTCAAAGGGCGGACTGCCGTGATTATCTCTCTATAACCGTAAGCTTCGATCGGTCAGCACTAGGAAAGACGTTCATGTAGAATCAGGCCGACCGAGAGGTATTGTTGTGCAGGCTGAACCCTTACTCTCCCTCGCAGCACAGGTAGCGGGCGAACACCAGACGGTCGATGTTCTGAGCGCGGTTGTTCGTGGTCTTGCAGCACAACCGGGGGTCGCACTGGCGCGGGTTTGGTTGCTATCGCCCGGAGATCTCTGCCAAAGCTGTTTCCACAGGACCAACTGCGCCGACCAAACACAGTGCCTCCATTTGGTCGCAAGTGCCGGCTCTTCCAAATCCGTTCCAGGCGAAGACTGGTCCTCTCTTCACGGCCAATACCGCAGGATTCCACGGGGCCATCGAAAGGTCGGAGAGATCGGCACCACAGGCAGATCGATCTTGATCTCAGATTCTGCGGCCACCAGTGAGTGGATCGGGAACAAGGAATGGGCCAAACGGGAGAGCATCCGAGGTTTTGCGGGTTATCCACTCGTCTCCCGTGGAGAGATCCTTGGAGTCTTAGCCACATTCAACCGCGAATGCCTCTGCCAGCAGGATTTTTCATGGCTCGAAATCTTTGCGAATCAGGTCGCGGTAGCGATTACAAATGCTCGTGCTTTTGAGCAAATCAGCCGGGGCGAGAACGAATTGCGCGAAAGTGAAACCAAGTATCGTTCCTTGGTGGATCTTTCTCCCGCCGCCATTTTGGTGCTGAGCAACGACGGGAAATTCGTGTCGGCCAATCCTGCCGGCCTCAGGCTGCTGAAGTGCAGTGTGTCGGAACTTGAGCAAATATCCATTCTGGACACGTACTCGAAGGAGGACCTCGCGCGCTATCCAACACCGCCCGAGAAGATCCAAGGAGGTCTCTTCCGGTTCGAGCGCACGTTTGTTGGCAAAGACGGAAGCCAAGTGCCCGTGGAGGTCTCCCTTTCACCGACCTTTCGCGGGGGGCGCCAAGCTGTAGTACAGGACATCAGCGAACGCAAGCGTGCGGAAGAAGCCGTGCGGCAGCACGCGAAGGAGCTTCAGCAGGTAATTGATGTAGCTCCCTTGCACATGTTTCTTTGGGAAGCCGATGGGAGCGGGTCGTATGGCAATCTCACATCGGCTGACTACTTCGGCACGATCCCGCCGAAAGCCCCCATGGAGTTTCTCGACGTGGTCACGCATCCCGAGGACGTGGGACAACTCAAAGAAGGCATTCGCACCGCCATGGCCAGCGGCGAGTCCTTTTCGATGGAAGCGCGCATGCGTCGACACGATGGCGAATACCGATGGTTTGTATACGAGATTCGGCCGTTGCGGAATGAGGCCGACCAGATTACGCGCTGGTGCGGTACCCGAATCGACATTGACGATCGCAAACGTAAGGGAGAAAGAGCCGAGAAAGAGAACCTGGTTCTACGCGAGGAAATTGACAAGGCCTCGATGTTCGAAGAGATCGTCGGCGCGTCGCCCGCACTGCAAGCTGTTTTGGCCCGCGTCTCAAGAGTGGCCAAAAGCGACACCACCGTACTGATCACCGGGGAGACGGGGACCGGGAAGGAGTTGATTGCCCGCGCGATTCATAAGCGTTCACCGCGTGCTTCGCGTGCGTTTGTAAGCGTGAATTGCGCGGCGATCCCCCGCGACCTGATCGCCTCGGAGTTGTTCGGGCATGAGAAGGGAGCCTTTACGGGAGCTTTGCAGCGACGTCTCGGCCGCTTTGAACTGGCGGAAGGAGGCACGATCTTCCTCGACGAAATTGGGGAGCTGAATGCCGAGACCCAAGTGACGCTTCTGAGAGTCTTGCAGGAGCGAGAGTTCGAGCGTGTAGGAGGTACAACGCCAATCCGTGCCAATGTCCGCGTAATTGCCGCGACGCACCGAGATCTGCCCGCCTCGATTGCTGCCGGAACATTCCGCAGTGATTTGTATTATCGGGTCAACGTATTCCCCATTGAAGTCCCCCCACTCAGAAAAAGAAAAGAAGATATCCGCTTACTAGTTGGGTACTTCATCGACCGTTACGCGAGCAAGTCCGGCAAGAAAATAATGAGCATCGATAAGCGGACGATGGAGAGCCTGCAGTCTTACCCCTGGCCAGGCAATATCCGTGAACTGCAGAACGTGATTGAGCGGTCGGTCATCGTAAGCGACACCGATGAGTTCGCCATTGATGAAAGCTGGTTGTCTCATGAGTCAGGCAGCGTACGGCCACTCGCGGAGGATCTTGAGGATCAGGAGCGGGAACGGATCGAAGCCGCGCTGCGCCGATGCAAAGGCCGCGTATCGGGTCCCACAGGAGCGGCAATTGCCTTGAGCATGCCGGCTTCGACTCTGGATTCAAAGATCAAGGCACTGAAAATCGACAAACGCCGTTATCAAAGCATGTGAAGCAGGACGCCGGCGCTCATCGGGCGGCCGGCCGATCAGCACGTGGGTTTCAGTGCCGATTCAAAGTCGATTCCTGGCTCGCCTTCTCCGCGTCAATCCATTCCCGGATGTAGGCCGGATAATTTCGCAGTTGGACTCCGCGGGCTTCGCAATCCGCCAGGAACCGCACAGCCTCCTGATCCACCAGCCGCACGTCTGCCAAATCGAGGATGAGGCTCTGAACAACTGTCTCCGATCCAAACGCATCTTCCAACTCGGCCAACTGATTCCCCTCCAACCGGCCGATTAGCTTTAGGACAAGCCGGCCCTGATCCTCTACCCGTCTAACTTTCCACATGATTGATTTCCACCGCCTGCTTTGGTAGGTTCTCCAAAGTACCTTGTGGTTTGCAACTATGAGGCCAATTCCAAACGGTGGAAACAAAGTAGTTCCGAGTTGCAACGAACCCAAGTCCATGGCCCCCTTACGATTCTTCGTGAAAGCCTCGAATTACTAACTCACGAAACCTCGGGAATTCGTGAAGGCGCGCAGCTGAGAATAATTAGCGTCAAGACGGTAACTGGGCTGTGTTGGGCGCTTGAAACAGTCGACCGGCATGTGGACCTGGTGCCAGCGTCCTAGCGCGGAGTGCTCGCCTCCGGGGGAACCATGTGAACTCGAATTTCGGCTACAGCAATGCCAGCGCTTTCCAATACGTACTGATTGCTGCTACGGCGAGCTTGTGAACAGTCGAATCGAGATTCTGTCCATGCCTTGGGGAGGCATACATCCTGCGACCGCTGGGGAACTTGATCGTCATGACGCAATCTCGCCATACAAAGATCATCAATGTTCCGTTTCCGTCTCTTGGATATTCAGTCGTCAAATTTGCTCAAGAGGAGAGCAGCCAAATCTGCAATATCGCGCGCATGGTCAGGCGCTGTGTTTGAGCCGGAGCGCTTGCGTTTAGTCTTTTCTTTGACCCCTTCACCTCGAAACAACCATTGTTGACACTTGCGCCGGTTCGCCACGCGCACTTCTCCTGTGCACATTGGTCCTCCACTTTCCTGTCAACTGCCCGCGAGCAGCGTACGGGCAAACCTCCGGTATTGCCCGCTGCCATGCCGGACAGTTGGTCCATTCGCCCGGCACATCAGGACGCAACTGGGACACAAAACTCAGTGTTTGGAATCAGAAACTTGCGAAAACCGCGAGAATTGAGTCAACCGAATTAACTAGATATGGTCGGGGAGAGAGGATTTGAACCTCCGACCCCCTGGTCCCGAAACAACGGAAATTAGCCAAGTTGTTGATTTTTCAATTCATGTGAGTGGTGCTTCAGCCGCATAAACTCACGTAATTCCTGCTCGGCGCTCCCATTCATTTTCTTATGGGTGCCCCGGAGTGGGTGCCCCAAACCAAGGGATCAGAAAACGGACCTCCGGTTTATGAGGCTCGTGGGAAACTGCAAACTCAAATACTTTCCGACGCAGATGACAACCCACGAGGCCGCATGAATACTGGAGATTAACAGTATCGTGACCCTTATTTGACCCTGACAAGGCAAAGGTGCAAGCAGGTACGAACTTAAGGTGTTGTCGCAAGCACCGGTGTGAACACAACTGAGACAATGTGACAGAAATCCCAGAAATCGACCCCGGCCATGGGTAATGGGGCTGCCGCGTATCGCCGGGATAGAGGAGTAGTGCCCCGAGGGCGGCTTCTAGGCGTGATGTGGTAGGACTGATTTCGGCGAGACAATGATTCATCGACGAGCTAAGAGAATGTAAACTCTTTTGTGTAAACCCTACCGTTGATTCACTCCGTCGTAGCAGTCACATCCAGATTCTCAATTGTAAGTCGTTGAGTGCATTAGAACGCGAAACTGGAGGTGATCCCCTGGTGCGACGCCAAAGCCACTCCACCAGAATCAGCCCGTTTGGCTTCCCGTCATGAGGAAGCCCTGTTCTTAACTGTCTCGCGGAGGCCGCCCCCCCTATTTGTTGACAGCTGAACCGCGAGCCTGCGCGTGTCGTTGCGTAACGCCTTCGGTAAGATTAAATTTCCGTTCACAACCAGAAGCAGGAAAATTAAACTGACAAGCTTTCGCATACAGCGCAATAATTTCCGGGTCGGACTGGGTACCCTTGGTCCGTTCAAGTTGCAGCGCCAGGCTGTAGCACGCAAGTCCGTCATGCATGTTACACGCGTACTTGAGCTCGTCGCTGGCCGTCGTCAAATCGCTAGTAAATTTGCCTATGAGTCCTAGTTCAGTACACCCGCGAGAATAACCGGATTTGCAGGCCTTGGTGTAAAGGTCACTTGCTTCGTCTATCCGGTTCGGTCTATCAGCCTGAGTAGTAGCCCAATGTCCCAACTCGACGCAACTCGTGGGCACTCGCTTCTTTTGCAGTGAATTCTCGCAAGAGGCGTAAAGGGCGGGCTTGGCTGAAGCGAGGGGAGGTGCGTGGGGCGCGGGCGCAAGGAAGGGGTCAGCGTGAACTTGCGGTACCGACGCCAGCTCCCAGATCGAAAAATTCTTGTTTACGGCGTACGCCTCCTTCGGGCTGGCCCCGGAAACACCTTTGTTGTCTCCATCGGTCGTACGCAAAAAGTTGTAATTTACAGCGGATAATCTAACGGACTGTTTAATCACATAGTCAGCCTTCAACTCCGCCGTGAACCGAACGTGGGTGTTCGTATTCATTAGTCCCCCTTCATGATGTCCCTGAACGGTCATCCTCGCCCTCACATCATTGTCATCCCGCTGGGTGATCTCACAGACAGCCCACGCTCCACATCTGCGAAGATGACCCTCTACACCAATGTCGTAAACGTGCACCTCAACGCTGCTCGAATCGAGCGTGTAACCGGGAGGGGCTTCATGAAGACGAAGCTCGTACCAACCGCTCCAGGACTCCCCATCGCCGCTGAACCAGAATACCGCCGGACTCTGGTCCGCTCTCTTCGATACTCTTGGTTCTAGGTGAACCAATTCCTTACTAATGATCTGGACGATCTCCGAATCAGAAGTCATGAAGCTAATCATTTTTGCATCGGGATCATCGTTCAGGAAGTAGGCGTCAATAGTTAAGGGTTCTTGCGCGCCCGGTTTGAGCATTATTCGGTTGGGTAAATCCGATGCCGGCGCGGGATTTGACCATCGAACGTGCACCTTCGGCGACCACGAAAACACGTCTAAAACAATGACCTGGTTTGAAACGTTTCGAACAGTGAGGGTAACCGTTTTGGTTGTGTTTGCGGCCACGTTTCCATAGTCCAACCACATCAGTTGGGAACGCACTGTTTCATTTCCAAGGCTTACCTCCAGTGGGACTCCCGCCTGAGCGGGCGCCCACTGATTCGCGAGAACAACGATGGAATGAATGAACAATGAAACGAGTAATGGCCTCATTTGCAACCAGCCTCGGTGCCGGATGTGCCTGCGTAGTTGGGTACTTTCCCGGGATAGTTACAAGGCTTAACCGTGTAGCCGGTTGTGCCCGGATAGCCGTCGATCGGTGCCGCGGGAGTACTCACGATCACTGTATCTTGAATGGCTTTCAGCCTAGCCCGACGATCTTCCATCTGCCGGACCTCGGTGCCGACGACCGCGGCATTGTGGCGCTGATCCTCCGCCTTCTGCGTTGCGGTCGCCTGAGAATATCCGGCTTCGGCAGCTTTCAGCTTCGCGAGATCGCTTTGGTGGTTCTGGGTCCATGCACTGGCCCTCAGCCTTACCAACTGGCGGTACTGCACTCGTAAAGAGCTTTCTCGCTGAAGCAATTTATATATGTTGCTGGTGTTACGGCCAGCCATCTGTAGGCCAGCAGTCTTGATTGTGGACACATAAGCTTGATATCGAGACACCATTCGAATCTCCCGAGTTCCGAAGCCGTCATGTGGGGCAGGGAGTACCAGAACCCTCGGTGATTGTCCAGTCCCGAGCAGTAGTTCTGAATATTGGTGGGTTGGGTTCACGACGAACTGATTCATATCGCTCCCACTAGGGGACGTTAACCCTTTAGTTGAGCCCAGAACCGTAAAGAAGGGGGGCATTCCAAAGGTCGGTCCCAATACAGTCGCGAGTTGCCTCAAAGCCACGAGGTCTTGTGTCCGAATCGACATTATTGGCACAGCCATGTTTAGAATGTAAGTTGCCGCTACGGTAGCATTAGCGCCAGAAACTGGGCCATCGAACACGAGACAAATCTTCGGCGTGTCGACATTGCCTGAAAGAGCAATATTGGGGATTGTCTCCACCTGAGCAGCGGTCACTACGTCGTTAGATGTGTGCAGGTAAATTCGATACTGGTCAGGTTGGTTTAGTTCGGCGTCAGCCAATTGCCTGTACAGAGAATCTAAAGCTGACAGTTTGATATAGCGTATATTTGTGTCCCCGGTTGGCAATATGTCGTCGGAGTCTTGAATCCAATGTTGATTCAGACGCCCCGCAATCTCAAGGGCGTCAGGTACAATTCTGAAGCTCTCAGACTTCAAGTTGGAAACTTGGACCCCTGAATCCGTGATTGACGCTTTCCCCGTTACCCCAGTCGCAATTAGGCGCACGGCTCCGACGATCCGGACGCTTGCAAAATCTGTATGCGTTAATCCCGGATCCTCAGCGACGATGTCTTGGATATTGAACTGGTCAGGAGCGATCGAAAGAGTCAGGTTCTTGATGCTAACTGGGCCCTTTTGGAGAGTCTGATAAAGTTGTATTCCAGTCCCGGCGTCGCCAATAGCCAGGCCTTTTGTAGCGAGTTTGCCCTTCTTTAGTTTAATCGAGCCGTCACTCAGGGTTAATTCAAGATCTGCCGGCTCTTCGACGCGCAAATCCGTTTTGATAGCAAGGCCTCCAACAGTGCAATTCAAACCCCTAACTTGACCGCTCGGAACCGTGATGTTCAGCGAACCAGTGTGGCTTGAAGATGAAATGTCGATTGGCGATCCGACCTTGATCGCAACCTGCGCACTCCTGTCAGGCTCCAGTATGCCTCCCAGCAACTTCGTGCCTAATGTGGCATCGCTCAACTGGAACTGCATGTCCGTCAGGTTAGCCGAAGAAATCGTATTTCCTTGCCAAGCGAATCTGCCTCTTATCCACCCCACCTCCTGTTTCCCGAGGCGCAGAATGGCGCCGGTCAAACATGGATTGCCACCAACTCCGCATACAAGAGTTAGAGCCCCCGCAGATAGGTGAAGAACCACTGTCTCGGTTCCGGACCCAGGATCGACGGATTGCACGACAGCAGAAGTCACCCTCATGCTCCTAATTGAAAGTTGCCCAGCGGCGATATCGGTGACACGATAGTACTTAGCTGCTTGCGTCTGCGCACAGCACAGGTTGCACCAAGCTGCCACTGTCGCGATGAGGACACCTGAGGTCCGAGTGTGTCTCCAAGAAATGAATTTCCGCAGGAAGTGTCTCACGCGTTCCTCCTAAAGTTTGGGACTTGAGCTGAACTTAGGGGTTTAGGGGACCGCGCAAGAGTGTAAGACCTTGGAATGGATAATGCAATATCCCTTCGAAGGCGCACACGGCGTGGGGTGCAGCGAATCGTTAACTACATAAGAACACTGTGGGGACTGATCCCCAGGTGCGACGCCAGGGGGTGATTTCAGATTGCCTGTGACCTCATCGAACCTAGTATCCCTCTAACCTGACCGTCTCTCTGCGAAACGAGCACACACTTCGCGCACAGGACGTCGCAGACGCTACCTGTGGGAGCGCTGTGACACCGTACGTGACTACATATGAATACATCGGCTGGCCGACTGAGCCGAGGTTCGGGCGTGCGGCCTTGCCCGGCGACGCATACTCTGGGAACTGCGTAATTCGGTGGTCAAGCATCGCCGGGATTTGAGTTGCCGTTACGACGCAGTGACGCACAGTCGTCGTTCGACGTGCCTTTGTGAACGACCATGTGGTTGAAGGGGGATGCTAGCTGATCTTCGGTTTATGAGGATCGTGGGAAACTGCAAATTCAACTATTTTGCGGCGCAGATGACAACCCACGACGACGCATGAATACTGCACGTTGAGAGAGGCGTGACCCTTGTTTGACCCGACATTTTTCAACGCCAGGGAGTGGGCAGGTCTACGGGAAGCAACACCAGCGTCAGAAAAATCTCGGCCATACTAGACTTGACCTTAGCCGTCGCTATTCGCACCTGACAACTGAAGACTTGAGCGCGGTACGCGCGAGTGTCAACCTTCTGAGTGTGTGCCGCATGGAACCGTTATTTCTTTGGTGCATCAGGTGGAGCGGGAGCCGGAGGTGCCGGTGTTTGTTGTCCGGGTATGGGTGTCATTCCGGGCGGTTTCACGCCAGCGCCAACATTATCCGGCTGAATCGGAGTCATTGACGTAGGGTTAAGGCCATCAGTGGTTCTTGCCATCACTCCTCCAATCTCACTTTTGGGGTGATTGAGCAGGCTGCGCGGGAGCGCTCCCTGAAGGTTGCGAGGGTACCTGTGCGGGTGTCTGCGTCATTGGAACTGGCTTGATGCCTCGATTCTCTCCCGTCGCAAGAGGCGTCATCGCCACGGGTTTCACGCCTTCGTTCAGCGGGGTCATCGATGTCGGTTTTAAACCTTTCCCCAAGTCGCCCGTCACAACCTTCTGGGACTCTTCGTTGCTCATTCGCTTCGCTCCTTCAACGTTCACAACTACAAAAACAATCGTACACACCAACCCTGTGACAAACAATATGCTCGCAATCCACGTACACCAGTCGACTGCTCTACACCAGAAGGTTTTCAGGTGTTTGTCGAACGCGTTCGTGTCTCCATCAAAGTAATACGCCTTTGCAAAAGGAAGCGAACCATTGAGTGCACGGATGCTCACTTGGAAAGAAGCCATCGTCACCATGATGCAGAGGGCAAAGAGAATCCACGAGATGTAGAGGCAGGGAATCCAAACGGCCTTCCCAAGCGGAACAATGTCTTTGATGAACGCCAGGGACAAACCGAGTGCCCCACTGGAAAACGCCAAGAGGTTTCGGTCAAAGGTCTCGGTGCCAGATTTGATATCGTCATTTGCCTTCTTCTTGAACTCGTCGAACAACTCTTCCGATCTTGTCTTCTCTGCCATCCGTTTTTCCTTTTGCTCTGACGAGTTTATCGCAAAGCGAACAAACGGCGAAACTGATAAACTTGGACTTGCACCATCCGAGTCGACATGGAATTCATGTGTGGCAAATGCGGCAGAAAGGAGTGGGTCTTCAACGACGATGCACCCCTGTGCTTTTATTGCGGAGCGCCACTCGTCAAAGCAACCCGATCCTATGCAGGCTGTCTGATGAGTCCAGAGTTTGTTCTCCAGCGCATGAGGCACATCGTTGAGAAGCACGGCGTCTTTGAGGCCGAATCTGGGAGATTCAAACGGGAACGTGAAGCGTGTTCCACGGCTCTCTACGCACTCGCACTATCAGAGATGTCCGGCAAAGAATATAGGGTGGAGATTGAAACGGTTGACCAGACGCCTGACACGAAGGTTCACCATATTGACCAGAGTAAAGGCTACAACATTGTGCAGACGCAGAGTGTGGAGATCGTGGACTGGGAGAAGCATGTCGATGACCCTATGGAACTTATCCGAGCGAAGTCACGGAAGAAGTATCCCGCCGATTATTGCCTTCTGATTGCGGCCCGTAGTGGAAAGATGGTGTACCCGCAGAGGATTGCGAGAGACATTCGGAGGATGACGATTCCCTTCGCGGAGGTATGGATTCTAGGGCAGTCTGCAACCAACGCGTTCAACGTAGCGAGACTGCACCCCACAACGCTGCAACATCGGTTCGATATATTCGAAGCTCTGAAAAGGGCGGAGACCGACGCCGACGTGCTGACTCGACGCCAGCGGGGAAAGGAAACGGAACGGAATTCGTGCCCTTGGGAAAAATCTATTTGCCGATTCCGTGAAGCCATCACCCCGCGGCCGTATCACTGGAGCCGCAAGTTCCTGCTGAGCGTGATTACGATCCGCGTTTGAAATCAGGGTATCTGCAGCGGCGCGCACCGGCGGATTGCAGCAATTCAAAAAGCACGACGGGCGAAAGTTAGAGCAGCAAGGGAGTGACACTCTTTTCCCGAACTTGGGGGAAGGAAACCAATTTCGTTACTACTCAATCATTTGAGTGGTGCTTCGACCGTCTCAGTCTTGCTCAATCATGCCAGTTTTGGCTGAATGTAAACCCTTCAATTGCAACCCTGACCAGGGTGTCACTTTAGGGTGCCGAGAAGCGATTCCGTTGATTCGGAGGCGAAAACCTCTGCCCTGTCACGCAGGAGGCCGCGGGTTCGAGTCCCGTCGCTCCCGCCAGTGCCCGAACACTCGTCAAGTACGGAATAATAAGTTACAGTTTATCGTTTAAGGCTGCGGTTGAATGGTTCCGAGTTCGCGATCCTTGCGTATTGCGTCGAATCACGGTTTCTGCAAAATTGCGCCGAATTACCTGTCGCGCCGTGGTTGACGATCACCACCCAAGCACCTTCGACGTTGGAAAGCGCTCCATAGTTCATAGTCGTGGTTTTTGGAGAGGCAAGCCCTGCCTCAAGCGGAACGAGAGTTTCAGTTTGCCCCGATTTCCGCCTCAGCAACTTGAGACACCCCGCTCCAAATCCGTATCCGACAACCACCCCGAATGCGAAGACGGTCTCGGTGCTGAGGCTCTACTCACGATTAGTGCAATACTTCACTCTCGACATTCATTGCCACCGCGGAGGCGGGACCCGCATCTATTTATATCGTAAGACGATGTTTACTGCTCGACGTGCCGAGGAGGCGCAATGACGAAGAAGTCGGCAGTGCACAAGCCGCTCGAATCGAGTTCGAGCCTTAACCGGCTCCCTCATTTGGCGGACAGTCTGTTGCACTTCAATCTCTCTGACGAACTCCGCCGCTTGCGAGAAGAGGACTCTTGGACCCGCGGAAGCGGACGTAGTTCCAAGACACTTGCGAAGTATCCCGATTTCCGAATCGTGGTCGTCCTGATGAAGCCTGGTTCTGAGATGAAGGAACATCACGCGGACGCGAGGATCTCGATTCAAACCATCCAAGGCAGAATTCGTCTCCAGCTTGCGGACCAAGCTCTCGAACTCGGCAGCGGCGAATTAATGTGCCTGGAATCGGGCATCGCTCACGACGTGAAAGCAATTGAGGAAAGTGCGTTTCTCATAACAGTCTCTTGGCCGGGAGGAAGTGCGGAGGAGAGGCACGCGATGAGCTAATCGGCGCATCATCGATGCTTGATAAGACAAAGGAGGTGTTCATGGCTGCTCAAGAGATTCCTTTAGCAGGTTTGCGAACTAAATTGTTGAGCCGCGGCATCGTCGCCGAAGGCACCATGGCCTTTCACTTCGCCAAACCCTCAGGGTTCAGCTTCAAAGCTGGACAGGCGGCGGATCTTACACTGCTTAATCCGCCCGAAACCGACTCAGAAGGAAATATCCGAACCTTCTCAATCGCGAGTCCTCCATTTGAAGATCAACTCACGTTTGCAACCCGGATGCGGCACACGGCATTCAAACGGTCGTTGAAGACCGCGCCGGTCGGTACCGAGATCAACATCGCTTCGGCTAGTGGTTCCTTTACGCTCCACAAAAATGCAAACAAGCAGGCGGTTTTTCTCGCTGGGGGAATTGGGATTACGCCGTTCTTGAGCATCGTTCGCCAGGCCGATCATGATCAGTTGCCGCACAAGCTGTACCTGTTCTATTCCAACCGGCGACCAGAAGACGCAGCGTTTCTCGATATTCTCCAAGGCCTGGAAAAGACAAATCCAAATTTCCGGCTCAGCGCCACGATGACCGAAATGGCTCACTCCGGTCGCGAATGGACAGGTGAAACTGGTTTCATTGACGGAGAGATGTTGGCCAGACACTTGGGACCGCTGCAGGGGCCGATCTACTACGTTGCCGGACCTCCACCCATGGTCGCGGCCATGCGCCAGATGCTCGTAGGTGCCGGCGTCGATGAAGACGATATGCGAAGCGAAGAATTTGCGGGCTACTGAGACAGTCCGCGGAAGTTGAGGCTATGCGGGTTCACAAGTCGGTCGGAGCAGTTGGTGCACAGGCGGTCCCAGCTTCCGCGCTCTACATTACTGACCGATTTCTGGAGGTGTTTGCTGCGTGCGCACTGGCACCGAGGACCCGCTCCCCGACATCTTCAGAAGTTCTCTCCTGGCTTAACTAACTGGACAGTCAGTGCCCTGAATGCACGCAGATCGAGTGGCCAACAGACGACTGAATCGAGGCAAAAGATGATCAAGCTGAAGCGCGTATATGAATCGACGGGAGACAATGATGGCAAGAAGTTCCTCGTTGAGAGATTGTGGCCGCGCGGCGTGAAGAAGACGGCCCTTGCCGATGCTGTCTGGCTGAAAGATGTTGCGCCCAGTACCGAGCTTCGAAAGTGGTTCAGTCACGATCCCAAGAAGTGGACAGAGTTCCAGCGTCGTTATCAGGCCGAGCTGAAGCAGCACGAAGAAGCACTCGAACCTATTCTGCAGGCCGCTCGACACGGCACTGTAACCCTGCTTTACAGCTCTCACGACACTGAGCACAACAACGCAGTTGTCCTCCGGGAATACATGGAAGGGAAGCTGGGGGCCAACCGCGAATCAAAGCGTGGGAAGTCGGCGGCGTAGTTCGCCTTTCTGACTCTGAACCTGTATAGACGGATCCACTTCTGTTGTCGCTCTAACGTGCACAGAAGGGGCTCCGTCTATTCTTGAAAAAGTGCCAGACGCTTTCTTAAGCCGCCGAAGAGCAGAGCGGGTACGCGCCTGAGTTGCGATATTCAACAACGACCTCCAATTTCTTAGCCAGCATCTCAAACCCGGCATACACGTCTTCTCCGACTTCGCGTTCAACATCCTCGAACTTCTCCTGCAGACCTTGCTGCTCAGTGGTCGAGAGAGTCTGCTGCGCTAGCGGAAACAGCAGGAAGTCCTCTTTCCAGATATGCGCAGGGTACAGTTCGGCGAGCTGCTGGAGCAGATCGATAATGCGGTACCGCACTGCTGCCGGGTTGTGAACGTAAATTGCTGCCACTTCCGCCAATTGACCAACCAGTTGCTTGGCTGAGCGATGTTCTCGTTCCAAAGATTCCAACTCGCGCCTGGTACTTACGTTCGCTTTGGTAGCCAGCAGAGGAAACAGGTGCTGCTCTTCCTTTTCGTGATGGCACTGATCGGCAAAGACACGCAAGAACTGCACGAGATCGGCAAGCACGCTGGGATCAACCTGCTTGCCGGAATCGAGCAGTTCGGCGACCGCACTCATGCCGGCCACGACTTGCTGAATCACGCGGTGATCATTTTTCAGTTCTTGTATGAAGTCACTCATGGCATTTCTCCGGTTCCCGGTCAGGTCGGGCAAGGATCAACAGGAACGTGCTCTGGCGAATTGCCTCGACATCGTGAGATACGCCGCGGTCGAGCGCGAGCAACTCCCCTCTAGGTACTTCCACGGTCGCGTTGGGAAGGTGCAGGCGCACATGACCAGCGAGCATCAGGATGGCAAAGCGTGCACTCGTCTTGTGCTGCTTGAAACGCGCTCCGGCTTTCATCGAGACCAGAACAATACGGAGATCAGGGTACTTGACGAGGGTTCGGGCACTGCGACCGGCATCGGTCTGCCAAGCTTCTTCCTTCCACATGCTCTGTACTTCGTTTGGAATCAATACCTGCAGCAGCGAGTTTCCGAGGTGCGGAAGCCGGTTCAGGCCATAAGGTGATCCCTCAATGTGGGGAGTTACGCACTGTGTAGCCATAATCTTTACTCCTTCCGGCAAAGTCACTCGGCCGCGACGGCGCGGGTTACCACGGGATTGCTACCCTCAGGAAACTGCTCCAGGGGAACTAGAGAAATTCCTTCCCGTAAGGAGAATCGGAGCGAGGATCGGCTTGCGCATTCACCACAAAGCCAGAAGAAAACGCTAGCTTGTGAGGGTTTGCTCGCGCAGATCGCATTGGGAATATCTCTGCACGGCTCCACGGGCCGCCGTACATCGAACCGGTACAGCCTTCCTCCGCGGAGGTAGTGAAAGGGTTTTCCGCACTGTGGGTTGGAGCATTGGGAAATCATTGGCAACTCCCGCCGTTACGACCGGCTGAAACCAATGTGCCGCATTAGAGGAAGACGCACAATGAAGCGTCCGTACCGGAATTCGGGACAGTTGTACGGGGCACCGTTAGATGAGCTTCCGCTGGATGGCATTCATGACTGCTTCTAGACGGTTGTGGGTGCGGAGTTTCTGGTTGATGTGGTGAAGGTGATTGCGGAGGGTCTGCGGGCTGATACCCAGAGTGCTGGCGACCTCATCGCTGTCCTTGCCTTCGGCGAACAGGCGCAAGACATGCTTCTCTTGCTCGGATAACGCAGGAGCCGGTTCCGCGCGCACAGAAGCTTCGGCGAGCGAGCTGACTTGCTTCGACAATTCCAGCATCTTCTGCGTCAACTCTTCGTTTTTCTTCTGCTTCGTGATGTCGTGCGCCATGTGCACCATCAGTCGGCGGCCCGTGCGCTGATTATCGAACACGATGGTAGACATATTGACCCACAACCGCTCCCCCGAGCGAGTCTTCACGCTCATGTCGAAGTTGGGAATTTCCGTATTGCCAGCTGTGCACTCGGCCACGCTGCAGTGCTGGTGGCATACCCGAGTACCCAATGCCCCCATGCCTTCGAGAATGTCATAGCAAGTCTTGTGGATCGCTTCCGCTGCGGAGTAGCCCAACAATTTCTCCGCAGCCTTGTTCCAAGACAGGATCTCGCCTTCTTCCGTCACCGAGAATGCCGCATCGGTGGTTCCTTGGAGCAGTGCAAACAGCTCACTCTCAAGCATTTACCTGCTCCTGTGACAACTGACTATGCCGATAGTACGGATGCTCCATTGAGGTCTATCGCCTCCCGATACAAGTATAGGTCAGCCAGCAATCGGACACAGAAAGCAGACAACGATAGGCTGGCTGGAAAAGACGAAATATGAAAATCAGCCTTCATTACCAGATTTCATTCGTGAAAGCCAGCTTCGGTATGCTGCTGTTCCTCTTTCCGATGACGGTTGCTCTGACCGCACAGGAAATCACACACAGCGAACATCACGCAAAGACCCAGACCAAGATCGTCGACATAGTCCGCGACCCTGCTGATGTTCCTCCAACCGTCGGGAATAGACAGACAGCTGTAGTTCACGTAACGCTCACGGCTGCGGAGGTGGTTGGAACTCTCGATCCGTCGGCCGGCACGACTTACCGCTACTGGACATTCAACGGCAAAGTGCCCGGCCCGATGATTCGCGCGCGACAGGGAGACACTGTCGAAGTTACCTTGCGAAACGATGCGAGCAGTCACATGGCGCACTCAGTCGATTTTCACGCAGCTCTCGGTCCAGGTGGAGGCGCGGCATTTACCCAGGCTGTGCCGGGGCAGTCCAAAACATTCACGTTCCAGGCGACTGCCCCCGGTCTTTTTGTCTACCACTGCGGCACTCCCATGATTGCCGAACACATCGCCAACGGCATGTACGGATTGATCCTGGTCGAACCCGAAGGTGGACTTGCGACTGTAGATCGCGAGTACTACGTGATGCAGGGAGAAATTTACACCACCGCCGCCAAAGGTAAGGCAGCCATGCAGTTATTCAGCGATGCGAAGCTGATGGAGGAAAACCCCGAATACTTCGTGTTCAACGGAGCAGTTGATGCTCTGACGAAAACGCACCCGATGCAGGCAAAGGTTGGAGAGACGGTTCGCGTCTTCTTTGGTGATGCGGGGCCCAATGACACATCATCATTGCATGTCGTAGGTGAGATCTTTACTCGCGATTACCTGTTGGGGTCTCTGACATCTCTTCCCTTGACGAGCATCCAAACCGCCAGTGTGCCGCCCGGCGCCGCCGCGATTCTGGAATTCAAAGCCAGTATTCCGGGACAATTCCCCATGATGGACCATGCGATGGCGCGGATGGCGAAAGGGTTAATGGCGACCTTTGAGATTTCTGGCGCCGAGAACGCGGCGCTGATGCACCCGGGACCCGCGCTCGACTCGACCGCTTCCGGCATGCCTCACCTATCAGGTATAACGCAGGCTGACACTGCAGCAAGTCTGACGGAGCCCCAGACGAATTCCAGAGCAGCCACGGACAGCAACCCAATCGTGGCAACTACTGACGCGCGAGCTACGGACATGGACATGCACAGCGAAATGGCGCATGTGGGCAAGCCCGCGCAGTTAACTCGCGCAGGCCACACGCCAGAACTGGCACCTATGCAAGACGAAGCAAGCTCCAAGGAACTGAACGGGTGCCTCACATTGTCCAATGACGGCAAGGCGATGTTGCAATTACTCCGGTCCTCGAAGATCTATCGCGTGGAAGCAAGACCGTTGTTGTTCTCGCAGAACGCCAACCGTCTCGTCCATGTGACCGGGTATTTTGGCAGCGTGGTGGAGGTCGAGGATCCGCGTGTCCCGAGTTTTGTGGTGGAGACGCTGGACCCACTTGCCCCCAACTGCTCGGTCAAGCTGTCCGCGGCGGCGATCCACAAGACCTTGGCCAAGCTTACAGCGCCAGTCGCGCAGGGAACGGTAGGCATGACTGACATGGGATTTGTGCCACCGGCCATAACGGTGAATGTTGGCACCAAGGTGGTTTGGAAGAACTCCTCGCAGGTAATCCACAACGTAGTGGACGATGAGAGCAAGGCTCTTTCCAGATTAGACGTGAAACTGCCTTCAGGAGCAAGTCCATTCGACTCTGGTTTGCTGCAGCCCGGACAATCCTACGCCCGCGTTTTTACAGAGCCAGGCATTTACCGCTACGTTTGCACGTTGCACGAGGGATCCGGCATGAAAGGAGTAGTTATTGTCAGACCGTCATCACTGCTGGCAGCGAAGCGATAGATTCGCTGAAGCTGCTATTTTCCAGCGTGACAAAAGTCATGGCTGAGTCGCAGCTCCGGTTTTATGGTGTTGTGAGGGAGAAAAGGGGATAGCGTCATGAGTCAGATTACGGCCAATACCAGCGTGGCAGAGATTGTAAAGCTCTGCCCAGGCGCCCGACGCATTTTCGACGAGCATGGATTGAAGGGCTGTGGCGGCGAGCATGGTCCAAGCGAACCACTGGGGTTCTTTGCTGCAGTCCATCAGGCCAATCTGGATGAACTCCTGCGCGAGATCAACGCCGAGATGGAGAACCCGTCCGCGCAGCCCTATGTTTACAAGGCAAGCTTGCAGGACTACATTTATCGCCGCTTCTTCAAAGCTGGTGTAGTGATCGTGCTGACAGTCGGTTGCCTGTGGGGTGCGATCAACCTTCTGCAGATCGGATTGGGGAAGAACTTCCTGCAGTTACATCTCCTGTCCTCGATCCATGCCCACGCCCATGCCATGATCTTCGGCTGGGTCGGGATGTTTGTCATGGGCTTCGCTTATCAGTCATTCCCACGCTTTAAGAACACCACGCTGTGGCGCCCGGGCCTGGCGAATCTCAGCTTCTATCTTCTGGGAACGGGGATCATGGCAGGAATGGCTGCCGAAATGCTGCTGCCTACCCCAGTTTCATTCGTGCTGGGTGCGTTTTCCGGTGCAGTGGAAATTGCGGCCGTTGCGCTCTTCATGTTGGTGCTGTACCGCACGGCACGGCAGTCAATCGAACCGCACAACCCCTACGAAAAGTTCATTACCAGTTCTTTCGTTTGGTTCCTGCTGGGCACGATCTTGGAAGCCGTGTTCTTCTTTGCCAAGGCTACAGCGCATTCCGAGCACGGCCTGATTATGCGCATCGCGCTGATCGATGGTCCGCTACGAGACATCCAGTTGCTCGGCTTCGCGGCATTGATCATCGCTGGCGTGAGCCAGCGCTTCCTGCCCCACGTCTATGGTCTCGGGAAACCCGTACATGATCGCCAGAGGCTGATCTTCTGGTTGATCAACGGCAGCCTGCTGCTAAACATCATCAACTATGTGCTGCTGCTCACCACACACAACCTCTATTTCGCCATCGGCCTGGAGTTAGCATATCTGCTCATGCCGCTGTGGGCCGTGTTGCTGGCCGTGCAGATCGGTGTGTTTCGGAGGCCGACGCAGCCGGATCGCACTTTCAAGTTCGTTCGTGCCGCTTATGTTTGGTTGGTGATCGCTTGCGGCATGATGCCGTTCTTTCCACTCTACGGAGTCCTTACCCATCAAGTTTTCGCGCACACGTACATGGGCTCTCATCGGCATGCCTTCACCGTGGGTTTCATCAGCATGATGATCCTGGGAGTCTCTTCGCGCGTTGTGCCCATCCTGGCGGGAATCGATGCGAAGCGAATGAACTCACTGTGGGCGCCGTTCTTGCTGTTCAACGTGGGCTGTACCGCACGAGTGCTTTTGCAGATTTTGACGGATTTCGTGCCCAACGTGGCTTACCCGCTGATCGGCTTCACCGGGTTCATCGAATTAAGCGCCTTGCTGTGGTGGGGAATCGAGTTGTGGCGAACCATGAACGTCGCCAGAACCCGTCACGCCAATATGGTGAGGGCTCCGTTTCCCCTGGCGGCACGGTAAGTCGCCTCGCACGTTGGCGTTGGTACTGGGAGCCGCTTAGCACAATCTAAGAATGAGGAAAGGCAGGATATAGAACATGAGTTCAACCACAATTGCACGCTCAGAGATTGCTGGGGCAGAAGCTTTACCGTTGCTGGGTTTGGTCAACTACCAGGAGGGTGCGGTGGTAAGCCGGGTCATCCTGAAACGGGAAAAAGGGAACGTCACAATCTTTGCCTTCGATGAAGGGCAAGGGTTAAGCGAACACACATCACCATTCGACGCCCTCGTGCAGGCAGTTGAAGGCGAAGCAGAAATTACTGTCGCTGGCAAGCCCATAGCTGTGAAAACAGGCGACGTCGTCCTGCTGCCGGCTGAAAAGCCGCATGCGGTGAAAGCGACCACACGCTTCAAAATGGTGTTGACCATGATCCGGTCATAAAACAGAGAGACATGTGGTATTCCGCAACCGACGATACCGTGCCGCGTCTGTGACAAAAGTCCTCGTTTGACTGTCACGTGGTATCTAGTATCAGGATGTGAGCACGCCACCGGAATTGATGTGCCATGGCTAAGCCCAGAATAGCGCTGAATCCGAAACACCCTGAGCGTCTTTGCTGGGGGTGCGAGAAGTTGTGCGCAGCTAATGACCTTCGCTGCGGAAACGGAACTATTAGAACTCAGCACCCAGTTGAGCTGTTCGGTGAAGACTGGATCGAATGGGAACTGGACCCTCAGGGCGGTGAGCCTGAACGAAGAGCATAACTCAAGGCGAATTGAACTCCCATGTCCACCCTTCCAACGCGCATCGAAAGGGAAGCAGGCAGGCGGCTAGCGGCGAGCGAGATCGTTGACATCACTGCCGCGCGTGAGAGGGCGCTGTCCCGCATGCTGATGCTGTACATCAGCACAGGCGTGGTGTTCATGCTACTTCCGGGGACCTTCCTCGGAGTCTGGAACTTGCTCACCATCAGCAGCCACCGCGCGGCAAATTCGGTTTCGCCGGCATGGATTCAGGCACATGGCCACGCCCAGATCTTCGGCTGGATCGGTAGCTTCATTCTTGGAATCGGGTTCTACTCAATCCCCAAACTGCGGCGCCTGGGATCGTTTGGCTCTTACGCCGGTGTGGTGCGCTTGGGGGCTGTGGACTTCAGGTGTTGCCCTGCGCTGGCTCGGGAGCGTCTATCCTTGGCATTGGCGCGTGCTTGTTCCACTCTCTTCGGTTTGCGAGTTGGCCGCCTTCCTCGTCTTTTTCCGTATTGTCTCGGGCCATCACGCCGAAGATTCGGGGAAAACCTCGTTAGACGAATGGGTCTTTGTCGTGATTGCAGGCTCACTCGGGCTGTTGCTGACATTGTTGGTCAATGTTGGCCTCGCGTTTTATCTGGCGTTTCAAAGTACGTCACCTGAAGTGCCTGCCAACTTTGATCAGCGGTTTCTGGTGCTTGAGACCTGGGGATGTTTGGTGCCCTTTGTCTGGGGATTCAGCGCCAAGTGGCTACCGATCTTTCTTGGTTTGCGGCCCGTGCGTGGACGGATTCTACTCCCAGCCATTGCCTTAAATTCAGGTGGAGTCTTGCTCGCGCTTGCTGGCGCGATTGTGCCCGCCACGATATTGATCCTCACAGGTTTAGTCACTGCCATTACTGCGTTACGGTTGTTCGAACCTTCAGAACGTCCAGCCGAGGTGAAGGGAGTTCACGTGAGCTTTCCATTCTTCATGCGACTCGCCTACATCTGGGCGTTGATCGCAGCCTTTCTGAGCCTTTGGGCAGCGTTGAGCCGAGATTCGTCCGGGATCTGGGGGGCGTCGCGTCACGCGCTAACAGTCGGATTCTTGGCTACGATGGTCTTTGCCATCGGCCAGCGCGTGCTTCCAGCATTTTCAGGAATGCGGCTGCTGTTCAGCACCAAACTGATGTTCTGCTCTCTCTTGCTGCTTGCAGTCGGATGTCTCTTGCGAGTCAGTTCAGAGGTATTGGCCTATCAAGGTATGGTTCGCGCTGCCTGGTCATGGCTTCCGACGTCCGCGATTTGCGAGATGGCCGCCGTCACCGTCTTTGCATTCAATCTCCTCATTACGTTTGCACGCCAGGCCCCCGCTATCGCAGCACAACCTCTTCGCGAACCAGGGTAATTACGCTACGACAGAGCGAGTCGTTTCAGATGTTAGGGAGCAGATCAAAGTACTCATCGTCCTCGTTCTTTCCGCCTTCTCCCGCGCCCAACTGTTTCTCTGACTGGATAAACTCGATGCGCTCAATCCACTTGACCATCTTGTAGCCGAGTTGATTCTCGACGCGCAGCCGTAGTGGCGCTCCATACACGTCCGGAAGCCTTTGGTCATTCATCCGAATCGCAAGCAAGCATTCAGCCTTCAGCACATTCTCCAGGCTCTGTGTGTCGTAATATGGGCCACCGTAGAGTGCTTCGCCGAAGGAGAAGAAAGCCACCACTTTGGCTTCCGGTTTCGGGTGCACGAGGTTAATCAGCCTCTGCATCGGAATGCCGCCCCATTTGGCAATGCCACTCCAGCCCTGAATGCAGTGATGCATTGTGATGTGCTCCACCACGCCCATCTTCTCGATATCGGAGAGCGAAAGTACCACTGGGTTGTCGACCAGACCGCCGATTTGCAGCTTAAAATCCTGAAAGCCACGCTCGGCAAGACGTTTCCAGTCCTCTCGCACCGGCATCTTTCCATTGGGCCAGAAGTACGGCGAGATATCCTGCTGCGAATAGTTCTGGTGCGGAACGAGCCGGTTCAACGTGAGCAGTTGCATAGGGTACGTCACGGACTTCAGTGCGTGTTGCAGACCACGCGGATGGTTCCATGAAATGTAGTGCGCCGCAATCCATGAGAGAACCACCACACCAATTCCCACGAATCCCAGATACATGCCCATATGCCCCTGATCATCCGTCCCCATCACGATGTGGTTCATGTTCCTCGCGAATCCTGTCATCACAACTAGCGTGACGTGCACCACGAGAAAGGCAAAGAAACTGAGCATGGTGAGGAAATGGATGGATCGGGCCGACTGCCTGCCGCCAAATATCTTGGCGTACCAGGGAAAGCGGTTCACCACTGCCGGTGACATAGCGATGCCCGTCGCAATGGCCAAGGGTCCGAAGACAAAGACGACAGTGAAATAGGCAATCTGCTGCAGGGCGTTGTAGCCATAAAAGCCGTTTGGCTCCGCAGGCATATGGAACGTCGCGTAGTGCACCCACGTATT
>Ga0209517_10001643_pt1 | contig 33343 bp, 61 predicted proteins | sample PeaSoiMetSII2010_FD_187695 | JGI IMG/M metagenome (GOLD analysis project Ga0209517, IMG submission 187695) | Peat soil microbial communities from Weissenstadt, Germany - SII-2010 (SPAdes) (version 2) | ecosystem: Environmental > Terrestrial > Soil > Wetlands > Peat | place: Germany... | reverse complement strand
TCATGCTCGCCGAATCCCACGGTGCAGATTTTTCCGACGCTGGAGCAGATGTGATCGGTTATCCTCTCGCACTAGGAGGATGACACCTTTATGAAACGACTTCTACAGTTCGTGCTCTTGGTGGCGGTGCTCGGCGGTCTGGCGCAGGCGCAGTTCGTGGGTTACACCTCTGCCCAGACTACTACGTCAGTACCGTTCAGCAATTCGACGTGCACGGCTGCACTTGCGGCGGGCACGGTCTTGATATCGAACATTGGCCAGGCTGCGCACAGTGTCACCATGCTTCCGAGCGGCGGAGCGCCGACGAGTCTCGCTTACACGATTCAAGCCTCTTACGACGGCGCCACTTTCTTTGATATCTCCGACTACGGGACGTACACCGTCAACTCGGCTGGCATCACCGGTCTCACTGCAACCGGATACTACCCGGTGATCGGGGTGCGCGTGAACACGTGCATTCCCGGATCCGCAAACGTCACCTTGAAATATTCCGGCATTTCGATGACACCAGGTGTCCCGGCTGGCACAAGTCAGATCGGTCAATTGGTGAAAAATATCGCCACACTGGCTGCGGCCAATGCTTCACTCGTTGCCCCAGTGCTGCGTTCTCCGTTTGGCAGCTCCTCCGGAACACTGCAATTTGTTTATACCGGCGCGGCGGGACCTGCCGGTTCGACGCTGCAGGTTGCCTGTGGAGCAAATGGCGCGTTCCTGCCTGGTGGCTCTGAATTATTCAGCCTTCAGACCACACAATCGCTCGTGCAAATTTTCCAGGTTCCTCCGAGTATCTGCCCCTTTTTCATTGTGACGTATACGTCGGGCGGTGCGAGCACGGCCACATTCAATTTGGATTACACATTCGCCAGTCCAGGCCTTGCGCCCAGCGCTTACCAGTTCACGCACGTCACTGGCACGACAGCTACGGCCATCAAGGCGACCTTGGGTTATGTGCACACGGTTTCGGTGAACACGGGGGCGGTGGGCACTTTCAGCGTCTTCGATCTGCCGCTGGCGAGCTGCACCGGCACGCCCGCAACAAACACAGTGGCAGTGATCACGTCGGTGGCTGCGACGCTGCAGACTTTCGTTTTCGATGTGAATCTGCTGAATGGGATTTGTGTGAAGGCCTCCGCTGCCATGGATGTGACGGTTTCGAGTCAGTGAGAATGGAAAGGACGGCACGTGGCTCGGGGCCTAAATGATTTGATTCGCGCTGGCGAAGCGGTTTCGAGGATCAATGTCGTGATTTCGCTGTGGAAGAACGGGACTAACGTCGGCGTGCTCTCCAGCACCGATGAGAAGTTCCTGGAGAAGATCCGGCGCTGGGCCAAGCGCAACGGCTACCGGGTCGAGCCGGAATTGACGAAGAAAAAATGATTCACGCCGTCAACATCACGCTGTACCTGATGGGCTGGGTGCTCTTCGTGGCCGGCCAGGCGCAGAACTCTATTCGGTCCAAGACGAATGGGCTAGCTTCGGGAATTGCTGGCTTGCAGCAGTGGCTTTCAATGCACCTGGTCAACCTGGCGCAGCGTGCGTTCTTCTGTGGCCTTTTCTACGGCTTTATTGTGCACACGGTTGGAATCAAACTGCAGACGGCAGGCTTCCCGATCACGAGCTACATGACGGCTGGCATCGGCGGCTGGGCGGCGAATGGCCTGCTCTACCAGATTTTCGGTCTCATCCCAGGTCTGCGAGTCGAGGTTGCCGAGTTAGCGCCTCCCCCGAATTCGCAGATCGTGCCACCATCGCCACCATCAACGACTTCTATAGGAGTGAAATAACTATGAGCAAACTCGGGAGTTTTTTCAGTAAGGTCAAGTCTTTCTTTGAGAAAGTGTTCGGCTCTGGAAACTGGGAGCGAACCGTGGGCAGCGTCATTACGATCGTTGCGCCACTGGTTGAGACCCTTGTCGCATTGACTGCAGGAGAGCCGGAGGCGACAGAAATCCAAAGTGTGGTCAACCAGGTGCAGAGTGACTTGGCTGCGGTGGCTGCATTGGCCACAAGCGTCACGCCGGCGTCAGGTGCAACCACGTACCAGCAAATCGGCACGGTTCTCAATGGGGTCAAGACGAATTTGGCGAGTCTGCTGGCTGCTGGCCACATCAAAGACACGGCCACGCTAACAAAGGTCACGGCCATCGTCGATACCGTGGTAAACGAGGTCGAGGCGATTCTTTCGGAAGTGCCGGTTCCAACTCCGGCTCTTCCAGCAACTGGCAGCGCCTGCGGCTGACTAATGAGTGTCATCTGTTGAGGCTGGCGATTGTCAACAAAACAAGCGCAGCTTAAATGACAGGCGGGGCTGCTACCGTGACAGGATGCGGCCTCGCTGAATTTACGTATTTAAATGCTGAAAGTCCTCCTCCAGGTCGCCGCCGTGTTCGCGCTCCTGTCCCTCGGCGTGAGCACGGCGATCCTCGCCCACGATGCCCATCGCCTGGCGCGCGACACGGATAAAACCGTGAGAGATGTGGATGCCGTGCTCCAGGTGCAGAGCGTGAACCTCGCCGCGGATGAAGCGCGACTGAATGTCGTGCTCGATCATCTAGATTCGACGGTTGCGCAGCTCGACGCGGCCTCGGTCGAACAGCGAGCCTACTGGCAAAAGACTTCCGCGGACTCTGACAAGACCGTGAAGGCGCTACGTCTCACCGTAGACCGCGCTTCACTCTTGCTTGATCACACCGACAAGCAGTTGAACGGTGCCATTCTGCCAGATGTTGATCGGCAGCTAAATCTCACCGCACAGTCGGCTCAGTTAGCTTTTGCCTCGCTCGGCCATGCCAGTGATCAAATCGCTTTCAGTGTGAGTGATCTTCCCCCAATTTTCGATAATCTCCGCGAAGGCACGGCTGAGCTGGCCTCGGCGAGCGGCCATGCGGACAAGATCCTGGCGAGCGGAGAACATACCGCAGCCTACTACGAGAAGAAACTAACTACGCCGGCATCATTTGCGGAACGGACGGGAAAGGCCCTGCTTGATGTGGGCTCGAAACTGGGGAATATCATGGCGGGGTTTGTAAAATGACGGGTGCACAACGGGATTTTCTCGACAGGGCTACCCTTGCAGCGCAGCAGGCTAACCATCCCTTTCCGCGCATGGCCGCGTCGGAGGCGGCGCTGGAATCCGCCTATGGGCTCTCGGGTCTGGCATCCGAAGACAACAATCTCTTCGGGATGAAACAGCACCAGCATTCCATTTACGATACGGTGTCGCTGCCCACACACGAATTCGAAGCTGGAGAGTGGGTAGCGGTCACAGCGAACTGGGTGAAGTATCCGGACTGGGCGAGCTGCTTTGCAGACCGGCTCAACACACTGACCCGTCTGTCGCACGCCTATCCGCACTATGCCGCGGCGCTGAATGCTACTGACGTCGAGACGTACGTCCGGGAAGTTTCGCAAACTTGGTCAACCGATCCGAAACGCGCGGACAAGTGCCTCGCGATCTACCAGGCCTACGTCTCGCTCACTCCGCCGGCAGAGGGGGCTGATTGAACTGGTGTCTGCACACTTGCGACGTTTGCGCGCTGCTCGACGGCGACGAGAGCCGGAAGCCATGCTTCTACTGTTCAACGTGTGACGCGTGGATTTGCGAAACGGACGCGAATAACTGGGGACGGCGCGGCATGGCTGCGGCGGTCGCGCAAGGACAGAGGTTCTTTGGCTGAAAGGGGAATTTGGCTGCGACGAGTCAGATAACGGTGAACGCGGCGGGTTACACCGCCGTGACGGTGCAGGGTACCCTGGGCTGCAAGAATGTCCGGATCATGGAAAATTCCGGGGTGAGCGGATGGCCCACTACTGATTTTCTGATCGCAAAGCCGCTATCGAGTTCGACAGCGGTCCGGATCCCAGGGGGCAGCGCATATACATTTACCGCAGCCAGTCAGAATCCGGCAAACCCAGAGGCGAGCTGGTTTCCGCCAGGATGGATTGTTGGCTACGTGAAGGCGGTCGCCGGCTCGACAACGTTTGACCAAGATGAGGATTCGTAAGCGAGATGCGGATAGGTTCCGGCGCTATCACGGATGGCGCCTTGAAGCGGAGTCGAGGTGCGCGCACATGACTGACGCGGAGAAACACGACTGGGCAATGTTTAATGTCGAGCATCACCCGGAGCTGCGCCGTTTTCCGCTGCGCCTGGTACTTGAAGTGGCTTGCGTTCTGGCATTTGTTCTCATCGCGGCGATAGCGAGCCACTGCCAGACGATTACGCCGACGACAGTGCGGGTCACGAATCCAAGCTCAAGCCCGGTTAACGTCACCTGCATTTCGGGATGTGCAGGCGGCGGGGGCAACGCGGCGGCGGGTCCGACAGGCTCACCAGTGCCCGCGAGCGCCGATTATACGGGCTACAACTCCGCCGGCAGTTTGGTCGGAGTGTCTACAGCGAATCCTCTTCCGGTGGTGCAGCAAGGAACGGTGACAGTTTCGATCTCGGGCATACCCAGCGTGAGTGTATCTAATTTCCCGGTGACGCAACCGGTGAGTGGCACGGTGACAGCGAATCAGGGCGGGGCGCCATGGGCTCAGAATTTGACCCAAGTGGCAGGTACGAGTCTGGGAGCGACCGCGATCGTCAATTACGGTTCCACACCGGCTGCTGTGGCGGTACCGGCCGTGAATGCCTTCGTCACGAACACGGTTGGCGTCTCAGGAGCGATTAGTGTATCTAATTTCCCGGCGACGCAACCGGTGAGTGGCACGGTGACAGCGAATCAGGGCGGGGCGCCATGGGCTCAGAATTTGACCCAAGTGGCAGGTACGGCGCTCGGGGCAACGGCAGTCACAAACTTCGGCACATCTCCGGCAGCCGCGGCCGTTCCTGGCGTCAACGCATCCCTGTTCTCCGGCACTACTGCGCTCACCAACACAGCGGGCGCGATCAACGTAAATTACTCTTCCGGTTCGATTCCGACCGGCGGTAACACCATCGGAAAGGTGGATGTGTTGGGCAATGCTGGGGCAGTCTTTGATGCGGCGAACAATGCCGCGCTACCGGCTAATGTGCTCATGCCCGGAGTAGCATCTCTTTCGCAGGGAACGCAACCCACTGCAGTGACGAGCGGAAATACAGCACGCGTGCTGGCGACGGTAGAGGGGGTGCTCTTTGTACAGCAAGGAAATTCCAATCGATTTAGCTGCTTCGTTCCGGTCACGGCGACGGTAACGACTCAATGCCAAGCAGCACCAGGGGCGGGGCTTCGGGCTTATGTAACCAGTGCGACAGTCACCGATGCAGTGACGACTGCCCAATCGATCGATATCGTGTTTGGAACTGGCTCGAATTGCGCGACGGGTACTACAGCGCTGACCGCGAAGTGGGAATTTATCGGAGCAACGGAAACTGGCTCCTTAAATGCTTCCACTTCATTCCCGACTCCCCTCGTTCCGACAGCAGCGAACGCAATCTGCTGTCGCCCGGGAAGTGCCACGGCGTTCGGTTGCACGTTGACCGGTTTCATCGCGCCCTAAAAAAAGGAACTCATATGGCCTTTTGTCTCGAAGTGCATATTGTTGATCCCGGTGACGACACCATCAAGGTGACGCACCAGTTCTGGGGCCTGACCGAGAAAGAGTGCCGCACCTACTACCGGGAGCACCTCTCTTCCTGCGAGTATTTCCGCGCGGCCGAGCAAGAGGGAAGGGTCATCGAAGAGCTGGATCAGATCGATGCGAGCGAGATGCCCGATCCGGAGGACTTTGAAGATGAGGAAGAGGAGGAGGTCGGTTGACTCTTACCATCTCCCAGATCGCGGCTATCGCAGCCGGTGCTGGCTTCTCTGGTGATGATCTCGCCACAGCCGTGGCGATTGCCTTGGCGGAGAGCGAAGGGAATCCACAGGCCTATAATCCCGAGAAAGCGGCTGGGGCGGCGCAAGGGCAGGGTTCGTTCGGTTTGTGGCAAATCTATCTGAGCAAGCATCCCGAATTTTCAGCGCTCGACCTGCTCGATCCGCAGACGAATGCGGGAGCAGCTTTCGCGATCTACTCCGGTGCCGGTAACTCATTTCGCCCCTGGGCTACTTACACTAACCACGCCTACCTGACGTACATGGGTGCAGTCACGAGTTTTTTGAATGCGAGCACATCCGCGCCGGATGTGACCCCGGCCGATATGAGCACGAGTGATCAAAGTGCGCCGATGATTGCACCAGATACAGGGCAGCTTGTGTTGCTGATGGCGGGCGGGGCGCTTGCGCTTTGGCTTCTGATGCGGGTTTTCAACGGATAGTACTGACTTCCGTAAGAGAAGGAGATTTACGCGACACACGAAACTGTTTCTCTTGGCCGCGATCCTCCTGTTCGCGAGCAGTGCCTGGGCGCAGTTCACCACCGTCACGGGCACAGTCGTCGATCCGAATGGTCTGGCCTATGCGAATGGCACCATCACCCCGAGTCTCGTCACTACGGCCTCTCCAACCCTGAACGGACTTGCGTACACTCCACCCACGCAACCTGTAGGCCTGAATCTTGCCGGATCGTTTACTATGCGGCTCGCCGACAACACCGTCTTGCTGCCCGGCGGCACCACGTGGAACTTCCTGGTGTGTTCAGCCGCAGGCACCGTGCAGCCGGCGGGCGGAAAAGGACCAGTCTGTTTTACGGTTTCCGGTCTCACCATCTCCGGTACTTCGCAAAATATCTCCTCTCAACTCAATGCAGGTGCCGGGCTGCTGAGCGGCGGTTGCATAGCCGCCAATGGGAACGTAAGTTGCCCTACTCTCACCTTGACTCCTGTGGCAACCATTCAAGACACATCGGGCAACACGTTGCAGTTCAGCGGCGCCAATGGAATCAGTATCGGAGATTTTACCGGAGCTGATTTCAACATCTTCGACATCGGCAATGCTGGCACGCTGTGCATGGTGAATGGCACCGCCTGCTCTTTCCTATCACAAGGGGCGATACTATCGACTGCTGGCGTCGTTGTGATCAACAGTCAGCTGCAAACCATTGTTAAGGCCAGCAACGGCGTGTTCATTCTCAACTTAACCGAGAACGCGCCTGATTCCATTTTTAGCGCGCAACCAAGCATCAGCGGCGTCACCACTGGCGTCGCTCCTGGCTTGGGAGTTCCGGTAACCGTGGCTGCGGTAACTTTCAGCGGCAAAACCACCGCCTTGCCCACCACAACGGCATTCACTACCGGCTCCGCGACGGCCAGCTATCGTATCTCCGCCAATGTCTTTTGCGATACCACGGTAAGCACGGCGACCGCAACGCTCACGGTGACTTACACAGCATCGTCGAATACGGCTATAGTTAGTACGGGTAGCGGAGCGCTCTGTACAACGCTCGGAGCAGCCTCGCAGCAAATTATCAGCCTGCCCAACGTGCGCGTCAAAAACGGCACCAACATCACATGGGCTATCGCCATAGCCAACAGCCCCAACTACGATGCGTCCATTGTCGTAGAGCAGTTAACCACGAACTAACGCGGCTAGTGCGGTGGCACGATTCGGCTGGGGTCCTCGATTGCGTGGGGCACGACGAGCGTGTTCGTGCCGAGCACCTTGCGGCACTCCAGATTGGGACAGTAGATGCAGAGCGTGATGGCGATGCCGACCGAGACCTGCTTGCTCCACTGGTAGGCACCCACTTCGAGCAGATCCTGGTCACAGTGCGGGCAGCGGGGCGGCTGCACGTTGGTTGCGGGCTGGTATTTATTCGGAGTGCTCATGCTCTTGGTCGAACTCTCGCACAATCTCCCGCGCGCTGTCTACTGATTCTTCGCCACGGGCGATTGCCTGAGCGTGCACCGCCGAGGTCATCCATGCCGGCTGCACGTAGGTGTGGTACATCTCCTGATCGAAGCAGGCGATGAATTCTCCCTTGCCCAGCGTGGCGATGTCGGCCGCGCGCGGTCGGGGATAGATGTTGTCCGGGATGGCGTCGAGTGTTTTTTCAATCTCCGACCGGAGGCGCTGCACGCCAAAGAGCCACACCCGAATCTGACTCAGCAGCACAGCACTGATCCCGGAAATGTTTTGCGAGTCAATCCAGAGGAAGTTTTCGAGCGCGGCGCCCTGGCGAATGTACTCCTCCGCGGCGTCGCGCACGGGTGAGCGGCGCTGTGCCGGTGCAAACATCCAAGCCTCTGGCAGTGCAACGACCGTTTTTTCGCCCTGCTGGTGCACCCAGCGAATCACCGAGCGGATGATCAGTGATTTGATGTGGAACTCGTAGCGCTCCAGGTCGATCACGTTCAAGCCGCGTTCCAGTTCAATCGAGCCGGACCGAGTCTTCAGCTTGGCGATTTCCTCGATCGCGGTCTGGAGATCGTCCTGGATCTCGCCAAAGATCAACTCGCGCTGGCCACTGGCCTTGGTGAGCGCCAGGCCGATATTCTTCAAAACATCGTCAATCGTTTCTGGCTTGGGCCACTCGACGAAACTCTTGCCACGGCCGGACTGCCCAGCACGGCACACCGAGCGCAAGCACTGGCGCTGGAACTTGTCCCACTTCTCTTCGGTGAGCGCTTCGCAGAGCGAGCGCACGGTTCGCCAGTCAATGTGATCTTCGTAGTAGGGCTGGAGCTCATGCGCGAAACGGAAGGCACCCTCACCGCGCTTGGTGAGGAAGGCGACGCACTTCATTCCGGAGCGGACGGCACAGGCCTCCAGGGCAGTTGTCTTTCCGGCTCTTTGCGTTTGCCCGACAATTACCATGTGGCCCGCGGGGATCCGGACTTGGGCACCTGATCCGATCTCGAAGCCGAGGGGGATCACGAAGCCTCCACGGTCTGGTCTGACACCACAGGGGCAGGATCGGCAAGGTCGTCTCCTAAAAGATCAAAGAGGTTTGGTGTGGCCATCTGGCGTTCCATCGCTTCGCAGTAAAAGCACGCATCCCGAAAATATTGTGGCGAGAGTTCAACTCCAAGGCCTCGGCCCATGTGCTGGCGAATCAACCGAGCGATTTCAAGCTGAATGAAGGTCTTTCCGAGTCCAAAGGCTTCGAAGATGCCGGCGCAACCGCGGTGCACTGCCCAGCGGACGGTGCCGGCCTGGTGAGGCTTCAGAAGTGGATTGATAGCGCTGGCCTCGATTGCAATGCCGCGCTCTGGCGCCGTGACCATCTTGGACCGGAGAAACTCTTCGTAAGCTGATATTCCCATGGTTTAGAATGCACGCCTTCTGAGCTAGTTTCCCCGCTCGGTTAACTCCTTATTGTGCAGGCTCGTTTTCCACTGTTTTTTGCACAGGTTTTTGGACTCCCGCCAATCTGGCGAGGCGCTTGGCGGTTGATACCGAAACCCCATGGGCCTTCGCAATGGCGCTCCAGCGGGCTCCTGCGCGTCGCTGCGATAGGATTTTGGAGCTGTCAGCGATGCGCCGCGGCCGTCCCAGCCTGACGCCTTTGGCGCGAGCATTGGCCACTCCGGACCGCACGCGCTCGCGGATCAGTTCACGCTCAAACTCCGCGAGTGCCGCGAAGATGTGGAAGGCGAATTTTCCCATGGGCGTCGTGGTGTCGATCGCCTCGTGGAGCGATATAAACTGCACGCCGGCCGCTTGAAACTCGGTTAGGGCATCCACCAGGTGCCGAACAGATCGCGCGAACCGATCAAAGCGATAGACCATCACCACGTCGCATTGGCCGCGGCGCACCAGGTCCATCATGCGATCGAGCCCGGGCCGCTTCTGTTTCGCGCCACTGATTGAGTCGGTGAAAAGCTCGTAACCCCAATTTCGATGCTCGGCGGCTTCGCGCATCTCGCGCAACTGCATTCCGGTATCCTGTTCGCCTGTACTGACGCGGGCATAGAGAAAGGCCTTCACAGTTCCACCTCTGGATCGAGCCCCAGGGCCGCCAGGTATTCCTCCGGGATGTACTTGTGCTTGCGCTGGCGCTTGGCGAAGTTGCGTAGCTTGTCGTTGTAAGGCCACAGGTCGGGGCGGTTGGGCAGGCCCACCTCGGCAACGAGCTGTTCAAAGGCAGTCGGATGCGGCTGCGCATGTGGCATGGAACGGGTTGCGAGACCACCCGAGGCCCAGTTCACGGCTGCACCGGTCCAGCTCCGTTGTGGCCGTGCGGGAAAGCGGTGCGCTTGTCCGGCAGGATGGCAGCCTGGCTGGCCAGCGCTTTCTTGGTGCGGCGCACGTGATGGGTCCGCGCGCGCTCCTCGGTGGAGGTTTCGGCTACAACTGAAGCCGTGACCTTAATCCCCGCTCGATCGAGCGCGCCAGCGTTCACCTGGTCAACCGCGGACTGGCAAACTGTGGCGATTGTTTCGTCAGATACCGCCGGCTGCGCAAAGAGGGGTGCGCTGCGCTTTACGAGTAGCGCTTGGGCGAATTCCTCCAGGTCGGCCTTGTAGCATCCATGCCGGCGTACGACGTCGCGGAATTCCTCAATGTCATGCTTCCGGGTGCGCCAGACGAAGCGATCGCGCTCATCGCGCTTCGGGAATCCGTCTTTATCTCGCGCAGCGTCGGCGTGGCAGAGTTCATGGTCTATCAGCGCGTGCTTTTTCTCGGGTGTGAATGCGTCGTCAAGCCAAACCTCGCGGTTGAGCAGGATCACGTAATCAAACTCATGGAATTCCCGCTGCAGGTCGGTGATCTTCACGCATTTGCCCAGCACAAGGTGGCCGTCGCGGTCGCGCTTCAATTTCTTGCGCCAGGCGAGCGCGATGCGGGCCTTCGCCAGATCGGGATGGTGCGCCTCGCGGATCGTGCGCAAGATCCGGTAGGGCTCGGGCTCGTGCGTGCCGTCCATGGGCGGAATTAGTTCGAAGTTGATGGGTTTGGGCTTTGGCGGCTTCAGTCCTTTCATGCGGTGCGCTCCTTTCGCGGCTCGATTGCGGCTTGTTTGCGAACGTCCTGCTCGGCTCGGTACTCGGCTGTCTGCCGGGACAGGTTCCCCATGAATTCAATGATTCCGGCCCGCTCCTCAAAGCGCTCGCGCCACAGGGCTGGCCAATCGGCGACTTTGAGGGGAAGGTTCACGTGACTTTCAGATCAAGACTGACCTTGTGAACCTTCACCAGTCGGTATTCGCCGACATAGACCGTCTCGCCTTTTTCGGCTAAGACTTCGATGTGTTCGTGCGCTTCGAGCCACGGATCATCGGTGTTGTTCCATTCATACTTGGCGTGAAGTGTTTGCGGTAAGACTCGCCCATGTTGCGCAATGATGCGGTCTGCTGTTGTGCCTTTTATGTCTCTAACTTTCATACTGCCCTCCTGATCACTTCGAGTAGAAAATCCACGTCGCGTGTACTGACCATGAATCCGTTACGTCGGTCCTTGCGAATCCGCGCCAGCTTCTTCTGCTCGGACTCGGTTAGAAAATTGCAGGCCGGGATGACGTCGGGCATGGCATTCTGAGCAACTCCAGATTGTTCCCGCCTCGGTGTCGTCGCGGTTGGCTCCGTGGTTGACGTGCGAAAGTTCTCCGTGTCCGATTCCGTCCCACGGTGCAAACCATCCGCATCGCTTCCCGTTTCTTTCTTCTTCACAGCGTCCCTCCGCCCGGTTGTAGACTTGCCGGCGCAAGTCGGTCTTGTCGGCGCCCTTCAAGATCACGCGGCCGGTTCTCCAGAGCACGCGACTGCGCGGATCCTTGAATCCATGGCCCTGGTCGCGGTGCTCGCGCGGCTTGGCGTGGCGGTTCAGCCAGGAGCGACGGAGTGGGCGGCGGGGCTTCATTGAATTCGCCAGCACCTCACTTCGGTATCACTTATGCTTCTGCAGATGAATCGTGTCCCTGGATGGGTCGTCATATAACTTTGCTTGGCTGCGAAAACCTTATTAGCCTCCAATCCCTCAACTAAGAAACTGTCTCCTACTTCCATGTCCTGGAAGGGCCATTTACTTGCTTTTGCCTTTGGTCGGAGGTCGCGTGGCGGCGGGATGTTTTTTTCGATTTTCATAGAAAGAGCCAATCCGCGCACTTCACCTGGCCGGGCTGCGGGTACTCCACGAATCCCAGCGTGCGCATTCTTCCGAGATAGTTACGGAATCCGCCAGAGGTGGGCTCGAGCCCGATCTGATTTGCCAGAAAATCCTTTTCCATTGCATCGCGACTTCGGTGCAACTCGTCCAGCATGCGCGCCTCTGTACCTCCAAGCACTCGCTTGGCACGTTCGAGCATCTCTCGGGATGTGGTAGGCATGTCGCCTGGCTGTGCCGCAGCTCGTCCGGCATTGGTGAGCGCGACAAGTCCTGGCTGTGGATAGTGGATTAGGCCGGCGGTGCGCAGCGCTCCGAGATAATTCCGGTATCCGCCAGAAGTCGGCGCCAACTCGGACCATGCGGCGAGCTGCTCTTTGCGGATATTTTCACTGCCTGTGCAGGCGATCAATTCCGCCAACCGGTTCACGATGCGCAACTCGGCGCGACTCACGTCGGCGTCGCCATTCTTTGGCGTGAAAAGGTCTGGCGAAACTAACGCCGTCGGGCGGCGCGGCGGTGTCGCGGGCACGGGTGGCAGATCGCGTGGTGTCGTGATAGCAACATTTGTGGCTATGGGAATTTCGCCGATCTCCTGCAGTCCGACCTGTAAAGTATTTCCCACGGTAACGAGGTCGCCAATTGCTTTCCCGATGAGGCGATTAAGGCGCTGCTTTAGGTTCGTGAGTTGCTTTAGCAGTGGCTCTGTTGCTGTTTTCACGGCGCGCTCGACGAGCGCCCGCGGATCAGCCATAACCTTGGTTGCCGTGGTTGGAATAGTTTTTATTCCGGTCTGACTAGCCTTCAATTCTTTACGTAGATCGCGCACCGTCTTTTCCAGGTCGGCGATGCTGCGCGCTTTGTTCTCCGCCTCTTTGGGCAGGTCGGAGAGTTGGGGCAGGAACTTCGCGACTTCTGCCGGCATGGGCGGGGCTGTTTCATTCTTTGCGGCCTTTCCGCTCTCCGGGTGCTTGGTTTGCACATCACCCACCATCACGAGGGTTCGCTCGGTGGTGATGGCGCGGCCGAAGGCGTAGAACTGACCGGGGTTCAACATCCGGAGCGACGTGCGGAAATCTTGCTTGTCTTCGCGCGATACACTCATCAGGTCCGCGGCGCGGTCCACGTCCACGTCTTCGATCGTCATGCCCACCAGGCGATTGAAAAACTCAGCGCTTGCGTCTTTGTCCAGCTTCGCCAGGCGCTGCGTGGCCCAGATCGGGCAGAATCCACGCTTGCGACCGGTCGTGGAAAGCCCGATCATGGCTTCCTTGCACCCGCCAATGATTTCGCGCTCGATCATACTTGCGGCTTTCGGGGTCTCTTGCGGGCAGAATTTGTGTGCCTCGTCCACGATCACGACAAGGGGATGCCAGAGCGAGCGCGGCGCATCCAGAAGCGCGTTTAAGAATTGCCGGACCCACTGCCGGCGGTCCATCGGTCGGGAGCGGAAGGCTTCATACAGGTCACAGATCGCAGAGGCTTTCAGCTGGAGAAAGCGCTCGGCGAGCATCACGGCTGAGCGGATATCGCAGGGCGTCTCTCCGCCTTCGCCTACCAGCACGTAAGGGAACTTCTCGCGGAGGGTATAAAACTCACCTTCCGGATCCACGATGATGGTCTGCACGTGGCCGCAGAACTGCTCGGCTAGGCGACGCAGCAACCAAGACTTTCCGCCTCCCGAGTTGGCCTGAATGAGGAGGCGGCTCGGGATGAGCAAGTCCAGGTCAATCTTGAGCGGCTTGCCGGCTGCGTCGCCGATGGTGATCTTGCTCATGCGCTCACGCTGTTGACTTTCTGGCTAGGGAACTCGCGCACGCGCAGGTGCTCGGGCCACTCGGCGGGATCTCCGCCCTTGCGGTCATGCTGGCGAATGTCCTCCATTCCGCAATCGGGGTGCGTGCAGCTTTCGTCTCGGCAAGAATGTACCTGTGGCCGGCTGCCTGTCTGCTTCATAAAGAACGGGACGCCAGCAGCCCGACACTGAGCGAGCAGCGATTCCGCCCAGGCGAGATTGAATGGGCGGGCGCCGGGACCAGATTCGCCGCCACAGATCACCCAGTCGATGCCTGGAATCGGCGGGTCGCAACCACAACCATCAAAACCTCGCAGGGTAGAGATTTCACCCACTTCCGGCGTGTCGATAGCCAAGCAGATATTCTCAAGCTGCGGTTCGATGCTGAGGAAGCGCACAGTCGCAGGCGTGTCCTGTAGGAGCGGTGCGCGTTCATCGTGGCGCTGCTGGTCTTCGATGGAGACGCCCAGCCAGATATTCCAGATTGGAAATTTGCAGTGCAACTCATCATGCATGCGCTGGGCGCGCTTCGTTAGAACTTGGAACGTGTGCCAGTCCGCGCGACGCATCACGTCCCAGACCTGCTTTATGAACTCGATCGGGATGGCCTCGTGCCAGAGATCGAACATATCTCCCACAAAGATGGTGCACGACTTCTTCTGTTGCAGCGGCTCCTGCAGGATGCGCTCGTCCATAAAGAAGGAGATCTTCTCCAGGTTGGGCACGGTGAATTCCAGCCCGTTGCCGAAGCGCTTGTTGATAGTTGAGGCGTAGCAGTGCTGGCAGCCTGGGCTGATCCTGGTACAGAACGTGCCTGAGCGCGCCTTGGAGGATGCGCCCTTAAGTCTGGCCCTGATCGGATTCCAGGTCATCCCGCCCGCCGCGCCTCGCGTCTCAGGTCTGTGCGTCCATTCGATTGAAGTCTTGTTCATGCTCTCACCATCCGTTTCGCTCGGGCCTGACAGAACGGGCAGAAAAACTCGTAACTGCGTCCGGTTTTCACTGCCTTCCAACCAATCGCGGCGGAGGCGCGGAGTGTCATGTCTCGTTTTGACTCGCGCAGTCTGATCTCAATCTGCGCGCCACAATCACCGTCACATTCCATCGTGTGCGTCCAGCAACTTTTCGACATCGTTTCTCCGTGCGATACTTTCCGGGCGGGCGCTTGTTGCCCGCTCGCGGTTCAATTCCCAGCCTGAAATGCTCCTGCTTTCTGGGCTAACTGCGCCCCGTCCCGGAAACTCGTTTGTGCTCAGCGCGTTCTTTTTTGCGGCGTTCGCGCTCCTGGCGCGCGAATAGATCGGCTGCCCAATCGTGCAAACCGTGCCACGAGAAGGGATAGCGCTGACGCGTGCCAGCCAAGCGCACTGTGGCAGTGAATCCGTTTTCGACTTCCACGACGACGGCGCGCAGCTTGCCGCGGTAGCGCACCTCTGCGTCGGTAGTGAATTGCAGTCGAGTCTTACGTTGCGAAAGTTTGGTCACAGCGCATAGCTCCCCGTCTTGGGCTGCACGGTCTCAGTCTTTCCCCCGATCTTCATCTCAAACGGCGGCGCCGGCTTCGGGAGCGGCAGACTTGCCTGAAATGCCGGGGCCGCCTGAGGTTTTGGGCTGGGTGTTCCAAAGTCGTGCATTGCCCAGCGAATTGCAGTTTTGAAGTGTTTGCGTTTGAGTTCAGCGATGAAGCTAATGTGAAAATTTTGGAGAAGCATATTCCCTACGTCCGCGAGAGTCTTTCCTGTTGCGGCGCATGCTTCCTGAAAAGCGTTGACCTCGAATTCTCGGATAGGCTGGTCGGTTTTACGGGTGCGTTTGGTAGGTTGCTCGCCGGCGTCTTGGTGTTCACCGTCGTACTCGGGGTCATCGGTTTCGTCCGGGATCAGGCCGAGCCCGCGGAGGTAGTACTTTGTCGCGCCGGTCTGGGCTTTGTAGACGGATTTCCCTTCGGAGTCCCAGCCTTCACCATGCTTAACGTCTGGGCCAATAGTCTCCTTGCCATCGGTGAGCGTGAATTCGACTCCTATAGAGCAATGCAGGATCGGCACTCTGCCATTGGTTTCAATGGTTTGGAATTTCGGCTCCTGCTCATTCTGCCGGAGGATCACACCACGGGTGAAAAGTTGCTGGCGAAAGACCGCTGCCACGTCAGAGGCTTTTTGATAGCGGTACTTCTCGTTGCATCCGCGCTTCGGCACGATGCCCACGGCCTTGCAGGCTTCACAGACTTTCTCATGCAATGACTGCGCTTTCTTGGGACGGCTCATGCTTTCCTCCGGGCGGGTTGGCTACGTGCATTCCTTTGGCCACAACCAATGTGGCCGGATCTGTTTCCATGACTTTTTTGGGAAGATCGTTGTCTCCAAAAATGGCAAGGGTTAACTGGCCTGCGGCTTCTGCTCGGATTCTTCGCATTCCCGCCGCTTGTGCTTTGAGCATCGCCTTGCGGTCTTGATACCAGTTCGAATCGTGATCTGCTGGGTATCCGTCATTCATGGATTTCGCGGTCCCACAATAGTGTTGCCACTGTGCGAGCAGGGTTCGCATATCGGTTGCGGGTGGGGCGTCTACATTGTTCACAGTTTCCGAGTTTTCCTGCTTGTGGAAATTTTCGGTGGTGCTGGCTGTATCTACCCCTGTTGAAATGTGGATTTGTTTTCCACTGGACGGCTTCTGCGCGCCTGGGCGCTGAGTACGAAACTCATCCACAGTCATGTTTCCTTTCAGGTCGTTACAGTGCTGACATGACGGCACGATATTCCAGATGAAATCGCTTCCACCTCTGGAAATCGGCAGCATGTGATCCTTGGTTAGCTCAGCGTCGGGAATGAGCGAATTCTTGCAGATCGGTTTTGCACAGTAAAAGCACCGCCATTTCCACTCCCGAACAAGTGCACTCCATTCGCTCTCGGTATGGCTGCCAACAACTGATTGGTCCAGCGCGCCAAATTTTCTCGTCATGGCTAGGTCATCCCCGCTTCGGTCAGTGCCTTCCTAACTCGCTCGTACAGTGTCACCGGCTGCTCGCTTGGCCGCATGGAGCAGGTCTCTTCATGCGCGGCGATGCACTCTGGGCAGAACGTCCGGGCGCAGTAGCGGCAGAACGAGGTGTGAAGATCACAGATCCGCGTCGAGCGGGCGCCCAGGTCGCCCCAGATATTCGGGCACTTCTCCTGGGCTGCGCACAGGAAGCGGCTGCCGCGGATGCAGTACTCGGCGAGGTTTCGGTTGGCGTGCTGGCGGGTTATGATGTCGCACATGGGTTTTAGCTGGCCTCTCTGAAGTCGGGTTCGTTGTCGGGCTGGGAGTCGAGCAATTCAACGATCGGCTGGGGTGGATGGGCACCGCCCTGGGCGATGATGCGGCGGACCAGGAATTCCCAGCAGAGCGCGTCAATTTCCAGGTCGAGCAAAAGTCGGTCCACAGTTAACCTCTCGGCTTCAACCATCCGATAATCAGACAGATCGCCACGAATGCCAGCACACTCCAAGCGATCACGATGCCCACGGTCTCAGGCGGCATCGGCTGGGGCGTGTTGGTTTGCCAGGCCATCATTCCGAGTACACTTTCTTCTTCATAGCGCTTTCTCCGGTGAAATTGTGCACGGGGCGGAGCTCGCGATAGTCTCCGCCCCTACCGCCCCTTGAACCTCGTAAGGCTCATTTGCGCAGATCGTCCGGTTGTCTGCGACCTCAGAGGCGCGGTCTTTGAAAAACTCCATCCACCATGCGCGATTCAATAAACGCCAAACCTTGCGGTCGGTCGTGCGTCCGAACGCGGCCTCGATGCGCTGCTGGCGGGGCGTCTTGGATGGAGTGGTCATGCGCGTAGCAGTTTCGTGATCATGCCCGCCAGCGTCCGGGCCTGCTCGCGGTCCAGGTGAATCATCTGCAGGTCCACTTTGTTGCCGATGAATCCCACGTCCCGGATGGTCAGGTCGCCGTCCCGATTTTCGAGCAGTGAGACTTTGCGATAGGGCGTCTCAATCACGTAAGTCTCTTCGGCGCCGTTGCTGATCGCGGTCGGGGTGGATTTGCCGTTGCCGTTTGGTTGCTTCTTAAGAAACGTTGCCAGCGCTTTGTGTGAGATGCCGGCGTTCTGCTCGGCTTGGGATAGGTTGCCCATGATCAGTCCTTGTCTGTTCCATCCATCCATTTGCCGAACTGGCAGCACGGGCACCACCAGTGAAAACGCTCGGGTTTGATTTCGCAACAGAGCAGAGTCGCCACGAAGACGTACAGACCAAGCGCGACGAACAGGGCGGAGGGGATGGCGATGATCATGCGCGGACTCCGACGATGTTGAGGTACTTGCCGTTCTCCGTGAGGTACACCGTGCTTGGTTGGCCGCGTCGCTCTTGGGCTTCTTTGATCAGCCAGGGGAAAAGCTGCGCATCAAAACAACTAGCATCGGAGTGACCCTGGTGCGGCTCCGAGAAGGCCACCTTTAAATATTCCCCGGTCTTGCCTTTCTTCTGCTCGGTTCGCCACAACACAACGCTCGCGACGTGGCAGCCGAGTGGATTCGGCACTTCATTCCCCTTCCGGTCCCGCGTCCAGCGGTCACGCGTTTCTATGGGAGTGGGTGGGAGGTGGCCGCTGGGTTGCGCTGTGGGGGATGCCGTGGCAGGCGGAGACAGTACGGCGCGCGCGGCCTGGGTTCCGCCGGCGGACGCCTCAACAAAGACTGGTGCGCTGGTCAGTTTCGCAACGAACAAACCCAGCGCGCGGGCGAGCGCGGTGCGCTCGCTTTCGGTGATGGTGATGGTGTAGGTGGGCTCAGGCATGGGCGCGCTCTTTCTGTAACTGTTCGATTAGGTCTTGGACTGTCATGCGGCACGCGTTCATGGCTTTGCCTTGTACTGTCTAGCGCTGTTGATGGCTCCGAAAGTGTGGCCGGCGATGCTGCCGAACTCCAAAGTCCGGGCGAATTTTGGGTGATCGTGCTTGCGAAAAAGATGTTCGGCGTAGAGCGTGAAGCCCAGGCCGGCCGCAGAACTGACGATCAAGTCTGGCGTGTTCCGCACGAACGGCCGGGCGATCGGATTCTGCTCTCGGAAGTTCCAGCGGGCGAGATTCCGATGAGTAAAGTAAGCATCTGCTCCATTCGCTCCCAACTGCAGCACGAGCATAAGAAGGGCACGTTTCACGCGGCACGCTCCTTCTGGACAGGGTTACGAGGGGAGGGAAGTGCGATGGGGCCAACTCCTGTACCGTCACTTTCCCTTCGGGCTTCTCCGGGTCCGGTTACCATGCCGGACATTGAGGAATCGCGGACTTGCGGAAACCCTACTGTGGCCTCGGGAATTGCGTTGGCCCCTTTTTGTGGGATGTTAGGCGCGGAGACGCTCCTCCCAGCGAGAGCAGACGCTGCAGAGTCCTTCGCCGGCATAGGTGCAATTCTTGAAGTGTGCGTTAGCTTTTCGCTCGGCGCCATGGAAGCCGATGTGGGTGAGTTCGGCCGGTCCGTAAACAAGGTAGTGGTCGTAATAGGTGCAGGTTTTGTTGATGTGGCACTCCCACCAATTGCGAATGAATCGGTTAATTTTTCGGAACATAGAGCCTCCGTTTTCGTGCCGAGCCAGGCTTCGCGGTTGCGCAGGATGGCGGACCAAACTTTGGCAGGATGCAGCCCGTAACAGATGTAGCTCGACTCCATGAAGGGGATCGGGCTGCCTTTTTCGGCGAGAATCACACAGACTTGCGACTGGCGGTAATCGTCTTTGAGGTGGGCATTGGGCTCGTGCGCTTCGGCGAAGATCAGCCGGGCCAAAATGCGGTCGGTGAGGAATTTCGCTTTACTGGGGTTTAGGAGCCATTGAAGTGGCAGGGCTCTGGTCGGCAGCGCTGGGGAAGGTTGTGGGGAAGGACTATAAGCCGGTTGCGCCGATGCGGCACAAAGTGACCGCGTTTGTTCGGATTTCGGAACAAGAAAAAGGCCGGAGGCGTTCATGCGACCACCTTTCGCGGCGAAATTCCCTTGCAGATGCAGCAGTGGCGCCCACCACTTGGGGGAAGATAGGTGTTCTCGGGCGTGTAGGCGTGACCGTGAGGGCAGTGAGTTTTCTTCTGCTGCCAGTGTCGCCCCTTGCGCGCTTTATCCTGTTGGTTGTCCCGATTGGTCCCGAGAAATAGGTGATTGGGGTTGACACAAAGGGGGTTATCGCAATGATGGCAGCAGTGGATTCGGGGACGGATTGGGCCGTTGACGAAGGTCCAGATGAGCCGATGAGCTTTCCAGAGCTTACCTTGGTGGCGAATCAGGCCATAGCCAGTGGTAAACCGCGTTCCGGACCAAAGCCAGCAGCCGTAGTTGTCCTCGTAAATCTTCTGGCGGATGACCGCCGGAAGTTTACATAATACGACGCTTATCGGACGTGGGAGCGGAGAGGTCACGCTGTGACCTCGGCTGATTCTTGATGGCGCTCACGATAGATGCGCTGGGATTCGCGGTCGTTGCACTTGCGGGAGTGAAACTTCTGCCCCTTCACGCGCGGGATAAACATCACCTCGCAATCACGCGCGGCGCACTTGATCTTAGCTTTCTTGGCACCCTTGTTGACCATAGTATAAGTACTTATAGACCTACGCCCGCGATTTGTCAACGAAAATCGTAAGTACTTAACTTACTTAGGAGTTAGGGCTGGTTACGATGGTGTTTTCCGACTTTTTCACGTTTTCCACATAGGGCTGGATTTTCTTGCGGTCGAACTCAGTGAGTAGGCGCAACACGCGCTCAATGAAACTCTCGGGCGGGGATGGGGCAGTGCGGATCATAGCTCTTGCACTGATTATGACGCACGGAGGTAACCGACAGGGAAGTTACGGAAGTAACTGCTGTGTGCTAGGATGGCCTCAAATCTGACTGGATTACTTCCGGCCTCGTCGCTGCCCGCGCGAGGCCTTTCTTTTTTGCCGACTCTGGCTCATTGGCCGGCGCAATGGCTCTGGCGATTCTCCGCGGCCTCCTTTCGCATCACGAGTTCCAAACCTCAAAGAGCGTCTGTGTGCCGGCTAGGTTGTCCAGCCGGCAAATAATCTCGTTTAGGCCATCGCGAACCGTGCCCACAAAAACGTCTTCATCGGCATCGTCTTCGCGCAGCAACAGGTCGCGCAGCAGGTCGCGGGCGCGCTGGATCTCAGCGCTGGCGCTCGTGGCGCTGGCGATTCTGGACACGGCAGGACTTGCAGCGTCTGGGAGCGTGGCGCAGTCCCTTCTCCCGGTAGAAGCGCTGCTCCTCGGCTGTCCACACGAAGTCGGAGCCGCAGTCGGCGCAAGCGATAGTTTGATCTGCTGGGCCATTTTGAGTGCGCGTCGCTTCCATACGTGCCATGATACCGTGCTTTCCCTACGGATTTACTTGCAATTTTTCCGCTTCGATGTCCTCAACGAGCGAGACGAAGCGAGCAATGATCTGGGCTAGGCCGTCGAAGCTCGTCACGGCAACTTCGGTCTGTTTGCGGAAATCAAATCCCGCTTGCTGTCCAAAGTTGAATGCACGGGGAGCGGCGACACTCATGATCTTTGTCGCAATTCCGCCCAGCGCAGCCATGGGATCGTTACCAGGGCGCGCGGTTGGCAGCGGTTCATCGTCGGGAACCTCGGAGAGCTTCACTTCGACAGAGAGAGCGTACTTCATGGGTGCACCTCAGTTCGCTAGGGGCGGTGCCTTTGCTTGCGCCTCCGCCGCGGCGGTCTGCACATCTTCGGCGTGCATCTTCAAGAATGCACGGATGAATTCCACCAGCCGCGGCATATTGTTGGTTGCGGGTTTGAGTGTGGGCTGGTTTTGGAATAGGCTCACCAGCCCCGTCTCGCCCAGCTTGGCAAGATCCGAGACGGCGTTTGGATCGAGCGGATCAAGGAAAGCGAGCACGTCATCCGCGGCCTGCTCGGCCGAGACCGGTTGGCGCAGAATGTCCACGATCTTCTGCATCACGAATTCCATGGTTGGGCCTCCTCCGTTCCCTGGGGGCGGTGTGGCTGCGCGCGGTAGTGGCACCGGAGGAATCATCTGCGGATTCGGCTGCATGGATCGTGCGCCTGGCATGGTGCGCTGCATCTCCGTCAGTTTGACCTGGTTATCGCTCAACAGGCGCTGTTCGCGCACGACTTCGGCGAATCCGCTGATCAGACCCGGCGCGGCGCGGACGGCCTCAGCCATCGCGCTCACTGGCGCACCGGTGGGCGTGGGATTCATAAAGCGTTCGAACATTGCGCCGAAGATTTTCTCTAGCATTCCTGCGGGCATCCCGTTTGCACCTGGCGCTCCGCCCGCGACGTTGTTCAATTCGCGCATGACGGTGAGCAGTTTGACCAACTGCTCCATTGGATCTTGCATCAAGCGCGTCATCATGGCGGCCATGAACTGGCGCGTCATATCGTCGCCACCAGAGCCACTCCCAAAGCGCTGCATGACTTCCGCGGCGGTCTGCATCGCGCGAAAACCGATCTCCGCAGATTGGCGCTCTTGATTTGTGAGCGCATCCATTGCCCGTCCGGCGACTTGGGCAGTTGCCGAAGCATCGTTCATCGGCGAGAGCGGTGCTCCACCAGTTCCCGCGTGAAGTGGCGGCGGCGCGTCGGCCGGCAGAGGGATGAATCGAACGGGGGCATCGATCGGAATGGTGCCTGTGGTGATCAGCTGCGAGCCACGCTTGACCATGAGGCGGAAGAGTTTTCCGCCGTAGTGACGCTGCAGCGCGAACTCCACCTCTTCGTGGTTGCAGATTGGGACCTGCTGGCCGTCCGGAGTGGTCAGGTACTGCTGACACTTCTGCACCGGGACCGAAGGGCTCGGCTCCACACGATGGATATAGACGATGTGGCGACCCCACTCGCCTTTGCGTTCGACTTCAGCGAGATATTCCCACAGGTCGGGCGTCTTGGGTTCGCCAGAATTCGACTCGGCAGGGAACACGCGCTTGCGTGTCGTGGTTTCGATGATCTGGCCAGCGTCGAGCGGTTCGGTTGCAGGTTTCACAGATTCACCTGTCCGGCTCGCCCACAGTTGGCATGCCTTACTTCCCCCTATATAGCAGGTTTTCCACAGTCTCGCAACTTTGGTGTTGGTTGGTGTGGCGGTGGTGTTACCTGGTGTCAACACTAGTGTTGCCCAGTGGTGTAACACCAAGATCCTTGCTTTCCCTGTGGAAAAGCGGCATTTTCGATGCTGATCTGCGAAATCTGACCGGTGCGGAGGCGGATCTGCTGCGAAAGCGGCCACAGAACCTGCACCGGTGCCCCTTTTATCCGGTTTCGGAGCCTTAATCCGTGCGTGTTTCGGTTCCAAGTGCTCAATCCGGGAGTTTTTTAGGCTATCGCGTCCCATTACTGGACGGTGAACGGGGCACAGCGCAGACAGTTCGACTCATGCGACGCCTGATTGATCAGGCCTTGCACGATCCGCAGTTCATCCGCTTCGCGATCGACCTGGTGCGCAGCGTGCCCGCGCATGATGAGGCAGGTGAAGTTTTCGCCCTCTTCGCCTGGGTACAGCAAAACATCCGCTTCACGAAGGACCCCGTCACCAAAGAGAAGCTCTACCCTCCCCAAGAACTCCTGAAAATCCGCGCTGGCGACTGCGACGATATTTCCATGCTGCTCGCCGCGCTGGCGATCGCCGATGGGTATCCCGCGCAACTGGTGACGGTGAGCGCAAATCCGGATGCACCGGATGAGTTTTCGCACGTGTACCTGGAAGTTGAGGTTCCCCCGGGATCGGGCGCGTGGGTGGCACTCGACGCCGCGCGCCCGGGTTCCCAGTTCGGCCTCGCGCCGGCGATGTACTTCCGCAAACGCGCCTGGTCGCTGATCGATGACAGCTACCAGGACTTGAACGGCTGCACGCGCATCGGCGGGCTCGCCGGTTATGCACGGTTGCGCGGACTTGGTCAAGACGATGGGAGCAGTATCGACTGGAATCAAATCGCCCAAACTGCCCTGGTGGAAACACCGCAGATTATCGCCGTGGCTGAGGGTCAGCCGACATCGGTCAAGACCACTGGTGCGACGGTTTCCACGGGAAGCCCCTACGCTTCCTTTGCGACGCCCAACACTCCCGGTTATGGGATATCCACAACTGGTTACAGTTTAACCGGTGCCAGCAGTTCGCTGTTCAGCACACTCTTGCCCTGGATTCTCGTTGGGGCGGTGGTCTTAGCGGTGGCCAAGCGATGAACCGCTACGTTTATCGTTCGTCGGCAGAACCGGAGCCACGGGCTACGGCATCGGGCGAGCAGAATGTCATTTCGCTGGGAGCGGTGGCGCCAGAGTCTGGTGTTCTCGCGACGATGCGCGAATGTCCAGCCTGGGGCTGCGAAGGGCCGGCGCCGATCACGCGCTGGGGTAGTTCTCCTCCTGCCTCTTTTCCCCTTGTGAGCCTGCTACCGCGGGCGCTGCCTCTGCAAAACTCTCCGGGTGCGACCTCGACAGTTACGCAGCCTCCGCCGTCGAGTGGCGGCAGTCAAATCGTTTCGGAAACTGAACCCTCCACAATTTCACCGGCGCCGGCGCCAGTCGTGGCTACGCCAACTTCGCTCAGTCTGTCGCAGCCGGGTACAACGCTTGACAGTTCAGGAGCAAGTACAACCGTGGCGTCGCCGAGCATCATGGATTGGTTCACGGAGCAGACGCTGATCAACGGGATTCCAAATTGGGGTCTCCTCGCCGCGGCGGTCGGGGCTTTCTTTTTGATGAAGGGCAAGCGATGAGCGCAGCGATACCAGCTCCGAACGTGTGCACGCATCGGGCGCTCACCCATGTAATCAACGAAGAAGAGGGTGGTGCAGCTTCGACTACTTACAAGTGTGAGAATTGTAAGGAACTTTTCACGGTGACGTTCGCGCCGTTGACAATTAAGGTTGCTTTTGGGACGAACTTACAATGAGCACAGCATCCATTCCGGTGCCCGGCTGGCGGCGCTACACCGAACAGGTGGAGCAGGTTGAGGGGAGCGGCCGTTACACAATTCTGCTGCGAGAACATCCGCTCTACCTGCAGGGCTATGCTCCGGTCCGCCATCAGCGGCGCTTTGGAAATTTCATCGTCGCGCCGAGAGTTCCGCTCTACCAACTCGGGGCGGAAAGACTGGGCGCATTGGGGCAGGGTGTCGCTACGAGCGCCATCCAGACAGGCAGTCAGATAGCGGCACAGAGCAGCAAAGCACAAGGCACTGTGAGTATTATCGGCGGATCGATCTCTGCTTCCTTCAAAGGTTTCGCTTCTGGCGGTCCGGTCGGTGCCGTGATTGCTGGTGTTGCTTCACTGATCACTGGTTTTTGGTCAGCGCACAATGCCCGCGTGGCTGGAGCTAAGGCAGAAAATCAGATCGTCAATTCAGCGGTAATTGCCTTCGATCAAAGCCTGAAAGCGATCTTTAGCGCGGCCAACGCTTCCGATTCCACACAAGCTCTCGATCCCGCGACAGCCGCGCAGCAGTGCCAAGCGCTCTATGCCACTTGGTGGCAAGCCGTGGCACCCTATACCCATGGAGCGGGCGAAGCAGATGCTTCTGGCGGTGGCGCAACTTGCTCGATTCTCGCCGCGAAACAAGCGACGCATAATCAGTGCGGGAAATCATGCACCGCAGGTTGCTGCGTTGGCTGCATGGATGTGTACCCTGCCATACAAGCGGCAGTTGCGGTGTTTCAGGCGGGCGGCGGAACAATGCAGGTCCCTACGGTCTTCAGTTCCAAGTACGGAGTTAAGCAGCGCGCCGGTTATTCGCTCACCTACAGCCCTGCCTCAATCGCTGGCAGTGCTGCGAGCATTCTGTCCGCCCTGACCGGTGGAAGTAGCGGAAGCAGTTTGTTGCCGATCGCGTTACTTGCGATTGGTGCATTTTTGGTGCTGCGATGAGTCGAGTGATGCTGGGACAATCGTCGATCTGTTTGGATCAGAATCAGAATACGATTTCGTGCTCCGATCCAAACTGCACCTACGGCGACTGTGGCGCGAGCGGACCGCAGGTTACGAGCGGCGCGCTCTGTCTCGATCAGAGCGAGAATGCAGTTGCTTGCGCCGATCCGGAATGCACGTATGGTGATTGCACCGGACCAACGGCTGCGAAAAAAAGCATCATGCCTGCCACCGTTCAGGCGGCGACAAGCATTTCTCTGCCAAGCCGGCCGGCGCCAGTGGTCAGCGTTCCCCTGAGTACTTCGATTCCCGGATCTGTAGGCATGTTCTTGACGAATAGCACGCTGGTTTCAGGAATTCCAAACATCGCCGTGTTTGGGATTGCTGCGGCGGCGTTGCTTTTGCTTTCGGGCGGCGGCGGAAAGAGGAGACGGCACTGATGCCGACTGTTCACTACATTTTGCCCGAGCAAGGATGGCGGCCGTACACGAATCCGCGGCCACTCTCTGGGTTGCATGGGCGGCTCGGTGGACTCGGACGTCTGGGCGACAGCAACACATTCTCAGGATGCGTTCAGGCCTACGACTCGCAGAGTAACCCGGTCGCGTGCGGCGATCCGAGCGCCGCGGTGTGGGTAGATGCCAATGGGAATGCGGTGCCCGCCGGAACTGGAACAGGGACAGGAGCAGCAGCACAGCCAACAGCAGGAGCGCCGACAGGCAGTTATTTGACATACAAGGGCACCTGGGCTGTGACCTTAACGCAGAGCGCCGATACGATCATATCCAAAGTTCGTGCGGCTCTTGCCGAATCTGGTTTGCAGGTCACGAACGTTAATGCGCAAGTGGGCGTTGCTGCCAGCGCCGGATTGACTTCGTTTGCCGTGAGCCTGCAGCTTCTGGTGACTGGCTCCGGCTTTGCTCAACCGTCTGATGCAGGCTCAATCGTTGACCATGCCTACTATTCCGTGACGGGAAAGATGCCGGTGTCTTCATCTACCGTCGTGCAGTCTCTGCCCAGCGGTGCGGGCGCTGGCGCTGCGCCTCCGCCGGCAGGACAAGACTGGTCAACCTGGTTGCAGGACAACGCGCTTTGGATTGGGCTCGGAATTGTGGGAGTGGTGGTGTTGCCGAAATTGTTATGACCCGACTCGAAGCCATCATCGCGCACCTGAAAGCTAAAGGTGCACAGTACCTCGGTGACGCTGGCGACAAGATCGTCACAGAGAAATTTACCGAGCACATCTTTCGTCGGTTGATTCCGAGCGTGCGAGTTCGCGAGTACAAAGATGGTGGCTTGATCGAAATTCTCTTTGTGTCACAAGAATTATGTGCGGGCCAGAATGATCGGAACTTTTTCAAGACTCCCGATATGGAGTGGGTGCGGAAAACAATCGACGAAGAGGTCAAGCCTCAGCCGGACATACCAAAAGCGAAGTCAGCATGAGCAAGCGACGCAAAAACGCGGGCTGGATAGTTACGCTGAAACGTGCAGAGGGCATCACCTCAGAGATCCTCCGCGCTGTGATCGCCTGTTGCCGGACGGAATTGCAACGGCGCAAAAGAGCAACAGCATGAGTACGCGGCGCAAAAACGCGGGGCAGGGCTACGGCTACATGCTCCACGGCTCATTCACGGACAAGAAAGATGCCGTGGCGAAAGAGCGTAAAACCAAGGGTGCCTGGATCAAACACACGCTGACGAATCAGGGCTGGCGCTACATTGTGATGAGCCCGCGGACGAATCCGCCAAAGCGGCACAAACAGAATCCAGCCACTAAGGTGCATAAAAAGTTTACTGGTAGAGACGCAAGTGGGCGGGCTTATGCCTTTGCGCAGCAAATGAGAGACAGATATCCAGGACGAAAGGTTGACGTGCTCGAACGAGCTGACGGTTCTTGGTTGGTGTTTGTAGTCAATGAACCCGTGACGCGCAATCCGAGTGAGCTTATTGTGATGGGCGCGAATCCTCATCCGAAGCAGCAGGAGATTAAGATTCCGCTTCCCGGTGGCGGGGAAGTGACCATCCGCACCAATCCGGCGCAACTCAACCCAGATCACTACAGTTCCGCGCAAGCACGAGCGGCGGGCGCGAGCTACCATCCGCCCGGGTTGATTCAGAGTCTTTTCCAGAGCCGAGTGCACAAGATTTCGCGCGCAGGGCGCTCATCGCGGGGCACGCGATCCGGGACTCGCGAGCCCATGAGCACACTGCGCGCGGAAGTGGCAAGTGCTCTGGTTAATCAGGGCTACAAACCAGCGCAGGCGAAGCGCATGGCGCGTGCGGCGCAAGGCGGCGACTTCTCGGCGATGTTCAACGATGCGATGCGCCGGAATCCCTCGGCAGAAGCACTGCGCGAGAGGTTTGTTGGCCGTGAAGTGGATCGCGTGACCATCCACAACGAACCGCATATGCCCAAGGGTGATTACGCCATGGTGGGCAAGGCGCTCAACCTGTACGTGAAGCCGCGGACCAGCGGGCAGGTACAGGTCATTGATCTGCGCGGTGTGACTGTCGTCTCGGACGAATCCGCGCGGCAGCTCTATTTCGTGGGCGGCGATCAGGACGTGAGCGGTGGTCTCGCTGTCTTCGGCGCGCTTGATCGCGGCGCGGGCATCTTTGAACTCGGAGAGGCCCGTCGCATCGACTACCGGCAGCGCAAGGAACACGTGCCACATCCGGAGATGGAAGATTGGCGCCATGATCTGGGTGAGGAAAACGGAATCCGACCGATCGTGCTTTACGACAGCAACGCGAAGCGCCTGCTTTTTGAAGGCGGCGACTATCGCATAGAAGAGGCTGGAATCATCAATTAGGTTTCAACGTCCGGCACCCGCGGCAAGCGGCCAACCGGACAAAGTTCAGACGCTCCAAGAGAGGGCGAAAACGAAAATGGTTGCTGCACCTTCATTGATCTGCAACACGAAGTTCACCCTGGCCGACCGGCTCAAGATCCAGCAGAGCACCGCGCGGGATCGCTCCTACATCATCATCGGCCGTCTGACTTCTGTGCTCTTCGAGGCGCAGCGCTCGACCGTCGGCCTCTCCCAGTCCCGCCCGCGCTATCAGAATTCCTCGCAGGCAAAATACCTCACCGATGCGATGAAACCGTTCTCGCAGAAGCAGACGGAACTCTGGGCTTCGATCACGCTCGATTGGTTGACGCACAAGAATGCGCCCCTAATTGCGATCAGCCGCGATCAGCGCGATCTGCTCTTGCCCTTCGGCCTTCCCCCGCTGCCTGCAATTCCGGATCCACGCTGGGTGCCCAAGAAAGCAACCGACATCGCACCAAGAATTCCGCAACTACTTTGCGGCTGCCCAGTCGTCGGTGACCGGGTGCGCGACAAGATCACAGCGCGCGATGGGCGAGTGTACGGCGTGATTCATCCCGTGGTTGATATGTGCGTGATGCTGGGCGGTGCGCATGGCGGCTTTGCGCACATCCGGGGCGGCGTGGATGCGAGCGATGGCACACATCTGAGTTTGTTGCTTGATGACTCCAACCCAGAGCAGCTTCAGGGCTACTTCGTGGGTGGGAGATTCCAGTTAGGGGGCTCGTGATGGGCATCGTGCTCAACATAAAGGTTGGTGACCGGATCACCTTTCGCACGGCAGCAGGCGAAGAGATTGTTGCGGAAGTGGTTGAGTTTCCGAAAATCATCCGTGTCAAAACGGGCGATGGCACGTTGCAGGACATCCATCCTGAGGATGTTCTGACGGAAGAACCGAAGAAGAATTTGAGCACGGGGCGCTTTCAGAGTCGCCTGCAGGCTCGGTTGTAAAGAGTTAAGGCCGAGGTGAAGCTTGGCAAGGATTCGGGTGTTCAATCCGTCCTACATGCCGCGAAGCTACTTCGCGGGTGGTGGGTCAGAAGGAGGTACAAGCACAATGGCGCATCATCGCAAGTATCATCAGCGGCTTCACCACAATCCCCTCGGGATCAGTGGTGCCGTCGTGAAAGATGTTGCGTTCAACGCGGCGGGTCTGGCGGCCTCGAATTTTGGGGCGGGTTTCCTGAATCAATCGGGCTGGCTGGATGTCTTGGCGACTGCGGGCGTGGCCTTTGCCCTGTCTTTCGTCGGGAAGTCTGTCGCTGGGGAGGCTGCCTCCGAAGAATTGTTTAAAGGCGGAATCCTGGCGGCGCTGATCAAGGCGGTCAAGCAGACCGGCATCGCCGTTCCGGGACTCAGTGGATACGTACCGAGTTACTTCTCGGCACCCACGACCTCGGACGCCTACGGGCGCGCAACGGCACCGACCATCATGCTGCCGGCTCCAGCTCCAGCCGGCAAAGGCATGGGCTACGGCGTGGCGACACCCTATACGCGCTATCGCTCGCGGTTTGTGACCCGTTTCTAGTGCAGTGTTCCGTGAGGAACGCTGTGGAAAAAGGATTCTGACCTGAAGGGAGGCGGAAAAGAAAATGGTCAATAAGAGATTTCAATCACGCTATGAATCGCGCTTTGCTCACTGCCGCGAAATCGAGGAGCGGGAAGTTGGACGCCCGCGCCTGCACATGCTGCGCAAAAATCCGATCATCGCCGGCCAATTGGAGTACTTGATCCAGCCGGTGTATGACTTTTACGGTGTAGCAGTCGCCACGGCGGTGACCAAGCAGAGCCTGTTCGCACAGCCCATCGGGGCGTCATATACCCCGGCGGGTGGCGCCGCGTTCGTGAAGACGTTGTATCACACGAACCTGGTGCAGCCAGGAATGCTGGATGCGCCCAAGAAGCTGCTGGTGAAAGCCTGCGGCGTCGTGGTGCGCTCTGACATTGCTACGTCGGACCTGAACCTGTTCATCGGCACCACACTTGCGCAACTCCAGATCAGCGGGAAGGATTACTTCACCGCCCTGGTAAGCAAGTGGCCGGCAGGAGTAGGTTCGTTCGCCAGCAACTTCTCCACGCAGACCCTGGCTGGCGGTGGCACGATGGCCACCAGTGGCGCGAACGGCTGGCCGTCACTCCAGAACCTGAACACCATCACCGACGATATGCCCCAAGTACCGGGACTCCCACCCATGGACCCGATTCTCGGGCAGTTGATCGAGCAGCAACAGAACTTCTTTGTCACGCTCGATCCAACCATCTCCGGTGTGGCGGCGTTCACCACTCTGGCGGCGGCTCCAGCGACGCAGTACGTGGGCACGGGCATTAACGCGCACGTGTACCTCGAAGGCGTCCTGATGCGGGCTGTGCTGTAGGAAAGTCAACCAACGCGCTCGCCGTTGCAGTTTTGGGGCGGGCCGGGAGGCGAGCTTCGCCCGGCTCCATGTTTTCGCACTACGTGCATCACGTGAATGATGTGAATCACAAGTTCTAGGAAGAAGGAGTCCACTATGGACCCGTCACAAATTGACGACAATTTTGATCGGCAGTGGTTTGCCTACGTGGCCGACGCCGTCGTGCTGGCGAATGCCGTGCAGCAGCCCTACCAACTCCAGATCCTAGCCGATGCCGATTTCGAGTGGTGGTGGACCGCGGCCCAGCGCACAGACGGACGTCTCAAGGTTTTGATGACCGAGCAGGCGACTGGCCGGCAGTTCGTCGGTACAACTGCCTCTTCGGTCTCAGGCGCGGCTGCATTCAATGGCATCAACATCGACCTGTGGGCCGGGCTGGTCACGAACAGCGGAGCGTTTCCGATTGCGGTGCCCTTCGTCATGCCGGCGACGCGCACCTACACGCTGGCATTTAGCGACACGTCGGGTGGTAACAACACGGTCGAGATCGCATTCTCCGGCTTCAAGCTGTGGAACAAAGCGACCGCCACGCCCGCGGCGGGAACCGCTTCTCAGTCTACGGCCAGTCTGAGACGGTAGAAAGAAGGGGCCATGCCACAGGCGAATCAAAAATTGCTGCGCGCGGAGTTCGTGCACCCCTTCGCGCGCTTGCTGGGGATGCCCTTCGCCGATTCGGGGCGGGTCTACCGGTACGCCGAAGTTGCGCCTGGCCTCGAAGGCTATCAACCGCGATGGGAAGTCGTGAATGCAGTGCTCGGAGCACAACAGACAATCCAGGTGAAAGTGGATCTGATGCGCGACTTCCATTTGCTGGCGATCCTCGCGAGCACTACAGGGGAGACAGTCGGCGGATTCCGGGCGCACATTGCGCACATCTGGATCGACGACCGCGGCCAACCCAAGAGCCGGCGGATTGGCAGCGACCGCGGCATTAAGCGTGGACTGCTGGGTGGGAATACGGTCTCGCCGTTCTTTTTGCGCGAGCCCTACCGGTTCGACATTCCACGCTCGCAAGCGCTGGTCATCCTCCAGAACCTGGAGCCTGCAGCAAATACAGTGCAACTTGTGCTCTATGGCGTCGCGGCACCGTTCACAGGAAGTGATACGAATCCATGAACGAAGACGATCTCGACATCGCAAGTCCGACAACGCCGATGCGGGTTACGCGGCCGGTTTGGATTGATCCGCCCGACCAGTGGGAGAACCTCGACCTGATCAACTATGTGAACCTACCCGCGATTGGGGCGCAGTTCAACGTGATCAGCTTCCAGGTCCCGATTGGGCGAAATGGTGTGATCAAAAAAGTCGCAAACAACTTCGTCGGCGGCGGATGGGTTGAGGGTCAAGGTGGTGTGACTTGGCAGATTCTAGTGGACGGTGCGCCTCCGCCTGGTGCCACAACCTACGATCTGATTCTGGCTTCGCTCGGATCGCCAGCAAACCCGGTTGAGATTGCAGGGTTCCGAATCTTCGAAAACCAAGTGATCACACTTGTGGTCAAGAACGTGAACATCGTGGTTGCCGGTCAACTTTCGGGAGGGCGGCTGGTGGGTTTCCTCTACCCGAAAGAACTGGAGTCGGAGGATTTATGGGTCTGAAACGCTTTTTGCAATTCTCGCTTCTGCTGCTGCTGGCCGGTTTGCCAGTCGGCGCGTTTGGGCAGAACTTCACGACGGTCACCGCCACCGTGAACGATCCGAACGGCATTCCCTATGCTTTTGGGCTGGTGACCTTCTCGCTGGGCCCGTTACCCTTCACGACGGCGCCGACTCTGCCCACCACGCCACCTACGCCGGTCGCTCAGAGCATTGGTCCCATCGGCCTCGATAACAATGGCCGATTCTCGGTGAACCTGCCGAGCAACGCTGCGATCACTCCGGGATCGACGCAATGGACGGCCACGGTCTGCTCTGCACCGAGTACCGCGGACATCTCTACTCCGATCCTGGGCAATTGTTTTACCGCGGCCGCGATCACCATCTCCGGCAGTTCGCAGGACATCTCCGCCACATTGAACGCGGCAGCCTTCGGACTGACGGTGAAGGTCAATCTGGCGCGGGTTTTCAACACGCTTCCTGCGGCGACGATCGTGACGGTAGGGAATAACTTCACAGTAACGATGGCCACCGCGCCGACGATTCCAGCCACTGGCACGACCTATCGCTTTCAGGTCTATGCCAGTGAAACCGTGATCGGGGCAAGCTGCGCCGGCAACCCTGTCGTTGCCATTGCGGTCAAGTATCAGGATCCGAACGAGTCCTCGGCAGCGAGCACGACGCAGATCACGTATACCATCACCACGAACGGCGCCCTGGGCCGACTCGTGCCCGTGCTTACGACTCCGATGTACACGTTCACCGCCAAGCCTGGGACGGCGGTGCAGTACACGGCGACCTTCACTGCGGGCGGGTCATGCTCGCCGAATCCCACGGTGCAGATTTTTCCGACGCTGGAGCAGATGTGATCGGTTATCCTCTCGCACTAGGAGGATGACACCTTTATGAAACGACTTCTACAGTTCGTGCTCTTGGTGGCGG
>Ga0209517_10001640_pt1 | contig 33384 bp, 25 predicted proteins | sample PeaSoiMetSII2010_FD_187695 | JGI IMG/M metagenome (GOLD analysis project Ga0209517, IMG submission 187695) | Peat soil microbial communities from Weissenstadt, Germany - SII-2010 (SPAdes) (version 2) | ecosystem: Environmental > Terrestrial > Soil > Wetlands > Peat | place: Germany... | reverse complement strand
CGGCACCTACCGCACCGGCGACGGCCGCGGCGGCGCAGGCAACGGCAGCCAGCGCTTTGCACCCCTCAACAGCTGGCCCGACAATGTGAACCTCGACAAAGCGCGCCGCCTGCTCTGGCCGATCAAGCAGAAGTGCGGCCGGAAAATTTCCTGGGCCGACCTGATGATCCTCACCGGCAACGTCGCCTTGGAATCGATGGGTTTCAAGACGTTTGGTTTCGGCGGCGGGCGTGAGGACATCTGGGAACCGGAAAAGGACATCTACTGGGGCTCCGAGGGCGAGTGGCTGGGCGACAAGCGCTATGCCGGCGACCGGGACCTCGAAAATCCGCTTGCTGCCGTGCAGATGGGCCTAATTTACGTCAACCCGGAAGGCCCGAACGGCAACCCGGACCCGATCGCCGCCGCCAAGGATATCCGCGAGACCTTCGCGCGCATGGCTATGAATGACGAGGAGACGGTGGCCCTCATCGCAGGCGGCCATACCTTCGGCAAGACCCACGGGGCCGGTGATGCGAAACATGTCGGGCCCGAGCCCGAAGCCGCCCCGATCGAGGAACAGGGCCTCGGCTGGAAGAGCAGCTTCGGCACGGGCAAAGGGGGCGACACGATTGGCAGCGGCCTGGAAGTCATCTGGACCAACACGCCCACGAAATGGAGCAACAACTTCTTTCGGATCCTGTTCAGCTTCGAATGGGAGCTGACCAAGAGCCCGGCCGGTGCGCATCAGTGGAAACCGAAGGGCGGTGCGGGCGCCGACACCGTGCCGGATGCGCACGACCTGTCAAAGCGTATAGCGCCATCCATGCTGACCACGGACCTCGCTTTGCGGTTCGATCCTGTCTACGAAAAGATTTCACGGCGATTCTACGAAAATCCGGATCAGCTCGCGGACGCGTTCGCCCGGGCGTGGTTCAAGCTGACGCACCGCGACATGGGCCCGCGCGCACGCTATCTCGGCCCGGAGGTTCCGGCTGAAGATCTCATCTGGCAAGACCCCATCCCTGCCGTCAATCACAAACTCATCGATGCACAGGACATCGCCTCCCTCAAGGGCAAGGTCCTGGCTTCCGGCCTGTCCGTGTCGGAGCTGGTTTCGACCGCCTGGGCGTCGGCGTCCACCTTCCGTGGCTCCGACAAGCGCGGCGGCGCCAACGGTGCCCGCATTCGTCTGGCGCCGCAGAAGGATTGGGAAGTCAACCAGCCTGCACAGCTGGCGAAGGTGCTAAAGACCCTGGAGGGCATCCAGAGCGCGTTCAACAGCGCGCAGTCCGGCGGCAAGAAGGTATCACTGGCTGACCTGATCGTTCTGGCCGGTTGCGCGGGCGTCGAGCAGGCTGCGAAGAATGCCGGTCACGAGGTGACGGTTCCCATCACGCCGGGGCGCATGGATGCCTCGCAGGAGCAAACCGATGCGGCCTCCTTTGCCGTGCTCGAGCCGGCTGCGGACGGCTTCCGCAACTACCTGAAAACCCGTTATACCGTATCGGCCGAGGAGTTGCTGGTTGACAAGGCGCAATTGCTGACCCTGACCGCACCCGAAATGACAGTGCTCGTGGGCGGCATGCGCGTTCTGAAGACCAACTTCGGAGGGTCTCAGCAAGGCGTCTTCACTAAGCGGCCAGAGACGCTCACCAATGACTTCTTCGTGAATCTGCTCGACATGAGCACGACGTGGAAGGCAACCGCGGAAGACGATGGCGTATTCGAGGGTCGTGATCGCGCAACGGGCGCTCTCAAGTGGACCGGCACCCGTGTCGACCTAATCTTCGGTTCGAACTCCCAACTCCGGGCCTTGGCGGAAGTCTACGGATGTGAGGACTCCCAGGAGAAGTTCCTGCACGACTTTGTAGCGGTGTGGAACAAAGTCATGAACCTTGACCGTTTCGACCTAGCTTGATCGTAGAATAAACGTCTTCGAGGGCTTCTGACAGGGCAACGAAAAAAAGGTCAGCAAACAACCGGTTCAGCGGACGGCGTATCGCCGCCGCTGAACCGGAACGTTCTCCGCGTAGTCTTCCAGGTTGTGGAGGCAAGGCACCTCATGGCGCTTGCCGCCTTTTTGATGCAGGCGCCCCATGCGGGATGCGTCATCCGAGCCCGGCTGCTTGCGCTATCAGTAACAACCCTGCCCCGACGACGACCACTCCAATGGCTCGCGCGACGAGCTGGCCGGCCGGTGCGATACGTTCAACGGTGATGGCTGCCGTCACCATAGCCATCACGCGCAGGTCAATGACCCCGATGACGAGGAGGATCGCCATCAGGCCTCCACAGCAGTAGCTGCAGTGCAAGCCGAGGCGCAGGCCGTATCGCCAGGCCGTGCCGGCGTCAGCCGGTAACGTACGGCCGCGCCCTGGCGCCTCCCGGCAGCAGGCAAGGTGATACGCCTTCCACGTGGTGAACTGGAGCGCGCCGGCGATCAGGACGACCACACCGGCCGAGATCGGAACGGCGCGCGCCAGCGCCGACAGCTCCATCTCGACCGTCGCCAGCGCGACGCCCAGTGGAAAGACGGCGATTCCCAACACGGTCCAGACGAAAAAGTACCCCACGCCCACCAGCGCGGTTAGCCGCCCGAGCCGTGTCTCGCCTGTGCTGACGACGGCCTGGCGGTAGCGGCACAGCATCGGCACCAAGGATGGCAGCATCATCGCTACCATCATCACGACCCACATGCCGAGGAACGACGCCACGGCATCGAGCAACGTCTGTCCAGGCATCCGCATCCACGCCATCGACATCGTCCAGCCCCCAGGCATTGGCATCTCGCCCATCGTTGACATGGACGAGCGCAGACAATCGTTACCGCCGCACTGGCGGCGAAGAGCAGCGCCGAGACGCCAAAAAAGGCTTGCTGGCAAGCACACTCGGGAGCCATGCGGCCTGTACATCTTCTAAATGCTTCAATATTGATCATGCCGGCGTACCCACTCCATCGAGAATTTCAGGCCGTCCTCATCGCGGCTTTTGGGTATTCAGTTGATTCGGAGATCTCCCGTCCCCCGGTTACGCCACGGCGTCCAGGACCTCACTCAGATTGTCGTACTCGTCGTGGCGCCGCCACCACACTCCTGTCTCATTGCGTCCCCTGGGTGCGCGGTCGAGCCACTGGTACATGCCCCAGAGGCCGTCCAGTCCGCGCGCATAGGTGGAATAAGTGTGGTAGACGACGCCGTCATCGAGTACGAACGCGCTCATGCCCGGCCTATCACGTGTGTACGTGGCGACGTCGGTTCCGGTCGTGGCCGCGAGCAGCTCGACGGGCTCCGGGACCGGCGTCACGTCCATCGCGTGGCCGCCGCGCCGGTAGTTGTATTCGATGACCCCCTCGCGCTGTTGCTCCTCGGTGAACGAGATGTTGAAGTCCGCGTTGAAGTCGCTCCGGAACGAGGATACCCAGGGGAACGTCCACCCCATCCGACGCTTGTACGCCTGGAGCTTCGCGAGCGGCGCCCGCGACACCGCCGAAAGCATGACGTCGTGGTTCGCCAGCGAGGCGTTCCCCCCGTCGGTCTCGAATCGATACTCTTTGTCAACCCGGACCCACGGCAGTTCCTGCCGCCTCCGCGCCAGTTCGTCGCTGCGATGGGTCAGCTCCTTCTCTGCAACCAGCAGTTCAAGCCGCTCCTTGAGCCACTGCTCCCGAGTACCGATTTTATGAGTCGTCATATCTGCCTCCTGTGGTTCGTCACGTTATTCTTGACCTCGCGGCGCTTCTCCGGTTGCGGGAACGCCGATCCTAATAGGATGTTTGCTGCCATATACGATTTCTCTTTCTAGTGCAGCATTTCACTAATAGCTCTCGATGTAACGGGTGAAAGCTTCCCTATCATAATAATATCGATAATTTAAGATTGAGGTCTGGAATCGGTGCGTCAATGAATTTGAAATTGAGAAAAAGGTGGGAAAAAGAGCATCGTGGAGGATCGAGCATCCTGGCTGTGATTACCGTGATTGGAATAATTTAAATTAAGATAGCTCTCCTCTGTCGTTCTGCTATGGGTGATCTGGGACCTTTCCATGTCAAGAACATTTCCGTTATGCGATCATTGCCCGCCCGGCTTTCCCAAGTTGGCAAGGAAGGTTCACTTTCGCTGAGCCTGGGCTGGCGGCTGTTTAAAGGTTTTGTTACGTACAGCGGTGCCTGAGTTGAAATTGTTCGATTGGTATCAAACAACACTGACCCCACCATATCCATTTCACAACTATCCAGGCAGGCGTTTGCCGGAAAGCCCCAACAAAAAAGAGCAGAGTCAGTTTGACTCCACCCCGTAGACCGGTCATTTCCGCGGATTATAGAGGCGACTTACTGACCGAATTTGGGGAACTTTCCTTCCTCCAAGAGTTTCATCAGATTATCGTATCCCTCATCGATGGCAAGACCATCATGGCCCAGGCTCTTCGGTAGCAGTACCTGAGAAGGAACCCTTGGACGCATCACGAAGCCCCTTCAGCCCTGGATGCCCAAAATACCGGGGATTTCCTCCAGCGTCGAGACCTCGACATCCGCAGCTCCAGGAAGGAATTCTTGCCCTTGTCCGTAACGGTTACACCAGACAACTTTCAATCCGAATGTTGAAGCGCCATGAGCATCCCAGGCGTTGGCGGAGACAAAACAAATTGCCTGTGCCGCCAGAGATAGGGAATCGACGGCGATTTTATAGACAGATGGGTGGGGTTTGTAGATGCCTGCCTCTTCAACGGAGAGCACTGCATCCAACAGATGAGTGATGCCGGTACCACTGGCGGCTGAGAGAAGCATCTCTGGAGATCCATTAGAAAGAATTGCCGTTTTGAGCCCTGCGGATTTGAGTTGTTTGAGCGTTGCGGGCACTTCGGGAAAAGCATCCAAGGTTCTGTAAAGACTCATGAGCCTATCCCTCAGAGTCATGTCGAGCATTCCCAAGGAGTTCATGGCAAAATCAAGAGCATCCCCTGTCACCTGCCAGAAATCCTTATGTCGTCCCATCAAGGAACGTAACCAGGTGTATTGAAGCTGCTTTTCACGCCATATTTTCGAGAGAGTATCAGCTTGTTCCCCCAAGGCATCACGACAATGGGCCACTGCAGAATTGAAGTCGAACAAGGTTCCATAAGCATCGAAAACACAGCCTTTGATTCCTTCAAGTCTTTTATTTATCATTTGAACCTCCTCTATCTCATAGGGGTAAGCACTGCTAGTCGCCTACCTTACTGACCTCCCCATTCCTTGGCTTGCTGGGAAAAGGCTGCGTCCGAAATTCGGTTACCCCCTTACGTGGTGTTAACTCAAAAAACTAACGTGGGAATCCTAGCTTGAAGTTATCCCGCATCAACTCTCCTAAATGCTTTCACCTTTTCAATGATTTTGGGGATGAAGAACGAAAAGGCAAAAAGACCAAGTGAAAAGAATACCTTCCAGCTAACCAACCCGCTCCATTGGCCGCTTGCCCAGACGTCTCTAACCGTCCCAACAAAAAAAGTGAAAATGAAGGTGCCGACTATGATACCCAGCGCCGTGCCGGAAAAATAATCGCGGAAACGCACCCTAGTCAGCCCCATGCCGAAGTTCATGGGGGTAAACGGGAAGTAGACAAGGCGCAGATAAAGGACTGTGGCAAAGCCGTTTCGCTCGATGGCTTCATCGTATTTCCTGAGCCTGTCGCCGATGAGTGATGCGGCAAAATCCCGCCCCAGGTACCGCCCGATAAAGAATGCCAGGCTCGATCCGAACATGGCCCCCACCCAGACGTAGAGAAAGCCAAAGTAGGGTCCGAAGATGGCCGCCCCCAAGGTGGTGAGAAAGGTCCCCGGCACAAACAGGCATACCCCTACCGTGTACACTATGATGAAGGCCAGCGGGGCCAGGAATCCCGCATTCTCCAGAAAGTGTCCTAATCTTTCGGCGGTAAGGAATTCTTTCACCGGCGTAAAGTGAACGATGACCACGGCCGTGATTACGAAGAGAACCAACGCGGCCGCCTTTATCACCGATCCCATTTGATTTTTGTTGGAATTCATGAAACTGAACCCTTCAGCTTTGGGGTCTCTTAGCGGACCTGTGCCCAATATTTTTTGAGTTTCTCTCTAAAATTCCACCGTCTTGCCGCAAGCCACAATCGCAGAACCGACTTTGCAAATGGAGTCAGTCGAGTGCGGTTGTACTCATCGGCCACCTGCCGGATGGCCTCAGCCTGAGTCGGATAGGGGTGGATCACGTTGGCTATAGTCTTGAGGCCAAGTCCTCCCACCATGGCAAGACTGATTTCACTGATCATATCACCTGCATGACGGGCCACAATGGTGGCCCCGAGGATCTTGTCGGTGCCGCGTTTCACGTGCACCTTCACAAATCCCTCTTCCTCCCCGTCAGTAATGGCCCGATCCACTTCCTTCAGGGGTCTCATGAAGGTGTCTAAAGGAATGTCTCTCTCCTGAGCGTCTCTTTCATACATCCCGACATGAGCTATTTCCGGATCAGTGTAGGTGCACCAGGGAATGTGAAGGGCGCTCAGTTTCTTCCGCCCCATAAAGAGTGCATTCGCAATCACAATGCGAGCGGTGGCGTCGGCCGTATGAGTGAATTTATACTGAAGGCAGATGTCTCCGGCAGCGTAGATCCGAGGGTTTGTTGTTTGGAGATAATCATTCACTTTGACCCCGTCTTTGCTGTCGTATTGGACCCCGGCAGCCTCAAGATCGAGCCCTTCGACATTAGGGGCCCGCCCGACGCCAAGGAGAATTTCATCCACAATCAAATTCTCCAGTTTACCGTCCCGCTCGTGGGTAATCAGCTTTCCCTGCGGGGTGGAAGTGACTTTTGTGGGGCGGGTCTTGAGGATGATCTCAATCCCTTCCTTGAGAAAGGCCCTCTGAAGTATTTCTGCTGCGTCTGCATCTTCACGATTCAAGAGGTGGTCAGGACCCTGAAAAATGAAGACCTGCGATCCCAGCCGATGGAAGGCCTGGGCCAGTTCGGATCCAAGCGGGCCGCCTCCAATGACGGCAAGGCGTTTGGGCCGCTCAGTCAGAGAAAAAACAGTTTCATTTGTGAGGTATCCCGCTTCTTTAAGGCCCTCGATCGGCAGTTCTACCGCTCTTGCTCCAGTGGCGATTGCAGCCTTATTGAAGCGAAGAGCTTTGTCTCCCACAACGACAGAGTCCGGTCCGGTGAATTGGGCCACCCCCAGGAATACGTCTACTCCCAGATTCTGAAAACGCTTGACCGAATCGTGGTAACTGATTCCCGACCGCAGTCGTCTCATGCGCTCCATAACGGCAGGGAAATTCACTTCAACAGCCTCGGCCGGGTAGACGCCAAATCCGGCGCCGGCACGGATATCCGCAGCGGCACGCGAGGAGCGAATGATGCATTTGGACGGAACGCATCCTACGTTAAGGCAATCGCCACCGAGGAGGTGTTTTTCCACCAGAGCGACCCTGGCTCCCAGCCCGGCTGCACCTGCGGCCGTTACCAGACCGGCGGTGCCGGCCCCAATGACTACGAGATCATAGCGGCCGGAGGGTTGGGGGTTCGTCCATTCAGGTTGATGCAGGTTGGCAACCAAAACGCTGTTGTACTGATCCATTGGCAGAACCTGTGGTGCGGTATCCGCTTTCATTGAACTCTCCTTGCCGGCGTTGCAAGAACGGCAATACTCAGTAGGTATCTAGCGAAGCTTTAGCGTGCTTTGTTGCACGGGGTTTTGTCACATCCGGTCTCCAGCCATCCGACAAGGTTTTAAGGAAGGCCACTATACAGGCCTCTTCCTCGCGGCTCAATCCCAGGTCCCCCAGGTCCTTCTTGTTGACGGTTTCCGAAAATTCCGGGGCGGGCCAGCAATTGTCTCCCGGCAGGTTGCCAGTGGCAAGCGGCTCAGAGCATACGGGCAGCACGTCCCGCGTATTATAAAAATGGACGATACTTTCAAGGCTTTTAAAATAGCCATTGTGCCCATAGGCCTTCACGAATGTCGGATAGGGCCTTTTGTCCACGTTTCGCAGAGTCGGGACCTTGTGTTTGCCGTATTCGGAGGCTGCGCTGAGAAAACCGCCCAGACCGAGGTCAATCCAGTGCACACCCGACGGGTTTACCCCCAGTTCATAATAAAACGGATTGAGCGGGTTCTTCGGCAGTCCAAGATTATGGTATGTAAAATCGGTAAACAGGATCGGGCCGGGATTCGTGAGATCGATCGCGCTTAGATGGCACTTCACGCAATTCCCTTTATCTTTTTCATTGAACAGATCGAGGCCTTCTGCTTCTTGCGAGGTGAGAGAGGCCTTTCCCTTAAGGAAGTAGTCGTATTTGGAGCTGAATGGGTTCATCTCCTTTGACCTCTCATAGGCAGCGATGGAGCGTCCAATGTATTCATAGGCTTTGTCCACATCACCACACGCATCCTTTCCCCAAAAGGTTCTAAAGAGTGCTGCGTAATGGGCCTTGCAAACTCTGGCGACCAGTACTGCAGAATTGGGGAGCGCCTGTTCCACAGGGTTCAGAAAAGGCGCCAAGGCCTGTTCCGCAAGCGGATCATCCAACTTCCGACCTGTTGCGCGACCATCCCAGAACATTCCGCCGCGCCATGTTCCATCATCCTGCTTATACAAAACGGGACTACCACCCCCGTAGGCCGCGCTCGGCGGTTTACGATTCGCAAAGAGGCCGTCCAAAGAACCCATATAGGTCCCTCCCAGAGCATTAATGCTTGCTTCCGGGCCGGTAAACCCGGCCGTGGGTAAATGGCACGCTGCACAGGACTGATTATTTTGGGCCGAGAGGTTTTTATCGAAAAAAATCGATTTCCCCAATTTCTCCATCAAAATAAGGTTTGCAGCGGGCATGCGCTCAGCTTCAGCGGCCTTTGGAGCCGCCAGACCATCACCGGGCACAACTCTCTGTGCGACAATAACAAACAGAATGATCGTACAAGCCCTAAGTTTATTGTACGTAATGATCATATCCATGCCGTTATGAAAACACAAATCAGGTTACGATCCTGATGCCGTATTTTCTGAATGATTCTCCACAGTTTGTGACTCACTGAAATCAGGATGCTTTCTCCACGCAGGCAAAGGCTATTTTTTCTCTACCGGGTATTGGCTCAGGACCCACTCCTCCCAGCCACCCTTGAGTACTGCGACGTTCTTGAATCCTGCGCTTGCGAGCTGTTGCGCCACACGGGCGCTGGTGGCCTCGTGGGGTCAGGCGCAGTATAAAACGATGTTCTTGTCCTTGGAGTATTTGCCCATCCATTCTTTGACCTCGGCAGCCAACTGCCGCTGCGCACCCTGTATTTTATACTGGCTGGAATCCCAGTCATGGTTAGTTCGCACGTCAATTACGACTAAACCCGGTTTCGTGATCTCCTCTTTCAATTGATCCGAACTGATAATTGTGATTCCCTGCTGTGCGCCAACCAAAGATGCCGCAAAAATCACGATAAGGCATGTCAGAAGGCAGGATTTGAAGTTCGAGAGTCTCATTTCAGTCTCCGTTTTCAAAAGGTTTCAACATGGCCTGGGCCGGGCCGGCAGAAATACGGTAACGTGTCTGCCCCCTTCGGGTTGCGAAGAGTTTACTCAGCAGGGTGATTAAAAAGGATGGGAATTCCCACATCAGGGCAAGCTTAGTCTGAATGGCGAAATCTCCCGTCCTTTTGAAGTTCTTTTCCCATCAGAGGCCCTTTTTCAGCACCCTGCCAAGGGGCTTTGAATTCATTGAGAGATATCCGGCGGGCAGTATTACAGCTAAAACGTTCACTTGAACAAGTTGGCGTATTTCCCGTAGCCTTCCTTCTCCAACTCTTCCCGGGGGATGAAGCGGAGGGCGGCGGAATCTAAGCAGTAGCGAAGCCCGGTTGGCGGAGGTCCGTCCATGAACACGTCGCCAAGGTGCGAGTCCGCGAATTTGCTGCGCACCTCGACGCGGTCCGCGAATAACAACGTCTTACTATGGCGCTCTATGATGTTGCCCGGCTCCAGCGGCTTGGTGAAGCTGGGCCAGCCAGTCCCGGATTCGTATTTGTCCAGGGAGCTGAACAGCGGCTCGCCGGACACGATGTCCACGTAGATACCCGGCTTCTTGTTGTCCCAGTAGTCGTTCTTGAAAGGCGACTCGGTTCCGCCAAGCTGGGTGACGTCGAACTGCATGGGAGTGAGTTTCTTTTTCAGCTCCTCCGGACTGGGCTTGACGAACGGTTTGGGCGGAGGCACCGGCTCCGCGCCGGCAGTCGCATGCTGCTCTCCCCATACCTGCTTCACAAACTGGTCGCGACCCGAACCGAAGCGATAGTACCGGTAGCGGAGGGGGTTTTTAATGGAATATTGCTGATGGTATTCCTCGGCCGGGTAAAAAATCTCGTAGGCCCGGATTTCCGTGACGATGGGTTTGTCTTTGAACACGCCGGAATCTGCCAGGCGCTTCTTGGATTCCTCGGCGATCCGGCGCTGTTGCTCGTCATGGTAGAAGATAGCGGAACGGTACTGTTTACCGCGATCCACGAACTGGCCGTCCGGGTCGGTGGGGTCGATGTGGCGCCAGAAATACTCCACCAGGTCCTTGTAGCTCACCTTGCCAGGGTCGAAGAAGACTTGGACGGATTCCAGATGGCTTGTCTTTCCGGCGGAATTGTCCTTGTAGGTAGGATTGACCTCCGTGCCACCCGAAAAGCCAGAGAAGACGCGCGTGACGCCCGGCGCCTTCTCGAAGTCGGCCTCGGTGCACCAGAAGCAGCCGCCTGCAAAAGTGGCCACAGCCTCACCGGGCTTGGGCTTGAGGTCCTCCGCAGTGACGGCCCGGGCAAGGCCGGCCTGGGAACATAGGGTCCAGACCACAGCCAGGGTCGAAAGCCAAGCCAAAGAGCGTATCCTCATGAACATGGGTCACCTCGCAAGAGGGCCCGGTCCGTGCGGCCGGGCCCCCCCCCTGTATCTGTATTAGAGAAGGCAGGGCTCATTCATCATCATCATCTCGCCTTCTTTCATCGTTTTCTTGCCCTCCATCATCAGAGGGCTTTGAATTCCTGAAGAGATCAGGTTCTCATGCTTGAGCGGGCAGAGTTGCTGTTAGAAGCCAAAAAACCACTCCAACGCGCCTTCTTTTATCTGTTTTTCTGCATACGTGCATGAGTCAAGAGCGATTGTGCATTCTCTAACGACTTCCGGTCCCAACTTCGTGACGGCGGCCGACGTCATTTTCTGTGCATCCAGCATCATTTTAGCGCCTTTTTTTACCATTGTCTGGCCTTCCGCCATTGTGCTGCCGGTCATCATGCTTTCGCCCTTGGTTATCATGTTATAGCCTTCCGTCATCATCTTTCCGGCCGCCGTCAACTCTGGGTCTTTAATCCCTTTCTTGGCCACTGTATCCATTATTATCTTGTTACCATCCATCATCTTCTTTGCGCCTTCCATCATCGCCTTCTGACCTTCCATCATTCCCTGGTCCGCAGCTTGTAATGATCCAGCGATAGCGAAAACGCCAATGGACAGAATGACGATTAAAGAAGTTGCCAAAAACCTGCTGCGATTTTGCATAGTAATATCTCCTTTTCTTAAGTTGATGTGAAACCGAAGCCTTATGACGGGTCTCTAAACTCTTGTCCTCCGACGGCACTATGAATCAGTAATGCAATCACCCCCCCCTCTCCAATTAGGCGTAGCGGCCTGTAATCACTAGAAAAAACGTACTTTATGATGCTAACCCACGTTTGTCGTGACAAACTTGGGCTGAGAATCCTTTGGACCGTGAACTAGTGGAGCATTGCGTAAATAACCTGATATTTGCATGGCCGTGAACAGCCATATCTGTAATTCCGGCGCCTGCGCCGGATCAGGACCGGGCAGGCGCCGGAATCCAAAGTCTCCTCAGAAAGTTTGCGGGCCAAATGGCACTTGACCTCGGCCTTTGCCGGGTTGACGAGTGAGTGTCGTGGAGATATCCATCATCATATGAGGCATGATATTAGCAGATCGTAAACGCCCCGTTCTCCAGTCTATTTTCACAGCATGGATGGTTTCAGTCTTAAACATGGTAATCCCCAATGTCAATGTGCCGTTTGCCTGCACCCAACCATCAACGTTCCTGGCCTAGTACAAGATCCAGCAGCTTTCTGCTTTCCTCCGGCGGCAGCAGATCTTGGAGCTGCGCCTGAATGACCGCGGGAGGGCCTTTTACTGCTAGATAGCTGTTCAGGCGCGCCGCTGCCGTCGAATCCTGAAAGTCTTCATTGGACGGGTATATCGCCTTAAGTTCTCTTATCAATTCCGGCCTCTGCCTCAGGTAGTACTTCTGGTGGTAGTCTTCCGCCCGGTAGAACCTTGAAGCCGGCAATATCTCCGTGTATATCTTTCCGTGTGTCCTTGCCTCCTCCCTTTTCCCGGATTCAAGAGCCAGATTTTTCTGTTCTTCATTGTGGTAGAAGATTGCGGACATATACTGCCTCGACCACGAGCGGCTACCGGGGTCGTGGCTGCGCCAGAAAACCTCGAGCAAATCCGCATATGAAATTATGCTCGGGTCATAATCAACTTCGATGCTCTCCGTATGATCACCCAAAGAGTGGTAGGCCGGGTTTTCTTTATTGCCACCTGTATAACCGACCCTTGTTCGAATCACCCCTTTGATGCCGCCAAACTGGGCATCCGCACCCCAAAATCAGCCAAGAGCAAACGTCGCTGTTTCGATTTGTGATGACGCTGAAGCCAAGCCGTAGAGGTGCTGAGTCTCCACGCTCGCATTGCTCTCTGATGGACTGTTCATTACTTGACCCTCTTTCATTGCTTGTGGCCGGTCCCCGGCAGGTGGGTTAAAGGGGCAAAGAGCGCTGCCCAGAAAAAATCCGGCAAGCGCCAGCCAAATGAGCCTAGCCCTTGGCGCGATGACCAACTCCGTTAATCTCTTTGGCAGGGAAGTCATTTTGTAGTGTCTCCTTGACCTCGAATATGGCCCCTTTGTGAAAGCTCCCTCTGGAACCTGGTCAGCTTTTGCTTTCTTTCTGACAATCCGGGGGGCATCTTCTCGATAAGCTTAAGTATGTTCGGTCATGAAAAGTTAAAGAAAGTGTCAAGATTTGATAAAGAATTGGCGGATCAAAAAAGGAGAGTTCCTGAGCTATCCCACCACAGAGTCGATCGACAACCCGGCCGGGCTCGAATGATTCGTTCGAGGGGCCACGGTTGATCTTGAGAGAGCACTGAGAAAAAGCTGAGAAAAGCGGCTAAAGTTTCGGCCTCGCGCATGTGGCGGGACTGCCCGCCGCAGCGCACGTGTCAACTGCGGCCCTGCCGCCTCTGTGTCCTCTGTGACTCTGTGGTGAACGCCTACAATTTCACTCGTATTGTCATATCGCGGTCCCACCGCCTCAACCTTCCGTGCGGCGTTTTTCCTCATCCCTTACTTCCCGGCGCAGGAGCTTGCCTACTTTGGATTTGGGAAGCATGTCCCGAAACTCTATATAGTGGGGTATCTTATATGAGGCTAGGGAGCCTCGGCACCACTTGAGGAGGTCGTAGCCGGTGATTCCCTTGACGTCCCCCTTGAGCACCACGTAGGCTTTGATCCTCTCTCCGACTTTTGCATCCGGCACCCCCACTACGCAGGAGGCCATGACCGCCGGGTGTTCCTGGAGCACGGACTCGACCTCCGAGGCGGAGATGCGGTAGCCCTTATGCTTGATGGTATCCACTGTGCGGTCTATGAAATATAAATAGCCCTCGGCATCCATCGACATAATGTCAGCCGTGCGGTACCAGGTCTCACCGTCGATCTCCACGAAGGCCGACCTCGTTTCCTCCGGCTTGTTGAGGTAGCTGTTCACCATGTAGCGCGAATGAACAAGAAGCTCGCCGGGCTCATCCGGTCCTACCTCCTTCAATCCGAGGGGATCGACCAATTTCACCCTCTTGCTCTCAACCACCTTTCCCACACTTTTCGGAGGGCTATCGCCAAGGGCCGGGCACATAGCCACCCCGCCGCAGGTTTCAGTAGCGCCGTAGCCCTGGCGGAGGGGATGTCCGAATTTTTCCAGCCATCGCCTCCCCACCTCTGTCGGCAGCGCATCGCCACCGCTGAAGCAGTACTCAAGGGAACCGAGGTCATACTGATCGAGGCGTGAATGATCGAGAATCATCCGGTAGAGCGTCGGGACGCCGATCATGGTCCTGGCCCGGCAACGCTCAATGGCATCGAAGGCGGCATCGAGGTTGATGCGTGGCTGGACGATCAGGGACCCGCCCACCAGAAGCGCGGCAAGGCCGCAGGTCTGGCCCAGGATGTGAAAGAGCGGCGCGTTTCCCATGACGACGTTATCCTCCGGGGCAAAGAGCGGCTCGGTCACCCTTATCTGTTCATCGGCGGAAACAAGGAAAAGGGCGTGTGATATGGGCACACCCTTGGGGTACTTGGTGGTCCCGCCCGTGTAAAGGATTTCGGCGGTCTCAGAGCCTCCGGAGACATTTTCTTGCGTGACTCGGCCGCCCCCCGACACCATCCCCCGGAAGGTGTGGGTATTGGCGTTGATCGCCGTTTTGCCCCTGGGCACCACATCGAAAAGGTAGCCGAAGGCCCGCTTCCAGGCGGGCAATAGATCAACCATGTTGGAGAAGATGACCCGCTTCAAACCTGTTTCGGGCAGGGCGCTCGTTACGTAACCAAAATTTGTGTCGGCGCAGACGATGGTCTCAGCGCCGCTGTCATTGGCGATGTAGGTGACGTCGCGAGCGGTGTAGATAGGCGTGATGGGCACGACCACTGCCCCGAGACGCTGGATACCGAGCCAGGCAACCACCCAGTTGATGCCGTTGGGGATATAGAGCATAATCTTGTGGCCGGCCCCGACGCCCAGTCCGGCAAGCGAGGCCGCAAAAGCCTCAGCCAGCTTCTTCACTCTTGAATAGGAATATCGTTGGCCGAGATAGATTACCGCGGTGTGATTGCCGCGCCTCTCAGCGGTCTTCGAAAAGACCGAATAGATCGATTGCGTGCTCAGGTCTGTCATAATTATCAATTATATCCCGAAGTAGGCCGATTTGATCTCCGGGTTATCCATCAACTCCCGGCTAGTTCCGGAGAAGGCGAGCATGCCGTTTTCAATCACATAACCCCGGTCGATTACGGGGAAAACCGGCCGTGCGAATTGTTCGCTTATAACGACGGTGATTCCGTAATGCTGCTTGAGATTGACAATGGCCTCCATGACGGCCCGCTGCATAAGCGGGCTAAGCCCAAGGAGCGGCTCGTCAAGCAGAAGCAGTTTGGGCCGCACCACCAGGGCCATCCCGATGGCCAGCATCTGCTGTTCTCCACCGCTCATAAACCCCGCCTTGCGGGATTTCATTTCGGCCAGGTGCGGGAACAGTTTGAAAACATAAGCGATGGTTTCCTTCACCTCTGAGCGGGTCCTCAGATAGCCCGCGATCTTCAGGTTCTCGAGAAGGCTGCTTTCCGGAAATACCGGATGGCGTTCGCGCGACAGCACGATGCCCATTTTTACCCGTTCGCTGGGCGGGGCTTCGGTGATGTCATTCCCATTGAAAAGGACCTTTCCGTACAAGGTGATACGCTGGCCCCCACGCCGCTTCTCCTTGGTGCGCATGTCGATGATGAGCCCGGAGAGGGCATTCATCAAAGTGGTCTTGCCAGCGCTGTTGGGACCTATCACCCCCACGATCTCACCCGGACGCACCTCGAGACTCAGCCCGTTAACGGCCAGGGCATTTTCAAAAAACACCATCAGCTCCCGGACTTCGAGTAGTGGCATGTACATCTACTTTCTTAAGCTGCGGGAAACTTCTTGGTCACGAAGAGCACGAAGGATCACGAAGAACATGAAGAAATTGAAAAACAATTCATATCAATTTCGAAAGATTTACCTTCGTGTATCCTTCGCGTTCTTCGTGACCGTTCTTCTCACTACAAAAAAAGACGGAGAAGCCGAAGACCACGAAAGACGATGGAATCACATGATGAATCGTTTTATCCCGTTTTTCAGCAGCTTGACGTTAAAATTAATTAGAAGTCCTGTCTTTACCCGCGCGAACTTCAAATAAGTGAGTATTTGTGCCTCGTGGACGCTGTCTATCTTTTCTATGCTCTTCAATTCCAGGATTAGGGTGTTCTCTACCAGGAAATCAGCCCTGTACCCGCACTCGAGGCGAATTTTCTTGTACTCCACAGGTATGGGATATTGGGCCGTGAACCCAATCCCATTAAGTGTCAGCTCATGAGCTAGACATTGCGCGTAAGTTGCCTCCAATAGCCCCGGACCCAAATTGCGGTGAACCTCTATTGCGCATCCAAGCACGCGTTTCGAAAGCTCATCAAATTCCATGAATCAGACCCCTTTTTTGGTCACGAAGAGCACGAAGGAGGCACGAAGAGCATGAAGAAATTGCAAAATAATTGTTTCAATTTCAATAGATTTCCCTTCGTGTCCCTTCGTGTATCCTTCGTGCTCTTCGTGACCAAGTTCCTCTCGCCCCCCGCTCGCCTTATACCTCTACACCAAGGTATGCCTTCTTCACTTCTTCGGTTTCCATAACCTGTTCCGGCTTTCCTTCGGCTATTTTCATCCCATAATTGAGCACCACCACCCGGTCGGCAATCCTGAAGAGCTCTTTGAGGCGGTGCTCGATCATTATGATGGTCTTTCCCTCCTTGCGGAGCTTCTCGATTACGGGAACGATGCTGGCGACCTCGGCCAGGCTCAGGCCGGAGAAAAGCTCATCGAGGATGAGCAGATCGGGTTTGAGTGCGATGGCTTTGGCGAGTTCCAACCGCTTGAGATATCCTTGAGGAAGAACGCTCGCACTTTTGTAAGCCACCTGGGAGTCGCGTTCAAAACCAACCTCCTCCAGAAGGTCCAGGGCTACCGCGTCCCGGTCTCCGTAGCGGCCGCCGATCATCTGCTTGACCCTTGGCGAGTACAGTGGGATGATCATGTTTTTGTAGGCCGGCAGTTGATAAAAGGGTTTTACCATCTGAAAGGTCCGGGCGATCCCCAGCCGCACGACGGCGTAAGGAGCAAGACCCGTTATGTCGCGGCCCCGGTATATAATCGCACCCCGGGATGGTTTGACAAAGCCGCTGATCAGGTTCACCGCCGTGGTCTTTCCCGAGCCGTTGGGTCCGATAAGACCCAGCAGTTCGCCCTCGGCCAGTTCAAAGCTCAGCTCCGTTATAGCCTGGACCCCACCGAAATGCTTATAGAGCCTGTCGACCTTCAGAATCGGGCCCTCAGCCATCATTCCACCTCCACCCACCTGTCGAACTGGTGGTATTTGCGCTCGATGTAGTGGAATATGCCCTCAGGCAGGACAACGATGAAGACGACCAGAAAATAGCCGTAGAAGACGATGCGCAGCCCTCCTATCCCGCGAAGGATTTCAGACAGCGGCACAAGGATCGCCGCCCCCAGGGTCGCGCCGGCCAGGGTCCCGGGGCCGCCCACTACCGCAGCGGCAATGGGAAGAATCGAATAGTCGAGGGCAAAGACCGGCATGCCGACAAACATATAGACATGCGTCATGAAAGCCCCGCACAGTGCGCCGAGGCTGCCGGCGATAAACAGGGCCTGCGCCTTGTACCAGTAGATGTTTATGCCTGCATTGATCACCGAAAGGTCGTTGTCCTTTATAGCTTTGAGCACCAGCCCGTAGTCGGAGCTCAGCATGCGCCGGAACCCGAAAAGCGCCGCCAACAGCACGCTCAGGATAAAATAGAGTTCAACCCACTTCGAGGGCAGCGGGGCTATGCCGCTCAATCCTTCGGTTCCTCCGAAGATCTTCGTTGCCTCGATAATCCTGATCAACATCAGAGGGATGATCAGCGTCACCATTGAGAAGTAAACACCTCGCAGCCTCAGTACGGGAAGAAGGACGACCGTGCTGATCACTCCCCCCAGGATTGCCGCGACAGGCACGGCCAGCAGGGGGTGAAGGCCCAGGCTGTGGTTCAGGATTCCGGAACAATAAGCGCCCAGTCCGAAGAAAAGACCCTGGCCAAGAGAAATCATCCCGGTTTGAGCCAGTATGTCCCAACTGATGGCCAGCAAGGCAAACACAGCCATTGACAAAAGCACTTTCTGCCAATAGTTGTCCAGCACCAGGGGCAGCAGGAGAAATCCCAGGGCAGGGATAAGTCGCGGCGCAGACAGATACAGCATTTCACGCCACGAACTCAGGGCGAAGACACCCGAAGCACGTGCCTTGATGCCCCGATCTATTCGTTCAAGACGTCGTTCCAAAGAATCATATCCTTTCTGCAAGCTCCTTCTGCCGTCCGAAAAGCCCGGAAGGCTTAACCACCAGGACGATGAGAATCGCGGCCAGGCTCACGATCATTGTCCACTGCGAGCCGACATACGCGTCCGTAAAACGCTCGGCAAACCCCACTATGAAGCTCGCCACAATCAGCCCCCCGGTGCTTCCAAGCCCGCCTATGATGCAGACCGCCAGGGCCTTGATCAACACGTCGTAGCCCTCGCTCGGTGAGATGCTGCCAAGCGGGATGATGAGCAAAGACGCCAAAGCCGCGAGTCCGCAGCCCATAGACACGCTCAACATACCCATCAGGTCCGAATCTATGCCCAGGGTAAGCGCCGTGCTCTCGTCCTGGGCTATCCCGCGAAAAGCCAGCCCCAGGCGGGTATGGTGGGTGAAGACCCAAAGACCGGCAACAAGCATCCCGGCAACAATTGTAATCAGGAGGCGCTGCCAGTCGACCACGGTGTCGCCGATCATAAAACTGTCATCAATGAAGACCGGCAGAGTGTACTCGAAGCCCACAAACCCTAGGTACTGAAACAGCTCCAGGGTCCCGAGCCCGATCCCGAAGGTAGCGATCACCTCCGAGAGGACCTGTCCGCGCACCCGCAGAAGGACAAACCGGTATATCAGCGCCCCCAGTACCATTGTGATCGCAATGGAAACAAAAACAGAGAGCCAGAAAGGCAGACCCAGGAGATGAACGAGCATCCAGCTCACGTAGGCGGCCAGTATATACATGGCGCCGTAGGAAAAATTCGCAATCCCGCTGATGCCAAACGTCAGGTTAAACCCAAGCGCTGTGATGGCCAGGATGGCCGTGTTGAAAAGAGCGTAAATGATAGTGCCAAAAAACACTCGATCTCCTTAACGCAGGTGAATCGGTAAGTAGGTGAGTGGGTGAGTAGAAAAACAACGAACACTCATTCCCCCATTCACCTATTACCTGTTTTGCATCCCCCTTTTGTAAAGGGGGATCGAGGGGGATTTTAAAGACATTGGAGAATCAAAATCCCCCTGCCCCCCTTTAAAAAAGGGGGGGATATGTGCCCCAGAGCCTTTGTGACACAGCCTCCTTCGCCGGAATGACGATGAAGGAGTTTTGCAAGAGCCTCACCTATTACCTATTCACCTATTTTTTTATTTTTGCGATTTTAGACCCGCGGGCAACAGGACTTTGCCTTCTGCAAGCGACTCGGGAAAGATGATCCTGCGCTTGCCGTCCTCTGTCCATTGAAAAACGGCGCCGACAGCGGTTTCCTTCGGGTCCAGGCCGTAGACAACCTGGTTGCCCTCATCGAACCTGATTCGGCCCATGGTCCCCATGCGGTCCGTCTTCTTCAACTGTGCTGTGACGGCGTCAGGATCCAGACTCCCGGCACGCTCGATAGCTTCGGCGAGGATAAAAACGGATTCGTAGGCCGCCGCCGGGCCATGACCCGCCTCAACCTCATGTCCGAATTTCTCCTTGTACTTATTGTAGAACGCGACCGACTGGGGCACTTTGTCACTGGCAATGGCGCTGCCCAGTTCGAAGTTGCAGTTGATTGCCCCGCCGATCTTGCCGTCAAAGGTTTTCCACGCATCGGTCCCGGCAAGTGGTGAGATGAAGCCCGCCATGATGGCCGGGACACGCATGGATTTCCACTGCTTGACCAAAACGCCGCCCTGGGGCATATCAAAAATCGGCATGATCACTTGTGCGCCTTTGGAGCGCGCCTTCATCAGGCCGGAAGAAAAATCCGAGGCCCCGGTGGGATAGGCTTCCTGCTCGACCACCTCCCAGCCGGCCTTGTCGAAATAGAGTTTCTTGACCAGATCGGCCGTGCCCCTTGCCCAGGCCACATCCTGATGCATAACGTAAACCTTTGTAAACCCGAACTCCTTGTGGAGGGCATCCATGGTCCCGGAAAGGTACTTCACCAGGTAAACCCCGTTCAGGCAATCGCGAAACACGTATTTATATTTGTCCGGCTCTTCCGTCACCTTCTTTTCCGAGGCAGGAGACATGGCAATAGAACCGATGAGCGGGGTCTTGTACTTGGAGAGCAAATCCATGCCCGCGATCAACGCTTCGGAACGGAAGGGACCTATCAGCAGGGCGACCGGCTTCTTTTCAAGGATAATCTTCTCGATGCCGAGCAATGCTTCCGGTACGGGCACTCCGGGGGCCCCATCCCGGATGTCGCTTGAGGAAACCTGCAGGGGCCTTTTCTGCCCCCCTACGTTCACACCACCTTTGGCATTGATCTCATCGACGGCCATTTCCACAGCTTTCAAGGCTTCCTTGCCCTCGATGAGCCCCAGAGAAGTCGGTGCTCCGATTACGATCGGGTCCGCGGCCCTGGCCCGCCCGGCACAAAGCAGACACACTGCCATAACCATTACAATCAGGCTGAAACGAAAGGATCCCTTTCTCATCAATACCCTCCCCTTTTGGTTGCACCACCTGACTCACTATGGAAATCCTCCGAATCAAGTGATGACGCAGATTTTAAAATTTAATACGACTCGGTAGACAGAAGCGCTGAAAAGGGCGATGTTCCCCTCCACAGCCATATCCCCGGGCAACAAGGAGGTACACGAAAACAACTTTGATCGTCTGAAGCTTAGCAGGAGAAGTGGATTTGCAGTATCCGGCTCAGATCGGGTCGCTGGGTTCTTTATGATTACTACACTTTAGCCTCGTTGAAAACCAAATAGCTTGTCATCACGTCTTACGGCACGTTGTCAGACCGGCGCCGGGCGGGTTCTTCATGCGGGATCTCAAATTCGGGCCGAGTTATCCCTTGATCCTGCTATCGCGAACAAAGATCGCGGGCTTCAAAACGGCTTTCGGTAGGGCCTTCGCCTTTTTGAACAGGGTGAGAACCGCCTTGATGCTGCCCGAGCGAGGATGCACTGGGGGATCATCTGCCGCGATCGAGGGAATACTGATGCCGCTCGTGAGCATTTTGAAAAAGCCGCTGCTCAGTGGACAGCCAGTAATATTCCGTGGGAACTGGAGCGCGTGAACCAACTCATTGCGGAGTTACCGAAGGCGTAAGCAATTGTTTTTGGAGGTTTCAGGCAATCAGGATGAGATGGTCCCTGTCCGGTGCAGCTTAACCTGCCTGATTTCATTACCGCTTAATTCATATTTGGGGTGTTATTGCACTCCACTTCTTTTTAGAATTGAGGAGTGTTGAAACCTTTTCGCTACTCGTTCATGGCATACTCGCCATTCAAAACGGAGACATACTTTTCCCAGACTTTGTTGTACTGCTCGGGGTTCGGTACGGCCTTGATGAGCATGATCTTGGTACAGTATTCGCGCTGGGCGTCCTTGGAGCTGTGGTTGCCGTAGATCTGTAAAGCGAAATGGGCAAAGTCACGCACCATGAAGTCGAAGATCTGGTTGATGATGTCCGGGTCCACCTTGTCGAACTTGGCCTGCTCCAGGATGAGCTGACCGTACACTACGATGGAGAACATCTCGCCCAGGGGCAGGGACCACGAGGGATCCATGTCCTGGGCCTTGTCCGGGCCGGCCTTTTCCAGCATCTCCGTGAAGATTCCGATCTGTTTGATGAAGGTAGCCACGTTCGACAGGCCCTTGTTGGCCTCGAACACCGGCTTGTAGTCGTGGAACTGGACCGAGCCCAGACCCTTGGTGGGGCCCTGGTTGAACAGGAACGAGTCGTCCTTCAGCGAAAAGTCGGGCGAGACCGGGGCGTACTCGGCAGGGTTGAAGAAGTAGTTCTTCATGAACTTGCGGATGAGCTGCACGTTCACGTGAACTGTGCCCTCGAGCTTGGACGGGCCGCGCACGTCGGCGGCGGCCATATGGAAGTAGGTGTCCTTCTCAAAGCCCTTGGCAGCGATCACGTCCCAGAGCAGGTTGACCACCTCTTCGGACTGCAGGGTCACCTTCATCTTGCTGGTGGGGTTGTAGAGCAGGTAGCGGCGGTCATTCTCTCCGGCGCCCCTGAAGTAGTCGGTGGAGCGGCGCTGGTACATCTTCATGGCAACGAGTCTAAGCCAGGCATCCACGAAGTTCTTGCGCACATGCGGCATATCCGTGACCTTCACGCCGTAGAGTATGCGGTTGGAAGAGTGCGTGATGGCCTCGTAGAAGCAATGCTCGGCAATACCGATGGAAGCCGGGCCGATGTTGAACTTGCCTATGTTCACTGTGTTCAGAGCTGAATCCCAGGCATGGGAACCGCGGGAAAGGATGTCGTCTTTGGTTACGGGGTAGTCGTGCAGCGCGAAGTTGGATACATATTCCTGGTGGGAGATGACATTCTTCTTTAGCTCATAGGCCTTGTGGCGGTAATTTGTGACAAAAAAGGTAAAATCATCCGTGCCGTCCTTGACCTTGCCCAGGGTGGAAACCATCTCGGCCTCGTTGCCGTTGCCGATGTAGTATTTCTCACCGTTGGCTAAAAACGTACCGTCACCTTTGGGGACCAGCGCAGTCTCAGTGGAATAAATGTCAGCGCCGTGAGTGCGCTCGGAAAGTCCAAATGCGAAAATAGCGCCCCTCTGGAGCAGCTGTGCGGCCTTCTTCTTGGCGTTCTCGTTGGGGCTCATCCAGATGGGGCCCAGGCCCAGGATCGTGACCTGGAAGCAGTACCAGTACCCCAGCCCATAGAAGGCCAGAAGCTCCGAGTATTCGCTGTTGCGTGTCGTGTCCCAGCGGACATCCAGGTCACCCTCAGCATACTGTTTGGGGGTGAGCAGCTTAAAAAAGATCCGTTCCCTGCCAATGAAGTCAATGAACTCCCTGTACCAGACCTTCTTGTTGTAGTCATCGAGCAGTCTCTGTTTGCCCATATTCTCAAAGAAGGCAATGGTCTTGTCCATGATGGCCCTTGATCCCTCGTCAGCCATGAGGCTCTTGTACTTTTTCGGTTGGATCAGATAGTTCATTTGATTTTCCTTTGCATATTTTTCAAAGGCGAGTTCTTTATAAGTTTTGCGCCATCTTTGCGGCATCAGCTTGATTGGTCATGAAAATGACCTACAGCAAGGTGATTGAGCGAACCATTTACCCTGGATAATGCATGCTGAGTGTAGCTCAAATCACTCTTTTCTGTATTTCTTGAGACCATATCTTTCAGCTAATGTTGTTCTCTCGCTGCCGGGCAGAGACTTCATGTATGCTTTCCATCCAGGACACCAGTTTATGTGCAATCTCCATAGCCAGCCCAAAAAAGACCTGGGGTTGCTATCATACTTTGCTCGGAATCCGCAATTCTCACAGTTATGTGTTGCCATCCGAAATTCTCCTTTGCATGTGGTCCTGTCCAAAAGTCCTTCAGCTCTTTAGAAAACGGGATGCGCATTGGAGAAGATAGCAACTTCGATCACCGTGCTGCTTCAATCAATACCCTCGCATCCAGGGCCACTGCCCCGTTTCCATCATCGTTGAGGCTCACCGGGTTCAAATCCATCTCGCGGATTTGCGGGAAGTGGTGCATGAGCAGTGAGACTTGAACGAGAATGCGGGCAGCAGCCTTGAGGTCCGCTTCCCGCATTCCTCGAAACCGGCCCAGTATACGCTTGCCTGAAAGTTCTGCGAACATCTTCATGGCGGTATCGGTACCGATCGGGGCAACACGCATGCTCACGTCTTTCATGACCTCGACCATAATTCCCCCCAGGCCGGTGAGCACCACGGGACCAAATGAGGGGTCCCTCTTGCCCCCGACCACCAGTTCCCGTGACGTAGGGGCCATCTTTTGCACCAGGATGCCCGAAAGGTCATCGGAAACTTTTTGCAACCGGTTCCATTCAGTCCGGAGGGATTCGGCGTCATCTATATTCAGGGATATGGCGCCCCTGTCGCTTTTGTGCAGAAGCGAAGGCGAAACTGCCTTCAGGGCCACGGGCAACCCCATCTTAAAAGATGCTTGAACGGCCTCGTCCAAATTCCCTGTCATGCGCCAGGGCACGGTCGGGATGCCTGTTAGATCGAGCAAATCGAGCGCCTCATGAAGAAGCGGCTGCCGGTTTTGCCTGGCTATGTCGTCAAACCACTTTTCGATATCCTTTACAGGTATCGTAACCTCTTTAGTTTCCTGCTTTATACGGTCTACGGTTTCGCCGGCCCGGCTTCCGGCAGTCCATCTTGTTGCAAGGGCCTGCAAAGCTTCCACGGGATCCAGAAAAAAAGGAGACTCCGATTCTTTCTCCAGGCGCACTCTCTGTTCAAACGGGATTTCCACTACTAATGCCACGGGCTTTCCATATTGGGACGCCATCGCCGACAGGTTTTGCAGCAAGTGGCGAGTGGCCTCCCGCTCGATAGCCATATTGGACACATGGATGAATACAGCGCCGTCGATATCGTCCTGGCGAAGAATCATTCCCATAACTTTTGCATAGAAAGCAAGATCGAAGATGTCTCCAAGGTCCAGCGGATTGCCCAACCGGATAACGTCGGCGCGAGTGTGCCTTTGGGTCTCATCGAGGATGTCCCGCCCCAGGGCGGGGAGATGAAATCCATGGCTTGCGCAGGCATCTGCGGCTACTACGGCATGACCTCCGGACCGGGACAGGATGGCCAGATTTTTACCCTTGAGCGGCGGGAGGGACAAGCCTTTCGCGGCGATTATCGCGTCGGTCACCGAATGAACCCTCAGTATGCCAATCTCTCGGCAGACGGAATCGACGACCTGGTCATCGGCGGCCAGGGCGGCCGTGTGAGACTGGGCAATTGTGGAACTCACAGTACTGTTGTTCGACTTGTGCAGGATGATGGGCTTGGAGCATCTCCTTGCCAGGTCCGCAAAGGCGCGCCCTCTCTTGAAGCCTTCGAGATAGAAGTATATGACGTCGGTCTCCGGATCATCCATGAGGTAAGCCAGGTAGTCCGCTTCATCCAGATCCAGTTTATTCCCCATGCTTACAAGCTTGCCCACGCCCATCCCGGAGGTGCACAGCCTCTGGCCCATGCAAAGCGCGACCCCGCCGCTTTGGGCAAACACAGAGATTTTGCCCCTTCTGTATGGCTCTCCATAAGCCACAAACGGAGCGTAAAGATTGCAGGAAGTATTGACAATCCCTACACAATTCGGGCCTACAAAACGGATACCGAATTTTTTGCTTGTTTCCCGAATTTCCTTCTCGAGTATTTTTCCTTCGCTGCCGCGTTCTCTAAACCCGGCAGACTCTATTACAGCATAACGCGTCCCTTTTTCACCACACTGTGCGAGCATCTCATGGACAAAACGTGCCGGTGTCAGAATAACGGCCAGTTCGGCGTTTTCGGGCAATTGCGAAACCGAGCTATAAACCGGGACCCCGAATACCTCTCCGCCTCGAGGCCCAACAGCATAGATTTTACCCGGGTATTTCAGGTTAACCAGATTTGCCACGACATTGCGCCCGAGGTTGTCTGCGGATTCGGAAACTCCAACAACAACTACGGATTCAGGACAAAATAAGCCATTCACGATTGCGCTCCTATTGTCAAAAACCTTCCGGCAGGACTTATTGGATTGACAGGATTAACAGCATTTGAAAGAAAAAGACAAACATTTATGTTCAATGCAGCTTTTTTCCGGGCGGTGGGACCGCCGGCCAAGTTCGCCACTCAAACCTGCTGCGGCGGCAAGAACAGGCAGTGGGAACCCGGGGGAAACACAAGGAACTGTTTTATCGCTTTTTCTGAAGACTGACGACTAACGACTGTTCTATTACGGCCTTGGAAGGAATCCGGCCCTTTCTGTAATCTCTCTTATCCTTTCCTCCCACTCGATGGCCATTATATGAACGCCGGCAACGCCCCTGATTTCACGCACTTGCCCTATCTGCTCAAGAAGAATATTGATTCCTTCTTCGGCCTGGTTTCCCTTGGGAACACCCCTGATGCGATTGATTATCTCATCCGGAACGCTGATCCCTGAAACATTCTTGTTCATATAGGCCGCCATACCGGCGGACTTAAGCGGCGTCAGTCCGGCGAGAATGTAGCACTGCCCGTCCAATCCCATATCGCAGGCCATCTTCATGAATTCCCGGAACCGGCCCATATCGTAGATACACTGGGTTTGAATGAAATCGGCGCCGGCCCGGATTTTTTTGGCTAGCCGGATTACCCTGAACTCGAAGGGATCTGCAAAGGGGTTGGCCGCGGCCCCCAAAAACATCCTGATTCCCCCTTCGACCGGATCTCCGCAGTTTACCGTTCCCTTGTCCCGGATCGTGCGCACCACATCCAGAAGCTGGATGGAATCAAGGTCGAAGACGTTTTTGGCCATGGGATGGTTGCCAAAGATTTGATGGTCGCCGGTAAGGCAGAGCATATTGCGAATCCCCAGGGCGTAAGCCCCGAAAATGTCGCTCTGGGCGGCGATCCGGTTGCGGTCTCTGGTAACCATCTGCATTACCGGTTCCACACCGCTTCTCACCATTATCGCGCCGGCCGCTATGCTCGACATGCGCACCACCGCCGTCTGGTTGTCGGTCACGTTTGCCGCATCCACGCAACCCCTGATCAGCTCTATCTTCTTTTGAAGATGCTCGACGTCCGCCCCTTTGGGTGGGCCGCACTCGCAGGTCACCGCAAAATGACCCGAAGTGAGCACTCTCTCAAGGTTGCTTCCGGATTTCATAACACTTTTATCGCTCATGGTACGCCCTCACAAAAGATCGGGCGCGGACTTGAAGCATCGCCTCACGCGCCGACGGATAGCGGAGACCCGAAACGAAGTGAGGGTCCGCTCTGAAGTTTGGTTGAAAATTCAAAACTATCTCAGCTTGTAAAGGTGTTCCCGAATCGTTCGGCGGACCCCGCCGTCTGCAGCAGTCCTCCAGTCTTTGGGAGCAATGATATTTTGCAGGTCATCGAGTCTGCCAAGCCTCTTTAGCCGGTCATAGATCAGCTGCCAAACACAGTCGATGTTTGCAGGATCGACTTCGCATTTGCCCTTTTCAGATCCGCCGCACGGACCGTTCAAAAGATGCTTCGAACACCGGGCCACGGGGCAGATTCCTCCGGTTAGGGCCGTCATGCATTCGCCGCATCCTGCGCACATCTCGGCCCAAAGCCCCGGCTCCATCCCTGCGCCGTAAAAGGTAGTGTTCAGACCGGGAAAGACCGGCGTCTTCCCGAGCCGGTCGGCCAAAAAATTCACCCCTACGCCGCAGGCAATAGTCACAACGGCATCGATTTTTTCATTATCCACGCGGCTTAGAACGGGCAGAACAAACTCCACGTCGCACTGCCTCTGTACACAGTCTTCAAGGATCGTTTTGCTTTGGCCGTCCCTGCCGAAAGCGATCCGCATCCCTGAGGCAAGGAGCCGCACCTCGGCCTCTCCCCCGGCCAGGCAGACCGTTGTACAGGCGCCGCAACCTACGATCAGGATGCGTTCGAAATTTTCGAGATAGCCCTTAACCTGTCCGAAGGGCTTAGGGTCCGCAACAATCATTTTAACTCCTCCCAGATCAGGGGCCAGCATTCCTCTGCGTTGCCATCGGTCCTGAAAAGCTGCACGTTATCCTGTCCAACCCCAATCTGGTCCAGAAACTTTTTGGCCCTGGTAACACGCCGCGAGAGCAATTCTTCAGACCCGGAGTAAAAACAGTCCTTTTCAGCGCAGGCAATCACCGCTACCTTGTCTGCGCCAAGCTCGAAAGGCGTGATCAGGTCAAGAGCACTGAGCCGGCCGACGCATGGAACCATAACGCGCACAATGCCCGACTGGCGTATTTCCTCGTCGGTTTGCTCCCATAGAAACTTCCTGCTGGTCGTCTCGTTGAGACAGCAGTAGGAAACCACCAGGGGCCTTGCTATTCTGGAAGTACCCTGCCTTTTGACAATATCTCGAAGAGTATCCTTCATGCGGTTTGTATCAAACCGGGACAACTCGATGGCTGCGGCAGGACATTCCGCCGCGCACAGCCCACAGGTCTGGCACTGTTGAGCCGGCATAACCGCCGTTCCTCTCACCTGCGCCACCCCGAAAGGGCAAACCCGCACGCAGGTGAGGCAGCCGGCGCAGTGCTCGGGAAACTTGAGCTGTGCGCCGCTGGCGCAGGCAAGACAACGCCTGGATTCTGCGAGCGCTTCCGCCTCGCTGTATCCGGGTTCGATGGGAGAAAAATCCCTGATTCGTTCTGCCGGATCTGCAAGACTCACCTCGACCCGGTCCACCCGTTTGGCGCGGGCAGCGGTTGCCGCCGGGAGTTCGCCTATCGTTGTGATCGTTCGTTGAGGCAGCTTCAGCTTCTCGCCGGTCTCCAGAAAATGAGCTATGACCCTGGCGGCCTCATGCCCGGTGGCAATGGCCTGGATTGCGGAGCCCGGGCCGGTCATTACTTCACCGCACGCGAATACCCCGCGTTCGGATGTACTCATTGAGGCGCGGTCGCAAAGAAGCCGGCCACGCTCTATCGCAACGGACGTCTTCGTTAAGAATTCCAGGTCGGCTTTCTGGCCGACTGCAAGAATAACGTTGTCGACTTCGACCCTAGTGGTCACAGATTCATCGTAGCGGGGGTTAAAGCGGTGCTGATCGTCAAAAACGCTTGTACATCTCTTGAGATCGATGCCGCTTACCTTGTTATTTTCAGTAAGAATTGCCTTTGGTCCCCAGGAGTTTAGAACTTCTATGCCTTCCTGCTCGGCCTCCTCCGTTTCCCATTTCCATGCCGGCATCTCTTCGCGCGTCTCCAGGCAGGCTAGATACACTTTGGACGGCCCAAGCCGCTTGGCGGCCCTGGCGATATCGATCGCCACATTCCCACCACCGACCACCAACACGCGGTCTCCCATTTCGGGCGGCATTGCATTGGCAATGTCCCACAAAAATGTAATCCCCGGGAACACCCCGTTGCTCTCGGCTCCCGGGATGGACAGCGAATGGCTTTCGGAAAGACCTGCCGCGATGAGAATTGCTTCGTTCTCACTTCGAAGCTCGTCAAAGGAAATATCCGTACCCACCCGGCAGTTGGTTTTAACCTCGATGCCCGAAGCCAGAATGTCTTCAATGTCTTCCGCAAGGGCTTCTACAGGCAGTCTGTAGCGAGGAATGGCATGCGCAAGCATACCCCCCAGCTTCGAGTCCTTTTCATAAACCCTCACCCGGTATCCGCGAAGCGTAAGGTCCAGAGCTGCGGTCAAGCCCGAAGGACCTGAACCGATGACAGCCACAGTTCCGGCTTTTCTGTCCGCAGGCTTTTTCCTCCTGGCGATGCGATACTCTTTCGTGTTCTCAACAACGAAACGCTTGAGCATTCTGAGGCTTACCGCCTCATCTATGGCTCTCCTTCGGCACTCGGATTCGCACGGATGATGACAAATGCGGCCGCACACGGAAGGAAACGGGTTCACCTCGAGCAGCACGTCAAGGGCCCCCTCATAATCGCCTCTGCTCAAACGCTGTACGTACTCGCGCGTATCAGTGTGAACGGGACAGGCGGCCGAACATGTGGAGAGCACATCGCCTGATGAAATTTGCGGGGATTCTTTATCCATATTATTATTCAACCTTGGAATTATAATCAATCAACCCGGCAAAGTCGCAATAGCTTTCTGCCAACTCAAGGGCAAATATCCATCGTCGGGCATATCCCCTTCAATATGCCTTCAGGATAGGGCTGGATGGTATTGAAAGAAATAACCTGCGCTTTTTGAGCATGGCCGTGGTTTTTGGTTCCGTCAAAGTATGCGCCGTTGGCTTTGAGAATGTGCTCGATTCGATTCCTGAAGGCCTCCACGAACTTAAAACCATTTCCTTCAAAAGACATTGCTCCCAATTCCATTTTGCCTTTTATATCAGCCAGCTTTTCGAACGGCAGGCTGTGCTCTTCAAGATCTTTACGGTTTCTGATATAGCCCCAGACAAGCCGGCTATTGCCAATTTCCAGCGGCTCTTCCAGATCGATAACCGTATGGGGCATAATGATGCAGCCGGCCCCGATTTCGAGTATACATTCCGGGTTTCCGCGCAGAAACGAATTGAAACCCACGAACACTTTTTCCCCAAGCCTCGCGTGAATCACCTTCCCGCCATGGGCCGTTATATTTCGGCACTGGAGCCTGGAGTTGATGATGTAGCAGTTCTCCTGCGCATTGGATCCAATGCCGAGCCAGGAGTTTTCAAGATATGCCCTTTGAGCCACAAGCACGTTTTCGCTGATCCGGGTCTCGCCAATGACAACCGCATAACGGCTAAGGGATGCCCCTTCGGGGACTTCGATAGGATTTGACGAGTGCACCATATTGAATATTTTCTCGAAATCGGATTTGCGGTTTTCTACGAAATCCATAAATATGCCGGAAGGTTTTTTGCCCGGTTCCAAGTGAATGTACCTTTCCAAGACGTCCGCGGGAAACTGGTAGATAAATTTGAAACAATCTCCCGACTCGATTCGGATCTGCCCCGGGTCGATATACCTGTGGGCCAGTTCGCCCGCTTGAACGTATGCATAGGCGCCGATAACACAGTCGTGCAATCTTGTGAGATCCACCGTGGAAAAGGGACCGAGGAAGCTTCCTTCAACCGGGGATCCATGAATATTTGCATAATGCATGGAAGCTGTATTCCGGATGAAGAACTCCTCCGGGCTCTCCGGATCATGTGAGTAATTGTGCACCAGGTTTTTAATCAAATAGCTGTCCTTGATTCGAATGACCTCATCGGCATGAAGGGGGATTGCCAGGTTCTCGAAGATGAAAATATCCCCTTTTGCCTTCAGTTCGTCACCACGGACATCGTTTTTATACAACACTGAATGATCCACAAGGCATTTGCCCAGAAAATAACTTCCTGAAATGCTCGATTGGTCGAACCGGAAATGAATGGGGTGGTGTTGCGTCAGCCCGTAAAAGGCATAAAACCTGACAAACTGATCGAGTGGGATCAAATGGCGAAGATATGGGCCAACGTCAAACGCCGGCTTTCTCAGGTTAATGTTAACCCGGTCTATGATGCGGTCTATGAGCTTCTCGAGTTGGTGCATCGCCAGCTTGGCCAGTAGAAGGAGAGAGAAGTTTTTTCCTGTTCACCGCTCGCTTTTGACTGTTAGCTGAACCGCAATTTCCGTAAATATTCACCGATTGACAACCCGGCCGCAATCCGACGATTTGATCGAGGGACCACGGTCGATTTTGAGAGAACACAGGGCGGTGGGACCGCCAGCCGGGTTCGCCGCTGCCTTCGGCGGCGGCAAGAAAATCTTGACAAAATTTCAAGAAACCCGATGTTAGTTACACAGAGAAATGTTTTTCTTTCAGCGCCTCCTCGGTGTATGGGCGCCAATTTCCTCATCGCTAAGGTAACACGCCGGGTCGCAACCCCAGAGGTCTCCGGTGGCCGCTTCGGCTCGCACGCGGAAGTTGCCCCCGCAAATCGACAACCATTTACATTCAGCGCAACGTCCCTTCACGTAGAGTTTCTTGTCCTTCAACTGCTTCATCAGCGGGTTGGAAAGATCTGTCCAGATTTGGCTGAACTTGCGCTCCCTTGTATTGCCAAAGGAATAGTGCCTCCAGAACTGATCGGCGTAGACGCTGCCGTCCCAACTTATGCACCCGATACCCCGGCCGGAGCTGTTGCCTTCGTTCATCTCGAGCAGTTCGAGAACTTCGGCTGCCCTAGGGGAATTCTCCCTCAGCATTCGGAGGTAGAGATAGGGGCCGTCGGCGTGATTGTCAACCGTGAGTACTTCCCTCGGCTTGCCGCGGCCGTGCAGATCGGCGGTCCTGTCGATTATCAGGTCAACCGCCTCCCGCGTCTCCCGGAGGGAGAGGTCTTCCTTCATCAACTCGCTGCCGCGCCCGGAGTATACAAGGTGATAAAAACAAACCCGCGGGATGTCATATTTTTCAAGAAGGTCGAAGATGCCCGGAATCTCGCCGGCGTTTAACCGATTCATTGTGAAGCGCAGACCGACTTTTATTCCGGCATCCTGGCAGGCCATGATACCGTCCATGGCCTTCCTGAATGCGCCTTTGACTCCCCTGAACCGGTCATTTACAACATCGAGTCCATCCAGGCTTATCCCGACATAGGAGAGGCCGACCTTTTTGAGATCGCCGGCTTTTCGCGAATCGATCAGGGTCCCGTTGGTTGAAATCACCGCGCGCATGCCCTTGCCGACCGCATATTCGGCGAGTTCGATCAGGTCCGGCCTTACCATCGGTTCGCCGCCCGAAAAAAGCACCACCGGCGAGCCGAAAGCCGCAAGATCATCCAGGACCGCCTTGCCCTCGCTGGTAGAAAGTTCCCCGGAGAATTCCTCGTCTTTTGCATGCGCGTAGCAATGCACGCACTTGAGATTGCACCGCCTGGTTACATTCCATACAACGACGGGGGTTTTATCCGAAGAAAACTGCAAAAGGTGAGATGGCAGCTTGCTGCTGTGGCGCCCATAGCGGAGGGCATCAGAGGCTTCGACCGTACCGCAGTAAAGTTTAGATATGCCAATCATTGAGAGTTTTCAGTTTTGAGTTTTCAGTTTTAAGTTCGGTTAGTCAGTAAATCGAAGATATTTAACCTTTAAACAGGCCGAAAGTAAAGCAGAGGGGCATGATATTGATGCGGTAGCGCCGCCTTCCCTGGCGGCCAGGGGATGATAAGAGAGTAAAAATCCATTCGGCTGGCAGCTATCAAACACATGGCGGACGGCCAGCAACCCGCAACGCCCCTGCCCCAGCCGCCGCCCTACCTCTCTTTTTTTAATTCACCGGGTTTTAAAGGATATCTATAGCTTTCGCGAATCAGTTCATCGAGGTACTTCTGGTGATCGACCACTGCCTCCCTGGGAATGATAAACTGGCTCCGTCCGCTTCTGTCGGCTATAAGTCTAAATCCGTAATCATAGTCCGCAGAAATCCTCTCACATACGGCAGTTGCGCTCTCATCGCCTTCGAGCGCCATCGAGATGACCTCATTGAGTGCCTGGTCGTTGAAATGAATCTTGAATCCATGTTTTTGATAGAACTCGGACTCGAACATCCCGACCTGGTTGTACAGCGACTGAACTTCCTTGAAGACAGCTTCGGCCGCGATCCCGGTCTTGACGTGATGATTTATGACCAGGTCGGTCCTTTCAGGATTGAAAACCAGAGGGTAACTGTCAGCGAATTCTTTTCTCATCTTCAAGACCCTGTCCCGGATGGCTGTTTTTTCTTCCTCGACG
>Ga0209517_10001638_pt1 | contig 33399 bp, 30 predicted proteins | sample PeaSoiMetSII2010_FD_187695 | JGI IMG/M metagenome (GOLD analysis project Ga0209517, IMG submission 187695) | Peat soil microbial communities from Weissenstadt, Germany - SII-2010 (SPAdes) (version 2) | ecosystem: Environmental > Terrestrial > Soil > Wetlands > Peat | place: Germany... | reverse complement strand
CGACGCTTTGAACCGGCTGGCCCTCAGGCAGAAACCGCCCTGGGCCGGCCTCGTTCTCCGAAGGCCGTCTGAGCTAAAGAAATAGTTCCCAATAAACGATTTATATTGCTTATGATTATCGTCCGATGCCGCGAAAGGCATGGCGGGGCAGCCTTGTCCTGGCAGCAGAACGTTTTTGCGTGACAACGGTAGCTGGGCGTTGTCCAATAGTCATGGCTCAGAGCCATAGCGCTTAAGGCAATAGATGAAGCTGCTTCGCCAATTGCTGCCTCGCTCGAATGCTTCAGGCATCCGCCCGCCAGACTATGTCGAGGAGAAGGAGGACTTGTTTCTCCAGGTTTGGGGAAACGAAGGATATTGGCAGGTGGTGGACCGGGATTTTCGCGATCTTCTTCAGGCGGCCGAGCGACCCGTTCCCTTGGAGGACCTACTCGAAGAACACCCGGAATGGAGAGCGCATCGACGTTCCATCCAGGGGCAACTCGGCAATATGCGGAAAGCGGGCCTGATGGGGACTCACCCAGGGCTCCCGCCTCCGCCACTCATTGAGAACATTACCATCAACCTCGTAACCGCTTGCAATCTCACTTGCCAAACCTGCTACGTTCCTCAGGAAATCCGCACCGCCTCGCGGTTGGACGTGGACGCGCTGCTGCGCTTCCTGGAGGAACTCCGTCCGTGCTTCAGCGCCAACGCGACCCTCAGTCTGCTGGGCGGCGAACCTTTCCTGCACCCCGAGGGAGTGGTGAGAATCGGCTCCTGGGCTAAACGCCATCGGATCGCCTGTAATGTCTCGACCAACGGCACTATCCTCCCGGAAGCACTGCTCAGGGGCTTGGTTGAGGAGGGCCTAAAAGTGCAGGTGTCGATCGATGGTGCGACAGCCTCGACCAATGATGCGATTCGAGGCGCCGGTACCTTCCACAAGGCGACCACGACCGTTCGGCGGCTGGTGGAGCAGGGCATTCCTGTCACGCTTTGCATGGTCTGCTGCCGAGAGAATCTCACGCAAATCCCGGCCTACTTCCGCCAGGCTCGAGATTTAGGCGCCGAGCAGGTCCGCTTCATTCCTTTGAAAATGCTGGGAAGCGGCGGCGCGGGAATGGTTACACCAGCCCCGCAGCTCGACATCGTGAAAGCCATCTGCCGGGAATTGGATTCGCACCCCGAGTTCCGGCCCATGTGCCGCAACGATCTTTACTCGATTATCCGCGCGATGCTGCGCGAATCCTCTCGGCGTCAGAGCTGCGGCAGCGGCACGCAGACGCTTCTCGTCCAATCTGACGGGACCGTTTATCCGTGCATCAACACTACGATTCCTAAGTTAAGACTTGGCTCCATTTGCGAAGACCGGGAGCCGATTCTGGACCGGGGCAGGGAATTTGGGGCCACGCTCTCGGTGGACGCCCCGAGTCATCCGTGCCGCGATTGCCCTGTCAAAAGATGGTGCCTCGCCGGTTGCCCGGGCGAAACGCTCCAGCAGGAAGGGTCACTGAGCCGGCGCCATTGGAATTGTGAGGATCTCAAACAAACCATTACGTTCGTCATGTGGCGACTGGCGGCCGAAAACCAAAAGTCGCAAGAAAAAATCTCCCGCACTTTGATATGAAAACCATTGCCTATAGCGAAATCCCACGAAACAACCCGTACGTCCATTTAGCCTACCTTTCGGCCACGTCCGAGCAATGGGTGGGCGGTACGCTGATCGGCTTCGGAATGTTCCTGGGAGCCCTGGCCCTGTTTGTTTTGGTGATCGGATCAAAGCTCAAGTTGGCCGCCAAAGCGCCCCGTTTGTGGCGATGGCTTGGCTTGGCCCTGCTCCTGGCAGCGCTGCTAGCCCTCGGGCTTGGCTACCTGGACCGCGAGAGTGGCGTGCCTTCCTTTTCTAGCCCGACCTTAATGGTTCACTGATGAGCCGTCCCCTCACTCGAAGCCTGAGCGTTGAGCCCGGTCCTCCCTCGCAACGAGATCACCGGCAAGTATTCTCCCTTTTCGGTGCGCCGCCACCATGCGCCCGTTTTGCGCCGGGTCGCCCAATCGGTGAAATGATAGTCGTAAGCCCTCGCGCGGAGGTAGCGAGGCGGAGCCTTGGGAAAGGGATTTTGTTTAAGCAACACCAGCGCCGGGGGTGAGCCCTCGAGGAGTCGGACGCAAAAGTTGATAAACCAGGGATTCTGTTGGTAAGTACCGAGCGCCGCGAACCACATTTGCCAATCCAAGCGCGGTTGATGCGGAGCGACGAAGTGAGGCCGCCAACGCACGTCGCCAGGTTTATACTTGAACTCATAGGGTAACCAAGTGACCGAGTCGTCGCTGCCTTCGATGATGATTTCCGCGCGGGTGGTGGTCATAACGGCGAACAAGCCGTAACTGTTGAGGCTCCTTAGAGGGGCAAGTGTAGCATAGACCGTCACCAGCGCCCGCGGCCAAGGCAATCGCAAGCGGAACATGGCGCAAATCTGCATCAGCGAAACGAGCAGGATCACGCAGGCCAGCGGTACGGTGACCAAGCCTGGCCAAGTATGCTGGCGGGGCTGGCTACTGGGAGAGTTGGCCGGTTCCGCACCGCCTTCCTGGGCGAGTGGCTCGGTCACCGCCGGAGGGGCCAAGTCAGCAGTCGTTGCTATTGATTCTTCCTCTTTTGCCCTCTCTCCTGCGCTGCGCCACCTAGCAGGCAAGAGTCGCTGGAGCACAACGTCGTCCAACAGCAACAAGCACAGGGCCATGGTCAGCAGATTAAAAAAGCAATAGTTGCCGGTGAGGAAGATCAGAACCTGCAGCGTGATCAAGACCAGGCAGCCGAATTGACGGAGCCGGCGCGGAGCGAAGATGAGAAACGGTGGCCCCAACTCGATGCAGAACATGAACGCCACCGAGAGTTTCTGCGTCCACATCGGCAGTGGGTTGGCATACCAAGCGATCCAGGTCGGGAGCGGTTGGGTTTCATAATGGTATTTCAGCGCGGTCAGATTGCGCCAAACCGGGTCGCCGCTCAGCAACTTGACGCATCCGGACTCGAACATCAGCCGGAATAGCAGCCACCAGAGCAGCCAGAGCACTACCCGCGAGGGGGGCGGGCAATGGGACCCGCTCAGCCGCAGTTGCAACGGAGCCAGGAAGATCGCCAGCCAGCCCGCTTCCAAAAGGAGATTGTCCCATTGAAACCCCAGAAAATCACGGCCCACAGTGACGAGGGAAAGATAAATGATCCAGAGCAGGAACAGGCAGGGCGCGGGCGCAAGGCCAAAGACAAGAACGGCCGCCAGGAAGGTCCCGGCGGCGCACTGGACCTCGAGACAGCGGTCACTGGCGTTGAACCAGCACAGGGTCGGCACCATTCGATAGCGGTCCGCGCCAATCCCCGCTGCTTCCATTTGCTGTCGCACACCGGCCATCGTGAGCTTCGCAGGAAGAATGCCGTCAGCGCCCACCAAGCCGATTATTTGCACCCACAGCGAGAGAAAGGCCGCCAAGTAGATCAGGCCCAAGGCGCGAAGGAAGACGACCCTTGTCAATGAGTAGGTCGCGGGTCCAAGGTGCTCGCCGCAGGCGGCCCGCGTTAGCGCCGAAAGGAATGTCCGGTGCCCGGCCACGAGGCCGTAGAGAGCTTCGGCGACGCGGGCAAAGGGCGGCGAATGCTCATACCAATCGAGCAACCAACGCTCCTGAGGCCGTTGGGCCAGCGCGCGCAACACGGCTTCCGCGCCGCTAAAGATGGAACCGTCGGAGGCAATCAAATGGACCGCGGTGGTCATTTGTTCGCGAGGTACTTCCGGAAACCGCGCGGCCAGGCGTGCATCCTGGGCGGGAACATCAGTGATCGCCGGCCCAGTGAGGCGCCGCCAACGGCCCACCCACCGCTCGCAAAAGCTGCAGTCCCCATCATAAATCAGCAGTGGCTTGCCTGGGGGCGCGGCCACGCGAACAGTGGATTTCACGGCGCTGTTATACGAGGAAAAGGGGTGCTTGGCTAGTGCGCGAGGTTGGCCAGGTGTGCGGCGTTGGCACGGAGGAAAGTCAGAAGGAGGCTCGCCCTCACCCCGGCCCTCTCCCCGCCCTCTCCCCCGGGGAGAGGGAGAGCCTGGGCACGAGTCTTGAAACACTCAACGGTTCTCTCGCCATCTCCGTCCGTTCGGAATCGAGGAACTGCGGGTGCGGAACTCTCGACGGCGTGTCCTGCGCGCACGGACACGGCACGATTCAAGATTTCCCACGAGACCTCGGTTGTGCGATCATGGGAGGCGTTATTCCTATGCGATTGTCGGAAATGAAGGAAATCCTGGCGGATGGCAGACTGCGGCTGACCAAGTCGCTGGGGCAGAATTTTCTCCATGACGCCAATCAATTGCGACGCATCATCGCCGCGGCCGAATTAACCAAAGCGGATCGGGTCTTAGAAATTGGGCCCGGCTTGGGCCCGTTAACGGAAATGTTGGTGGCCGAAAGCGGGGAGATTCTGGCGATTGAAAAGGACGGGCGGTTGGTCGAGATCCTGCGTCGGCGTCTCGGTTCCGTCGCCAGCATCACCTTAATCCACGACGATGCGCTCGCCTGGCTGAGGCGTGAGCGCCGCGATTGGAGTGGCTGGAAACTCGTGGCCAACCTCCCCTACTCGGTCGCCTCACCCATCTTGGTAGAGCTGGCCAAGGAAAAGCACGGTCCCGGGCGGCTGGTGGTCACCTTGCAAATGGAAGTGGCCCAGCGCCTGCTGGCCCATCCCGGCGAACGGGATTACGGCGTGCTGACCTTGCTGGTGCAACTTAACTACGCGGTGGCGGACTGGTTCAAAATTCCCGCCGGTTGCTTTTTCCCGCAACCGGATGTGGATTCCGCGTGCGTGAGCCTGGAACGACGGCGGGAGGCCGGACTGTCGGAGGAACTCTTCCCTGCCTATCTGCAGGTCGTAAAGCGCGCCTTTTCTCAACGCCGCAAAATGATGTTCAAGCTTCTCAAAAAAGATTGGCCAGTTGATCGGTTAACGCAGGCCTACGAGGCGTTGGGTCTCTCGCAGCAAGCGCGGGCCGAAACGCTCAGCCGGGATCAGTTTGCGCAGCTTACGGCCTGGCTCGGTTCGCCGAGCACCTTAAGGAACTCACCATGAACCGCTCGCGCGACGCGACCCTCGTAGCGCAGATTTGTAATATTTGTAATCTGCTGTATCGCAGATTTTCAATCGATTTTCAATCTGCAGGGCCTTCGAATCTCGACGATCTCGCTTATTGGCCACGCCGCTCCTTCCTGGCTGTCTTTAAATGATCAATGAAAAGTGACCATGAGGTTTTCGATGTGGTCGATGAGCTCGACCGGGTGATTGGGCAAAAGCCGCGCAGCGAGGTGCATCGGCTGGGGCTCAAACACCGGGCGATTCACGTCCTGGTGTTTAACTCGAGGGGCCAGATCTTTCTCCAGAAACGCTCGATGAACAAGGACCGGCAGCCTGGTCTATGGGATTCCTCGGCCTCAGGCCATGTCGCCGCCGGGGAAGAGTACGATGAGTGCGCGGTGCGTGAGTTGCGGGAGGAAATCGGGCTGGAGCTCAAGGCCAAGCCAACGCGGCTCTTCAAGCTGGCGGCCTCGGCCGAGACGGACCGGGAGCACGTGTGGGTGTATCGTTGTCACGCGGAAGGGCCGTTCACGTTGGCCGCGGACGAAATCGAGCGCGGTGGCTGGTTTGAGGCGGGAGAAGTCAGCCGGTGGCTCAAGGAGCGGCCGGAGGACTTCGCGAGCGCCTTCGGGGTGATTTGGCGGCGACTCGGCCAATCCGCATGAGGCGCCTGCCACGTGGCAAGAGGGGCTTGACCCGCGCCCTTTGCTCCGTTAGTTTGCGACATCAGAGATACTAGTGTTATGAAGAATTTCTTGGTTCCGATGGTGGTGGAGCAAACTGGACGCGGCGAGCGCGGCTATGACATTTACTCCCGGTTACTGGTTGATCGGATCGTTTTTTTGGGGACGCCCGTGGACGATATGGTGGCGAACCTCATCATTGCCCAGCTCCTTTTCCTGCAGATGAGCGATCCCAAAAAGGACATCCATCTCTACATTAACTCTCCCGGCGGCAGTGTCACAGCCGGCCTGGCGGTATATGACACGATGCAGTTCCTCACCTGTGACGTGAATACGTATTGCATCGGGCAGGCGGCCAGCATGGGGGCGGTGCTGCTTTGCGGGGGCACGAAGGGCAAACGCTACGCCCTGCCGAATTCCAATATAATGATCCACCAGGTGTTGGGGGGGGCCGAGGGGGCAGCCAGCGACGTGGAAATACGCGTCCGCTACATGCTCAAGTTAAAGCAGCGCCTCAACACCATCATCGCCAAACATTGTGGTCGTTCAATCGAGCAGGTGGAGAAGGATTGCGATCGGGATAACTTCATGTCACCTGAGGAGGCTAAAGCGTACGGGCTAGTGGACGAAGTAGTGCAGTCGCGGAAAGAAATTGCTACGCTGGCGGAGCACGCCACAAGTCTGGTGGACAAAAAAGAATAAGAACAATCCGATGGCCCGGCCCACTAACCTCACTCTCTGCAGCTTTTGCGGCAAGTCCCACGCGGAGGTCCGGAAGCTCATAGCCGGCCCCGGCGTTTATATCTGTGATCACTGCGTGATCCTGTGCAAGCAGGTGCTGGACAAGGAACTCGCCACGCAGGCCAAGAAGCAGAAAACGAAGCTCGCGGTATCCAAGCCGGCCGAGATCAAACGCCAACTCGACCTGAGCTGCGTCGGTCAGGAGCACGCCAAGAAAACGCTGGCGGTGGCCGTGCACAACCATTACAAACGCCTGCTCCAAGAACCCGTCGAAACGCCGACCGCAGACGCGCCGGCTTCGACCGATCCCCACGCAGGCGTCGAGATTGAAAAAAGCAATATCCTCATGATTGGCCCTACGGGTTCGGGCAAAACGCTGCTCGCCCGCACCCTGGCCAAGGTGCTCGACGTGCCCTTTGCGATTGCCGATGCGACCACGCTCACCGAAGCGGGTTACGTGGGGGAAGACGTGGAGAACATCATCCTGCGTCTGTTGCAAAACGCTGAGGGAGACGTTAAACGCGCTCAGAGAGGCATCGTTTATATCGACGAAATCGACAAGATCGCCCGTAAGACGGAGAACGTCTCGATCACAAGGGACGTTTCGGGTGAAGGCGTCCAGCAAGCCCTGCTGAAGATCCTGGAAGGAACGGTCTGCAACGTTCCCCCGCAGGGCGGGCGCAAACATCCCCAACAGGAGTACATCCGGGTGGATACCTCGGACATCCTTTTCATTTGCGGAGGCGCCTTCGTCGGGCTTGAACGCATCATTCAACGCCGCCTGGGCAAACATGTGATGGGGTTTGGCGCTCCCGAGGAGCGCGCTAATGCTGCCATCGAACGCCAGGAAATGCTGGCGCTGGTCGAGCCCGAGGACTTGCTCGGCTTCGGTTTTATTCCCGAATTCATTGGCCGTTTGCCGATGGTAACGGTGTTGTCCGAATTAACCGAAGGGCAATTAGTCTCGATTTTGTGCGAAACCAAGAACGCGCTGACAAAGCAATACGCCAAACTCATGGCGATGGAAGGAGTCGAATTGGAGTTTTCGGGCGACGCCCTCCGGGAATTGGCGCTCCAGGCGCTTAAAAAGGGCACGGGCGCGCGCGCTCTTCGCAGTCTGCTGGAGAAGCTCATGCTGGACATTATGTACGATGTGCCTAGCAGCGACGACATTCTGCACATCGACATCACCCAACCCGTGGTAGCCGGCCAGAGCAAACCCCTCATTCGCCGCAAACATGGGCGGGCGGCGGCCTGAGTTCAATTTCCGGCTAACTAATCCAGGCCGATATCCTCGTTCCAGAGATCGGGCCGGGCGGCAATGAAGTCGCGCATGATTTGAATGCAATGGGGTGATAGGGAGGGGGATCGAAACGATTGTTTTTGGGGGATTAACCCCATAGGGATTCGGCTGCTTGGTAGTTAATGTTGGCGTACAAAAAAGCAAAGGCTACGGCCATGGAAAGAGAAAAAACTATGCCAAACTCGCCTATACGATTGTTGCTGGTGGACGACCATCACATTGTCCGCGATGGACTGCGCGCCCTGCTGAATTCCGAACGGGATATGGAAATAGTCGGGGAGGCCACCTCAGGACGCCAGGCGGTGGCCGTGGCGGAACAACTGCGGCCGGATGTGGTTATCATGGATCTGGCGATGCCGTTGCTCAATGGCATGGAGGCCACCCGCCAAATCACCTCGGGCACGCCCACGACCAAAGTGATCATCCTATCCAGCTACTCGGACGATCCGCATTTGGAGCAGGCGTTGGCGGGGGGAGCGGCCGGCTATGTGCTCAAACAAGCCGCGGCCTCTGAACTGGTGCGTGCGGTTCGCGAGGTCCAGGCAGGAAACGCTTACTTCAGCCCGGCCATCAACCGCCGCATGCAGCAACTCCAAACCAACGCGCAGCCCGAGGCCGGCACACCCAAGCCACAACCCCACCCAGCGCTTACCCGGCGCGAGGCGGAGGTGCTGCAGTTGATTGCCGAGGGCTACCTTAGCAAGCAGATCGCCGGCGAACTTAACCTGAGCGTCAAAACCGTCGAGAAACATCGCACCTCCCTGATGAACAAGCTCGACCTGCATTGTATTGCCGATATCGTGCATTACGCGGTCGCTAAGGGTGCAATCGAGACTGCTTCCATCAAACGCATCCTCGAGCCCGAGACGGATTCCAAGGCGGCTTAAGCTGAGACTGCGTTCAGCGCGATTTGTGCACGCCCGCCCGCGCGGTTGGTGATCCGTTCTTTGCCGCGCAGACGGTTGCCGTAAATCAAGGCGGACACCACCTCGGGTTCCAGGGTGATTTGCGCCTTGCCCAGATCCATGAAATCACAGGCGGACACAGTCAATCCTCCGCTACGGGCGTGAATGGCGGGCGCCTCCCGATCGTGCTGTCCCCACCCGTTGAAATGACAGCCGTTGAAGGTCGTGTGGCCGGTGCCGTCGATGATGGCATGGTGGTCCGTGGTCGGGATACCCCAAAAGCCGCAGGCGGTGAATTTGACCGGTCCGGTGTTGGTCGGGGCGATTTCGACGCCGGCCATGAACTGGCAGTTGACGAAAGAGTGGCCCGCGTGCGCTTGGCCGCCTTCCACACGCACGGCGGTCGGCCCGATATCCGAGCCGCACTGGGTGAGCACGCAATTGCCCGGACCCGCCTGGTTTTGAACAAAGTGGTAGCCGATCTTGTAGCCGATGCAAAAACACTTGGAGAGGAACTGCCAATCGGTACGGCCAAGCACAAAGGCCACCGCCTCGGAGCGCATGAAGACGTAGAGCTCGCCTTCCCATCCACCCCAGAACGACCAGAAGTGGACGTTCTCAACCCGGCCAACATCGTAGCATTGGTCGATGAAAAGCCCACGGTATAGCGGCTGGCCGTAAAGGCCGCTGATGAAATGACGCCCAGCCGGATACGTTCCGAAGTCCACTGCTTGGTAAGGGTTCACGAGCAGAATATCCGTCAGGCAAATGTTGTCCCCTTGCCCTTGGATGGTCCACGGATAAGGCACCGGGGGGTTTTTCATTTCCTGCCCCGGATAAAAAATCGTCAAGCCGCGTAGGGAGCTGCTCGTGCGCAAGGTGATGAACGGCTGGCCCTTAGCGTCGCCGGCACCTGCCACCGCGAGCAAGACGCTGCCCTCATCCTTGCTGCGCGCTGAGGGAGCGGTGAACACGCCCTGAAGAGTGACGGTTGGCGGGATGTCCAACCGGCCCTTGATCAGATAGTGGCCGCGGGGAACGAACACAGCGCAGTTTCCAGCTTTAACGGCCGCATCCATGGCTGACCTAAACGCCTCGGTATCATCTTTAGCGCCGTCACCTGCCGCACCGAAATCCTGCACATTTAACGCCATGGCGGCACTGGACGTTCTTTCTCGGGGAGCTTCAGCGGCTGGCAGGGAGGCAGCCATGGACCCGCTAGCTGCCGCCAATCCAAGCCGAGCCAACATACGGCGCCGCGAAAGGGTGTTGAACTTCATTGAGGGCAGACGCCACGCGCTGGCTGGCTATTCATCGGCGCCTCGGTGGGAATTCCGCTGGCCAGGATCCGCAGTGTCGGAGGTAAGTCACGTCAAGTCGCGGTTTAACCGTTCAAGAAGTCCGGGGCTCTTTTGAATTCGAGAGAGAACATGGGGACGCAAGGAATGTCCGACTGGGAGCATTGGATGCTCGAAATCGTCGAGCGGCGAGTGCGTCATGCCCAGCCGCTGCATAACGCGCTGCGAGCGCTCGTAAGGTCGCGCCCTGAAGGAGACGACTTCCCGAGGCTGTAAGCTCTCGAAGAGGTTGATTTGTCGAATTTTGGCTTGGTTCGTCGCAATGTTCATGGCAAAATTCGGTTGCAAAGATATGGACAACCCACCTCCAATTTTAGAGTCGTCGGCGCCAGCCCCGGGGCCGCCAGTAATGTCGCTGACCGAGCGGCTCACAAACATGTTCGTCGCGCCGGGTGAAGTGTTCGACGAGGTGAAGAAAACTGCCCCATCCGGCGCCAATTGGCTGACGCCTGCCTTGATCTTCATCTTGATAAGCTGGGTGGGCGGTTACTTTATTTTCTCCCAGGAGGCGATCCGCAGCCAGGTCACCGAAATGGCCGAGCAAAGCATCAATAAGCAATTGGCGAAGATGGAGAAAACCCGAAAGACGCCCCTGTCAAATGAGGAGGCCGACAAGATCCGCGAGATGGGAACCAAATGGGCCGTTCCGGGCTCAGTGATTGGATTCATGTTCACCTCCTTGGTGGTGGCTTTTATCGTGCCGTTTTGGGGCGGCCTGGTGGTCTGGCTGGTGGGAACGAAAGTTTTTAAGGGAGCTTTTCCTTACATGAAAGGGGTCGAGGTGGCAGGTCTGGCGGCTACCATAAACGGCTTGGAAGCCCTCGTGCGGGTGTTGCTGATTTTGGTGTTAGGCAACCTGTTGGCCTCAACCAGCCTGGCTTTGCTCGTCAAAAATATCAACCCGCAAAACCCGACGTTCTCCCTCCTCGCCGCGTTCAATATCATGACCTTCTGGGGGTTGGCGGTGCGTTCAGTGGGCTTGAGCCGCCTCAGCGGCGCGTCCTTTGGCAAAGCCGCCGCCTGGGTTTTTGGCATTTGGGCCCTCGTCACGGCCGTCTTTGTGGGTTTTAGCGCCGCCATGCAGGCGGTGGGGAAGCAACTTGGGGGCGGGTAGGCATCAAGACATTGTGAAACAAAACCGGTCCAGCCGTGTCTTATTATATTAGGTGACATGGCTAACTCAAAGAAACGCAGAAAGCTCCTGGTTTTCGGCATCATTGCGCTTGTACTGATCGCGTTGACGGTCGTGGCAATCGTGCGCAAACGTGAGGTCGTCATCGCCGTGCAAACCGAAAAAGTTACTCGTCGCAACGTCAACGAAATCGTTCCCGCCAACGGAAAAATCCAGCCGGTTCTCCAGGTCAGCATCAGCCCCGAGGTGAGCGGCGAAATCATCGAACTGCCAGTCAAGGAAGGCCAGCAAGTCAAAAAGGGCGATTTGATTTTGAAAATCCGACCGGAGATTTATATCGCCGCGGTCCACCAGGCCGAGGCGAGCTACAAATCGGCCCTTGCCGGCCAGGCGAACGCCGAGGCCACACTCCGCAAAGCCGAGGCGGACCTGAAGCGGAATGCCGAGTTGCTCCGCCACCATCTCGTCTCGGAGTCGGATTACGACACCGTGAAGGCTTCCTACGACGTGGCTAAGGCCCAACTTGATAGCGCGGTGGACCAGGTCGAGGTGGCCAAAGCCTCGGTGGACAGCGCGCAGGAATCGCTGGACAAGACGACGATCGTCTCCCCCCTGTCGGGCACAATCAGCAAACTAAATTCTCGCCTGGGCGAGCGCGTCTTGGGCACCGTCCAGAATGTCGGCACTGATATTATGACGATCGCCGACCTCAACGAGATGGAAGCGCGCGTCGATATTGGCGAGAATGACGTGGTGCTGATTCAGCCCGGGCAAAAGGCCCGGCTGGAGGTGGACGCCTTCAAGAATCGCAAATTCACCGGCATCGTCACTGAAATCGCCGATTCCTCGAATGACTCCGGGAGCCAGGCCAGCCAAAGCAACACGAGCCAGGAGGCGACGAAGTTCCAAGTCCGCATCCGGGTTCAGGAGAAGGAAGCGTTCCGGCCCGGAATGTCGGTTACTGCCGAAATCGAAACGCGCTTCCGCACTAATGCGCTCACGGTTCCCATTGCCTGTGTTACCAGCCGGGTGCCGAAAGAAAAGGACAAGAAAGGAGACAAAAAAACTGGGGCTCATAATCCGTCTCCCACGAACTCTCCGAATACAAAGACCAATCCCGCCCCAACGACCACGAACATCCTAGTGGCTACCAATGCTCCTGGGGCTTCCAACGCCCTGGCCGCCAATGACGATCCGCCCGCGCCGGAGGAAACCAACGCCGCCAGCTCCGACAAAAAAGCCAAGGAGCAAAAGCCCATCGAGTGTGTATTCGTGGTGGAGGGCGACCATGTCAAAATGGTGCCGGTCAAGATTGGAATCAGTGACGATAATTATTGGGAGATAACAGAGGGTCTGACCGACGGGGTGGAAGTCGTTTCCGGCAATTACAAGGCGATCAACCGCGAACTGGAGGATGGGAAGAAAATCCGCAAGACCCTGGCGACCTCGGAGCCGGGAAAAGGAAAGGGTAAGGAGGAGTGACGTGGCGCGAGACAATGACCAAGTCCGAATGATTTAGCAAGTCATGCCCCTCATCCGGCTACAGAAGATTTCCCGTCGTTACCAGATGGGGACAGAGACGATCCACGCGTTGCGCGAGGTCTCGCTTGAGATTGAGCGGGGCGAGTATGTGGCCATCATGGGTCCGTCCGGCTCCGGAAAATCCACCTTGATGAACCTGGTAGGTTGCCTGGACACGCCGACGGCGGGCCTTTACGAGCTGAACGGCACACACGTGAGTCAGATGGACGACAACCAATTGGCGGAGATTCGCAACCGCGAAATCGGCTTTATCTTCCAAACGTTTAATTTGCTGCCGCGGTCCGACGCGTTGCGTAACGTCGAACTGCCTCTGATTTATTCCGGGGTATCGGCCGAGGAACGGCGAAAGGTGGCTCTTGAGGCGCTGGCCAGTGTGGGACTGGCGGACCGCATTCATCACAAGCCCAACGAACTTTCCGGCGGCCAGCGCCAGCGGGTGGCGGTCGCTCGCGCCCTGGTAAACAAGCCGTCCATTTTGCTGGCCGATGAGCCCACCGGCAACCTCGACACCAAGACGGGCACGGAAATCCTGGCCTTGTTCGCGGAACTGTTCCGCCGGGGCCACACCATTATCGTCGTCACCCATGAGGAGGATGTGGCCCGGCATGCCCAACGCATCGTTCGAATCCGAGACGGCTTGATTGCCAGCGACGAGCGGATGGTCAACGGTGCCACGTCCAGCCCGACTAGCGTAGAGACCGCCCGCGTGTGATGCCCCAATTCAAACCAAGCAGCTCCGGTAGCCGCCGGTGTGAATCGGAGCTGAATATGCCCGCGTTACCAAAGTTAGCGCCGACTCACGTCCGAGGCTCGGGTGTCCGCCGACTTTCCCTAAGGAACTGCAAAACCGGCTAAACGGCCTTCTGGCGGCATGAACTTTTTCAGTGAACTCACGGAAGGTTTGAGCATTGCCTGGAGCGCCATTCGGGCCAACAAGCTGCGGTCGGTGCTCACCACCCTGGGCATCGTCATTGGCGTCGTCACCGTGACTCTCATGGGAACCGCCATTGAGGGCTTGGACCGCGCGTTTATCCACACCATTTCGTTCATCGGCGCTGATGTGCTCTATGTGCAAACCTTCGAGTGGGGGCCCCATTCGGAGGAGGAGTACATCAGGATGCAGAAGCGACACCCCCTCGAGCTGGAGTATGTTGCCACACTCGAACGGGAAATGCTGCTGGGGCGCGCCTTCGCCCCCGTGAGTTTCACTCGCCGTTCGCTCAAGCACGAGAAACGCAGCGCGCGCGGCGTTACCATCCTGGGCTCGACCGATCAACTCCTTCTCACGGGCAGTATCGCCTTGGCCGACGGACGTTTTATCACGCCCCCCGAGGCAGCCGGCGGCCGGCCCGTGTGCGTCATCGGCTCCGAAGTGGCCACTAATCTCTTTCCGCGTGAGTCGGCCCTGGGCAAGAAGATCACCATCGATCAACGTCCCTTCGAGGTCATCGGCGTGCTCGAAAAGCAGGGCAGCCTCTTTGGCAACTTCGACAACCAGGCGATTATCCCCATGCCCCAGTACAATGCCGCCTTTGTGCACAGTCACGACGTGGACCAGATACAAGTCAAAGTGAACAACGTGGCGGACTTGGACAACGCGAAGGAGGAATTGCACAGCCTGATGCGGCGGCTGCGCCGCCTGGCCCCGACAGACGACGACGATTTCGCGATCAACCAGCAGGAACAGGTCTTGGCTATGGTCCATCGCGTCACGGCGACCATCGCTTCGGTGGGGCTGTTCATCACCGGCTTGTCGCTCTTCGTCGGCGGCATCGGCATCATGAACATCATGTTCGTCTCAGTCGCGGAACGCACGCGCGAGATTGGCATCCGCAAAGCGATCGGCGCCAAACGCCGCACGATCCTGCTGCAATTCCTGATCGAGGCGGCCACTATTTGTTTGATCGGCGGGGCCATCGCCTTGAGTATAGCTTGGCCCCTAACGTTGCTCCTGCAAAAGTTTTTGCCTGCTGTGATGTCCCCGACCATTGTGGGCGTCGCGTTGGCGGTGTCCCTGGTGACCGGCGTGCTGTCCGGCTTTTTCCCCGCTTGGCGTGCTGCCCGGATGAACCCGGTGGACGCGCTGCGCAATGAGTGAGGCCGATGAAGACCAAACGCTCCAGCTTCCTGTTGGCCGAGACGCGCGAGAGCTTCCTCATGGCCATGAGCGCCGTGGCGGCCCACAAGCTGCGCTCGGCCCTCACTCTGCTAGGCGTTTTGGTCGGGGTTTTCTCCATCATCGTGGTCATGACGGCCATGCGGGTGATGCAGGACTACGTTGAAAACGAAATCAGCGAATTAGGCAGCCAGACGTTTGTGATCCAGAAATTCCCCGGCATTTTTTTCAGCCGACCCGAGGGGATGGAGAAGATGTGGCGGCGCAAAAACATTACCCTGCAGCTTGGCCGAAGATTTCAGGAGCGCGTCACACTGGCTCAAGCAGTCGGGCTGGACACCTCGTTTTGGGGCGGACAGGTCGAGACGCGGTTCAAGAAAACCTCGCCCGATGTGCAACTCCTGGGCGAGACGCCGGGAAGTTTCCCGGCCAAGAACTGGATCGTGCGGGAGGGGCGGACGCTGGCTGACTCAGACGTGGACGGCGCGCGCGACGTCTGTGTGCTGGGGGGTGCACTGGCCAAGGAAGTGTTTCCGTTCGGCTCCCCACTCGGGGATCGCCTGAAAATCAACGGCATTAATTACACCGTCATCGGCGTCCTCGAGCCGAAGGGAGCGTCGCTGGGAGGGGATGAAGATAATTTTGCTATCATTCCTATCACGACGGGTTTGGGGCGCTACGGCAGCGTTTGGCGCAGCCTTAACCTGCTCGTGCAGGCGCGGGACCAAGAGAGCTATGATGCCTGCCTGGAGGAGGCCCGCGCTACCATGCGTGTGCTTCGCAAGGTACCCCCCGGCGAACCGGACGATTTCGAAATCGCTTCAAACGATTCGGTGATCGAGCAGTTTCACTCCTTCACCCTCGCGGTCCGCCTGGGAATGGTGGTGATCAGCTCGATTGCATTGGTGGCCGCAGGCATCGGCATTATGAACATCATGCTCGTGTCGGTGACGGAGCGCACGCGCGAGATCGGCATCCGCCGCGCAGTCGGCGCCAAGCGGCGCAACATCATGACGCAGTTCATCGTGGAGGCGGTGGTGTTGTGCGAAGTCGGAGGCATTATCGGTGTCCTGCTCGGCATCCTGGGCGGCAATGCCACGGCCTACTTCTTGAAGCTCACACCTGTCGTTCCGGTGGATTGGATTTTCCTTGGCTTGCTCATCTGCTCGGTTGTGGGCGTCGTCTTCGGCACCTACCCGGCCTTCAAGGCGGCCAACCTGGACCCGATCGATTCGCTCCGATACGAATAAAGCTGGGCAGCGGATTGGAGTTTGAGGAGGGGGAGAGGGTGCCCTTGCTTTTGTTTGATAAGCGTGGAGCCGTTTGTCTTCGATGGATCGAAGCAAGCTGCTCCTTCGAAGCGGAAGGCAGACCGGCGTCTAACCGCCTCAACGTGTGTCAAGCGGCTTGCTATTTTTGGCGGGGTGTGTTTGATCATAAGGGGCTTTCCAGCGCTACCGGCGGGCAGAGCGCTTAGAGAGCCGAGCATGGACAGCGCGCCAGAGCAAACAACCAAGATTCTTGAGGCCGTTACTGCCGGAGACGAACAAGCCGCAGAGAGGCTGCTGCCTTTGGTCTATGACGAGCTGCGCCGCCTGGCGGCGGCCAAGCTGGCCCAGGAACCGCCAGGCCAGACTCTTCAACCAACCGCTCTCGTGCATGAGGCCTGGCTCCGCCTGGTTGGGTCCGGCAATGAACATTGGAAAGGCCGAGGCCATTTCTTCGGTGCGGCCGCGGAGGCGATGCGGCGTATCCTGATCGACCGGGCCCGCAAGCGCCACCGCCAGCGCCACGGCCATGGCCTGGTGCGCATCGATTTTAGCCAACTGGACGTGGCCATTACCACGGATGACGACCTCCTTTTGCGCGTCAATGAAGCCCTCGAGAAACTGGAGGTCGAAGCTCCGAGCCGAGCTCAGCTCGTCAAGCTGCGCTTTTTTACTGGGCTGAACATTTCCGAAGCTGCGAAGGCGCTGGGGATAGCGCCAGCGACGGCCAAGCGCCATTGGGCCTTCGCCCGGGCCTGGCTGCTCGTGGCATTGAAGAGCGATACCTGACCAGAATCTTTTTCCGCTTCCGCTGAGCCGTTTTGGCCTGAGAAAACGCCACTACATTGCGAGAGCCGCCACCGTGCCATGAGTGCCAACATCGAGCGAATCGAAGCCCTGTTCGATCAAGCAGTTGAACTTCCACCCGAGGCCAGGAGAGCCTTTTTGGCCCAGGCCTGCGGCGCTGACGCCGCCTTGTTGGCGCGCCTCCAAGCCTTGCTGGAAGCCCACGAGGCGGGCGGAGAGATTCTCCCCGACCAGCCCAGAAGTCCTCCCGCCGACGGGTTCGTGGCCGAGAAGCCCGGTGACCGCGTCGGTCCTTACCAATTGCTGCGGCAAATCGGCGAGGGCGGCTGCGGTGTGGTTTACCTTGCTGAGCAGCAAGAGCCGGTGCGCCGCCGCGTCGCCCTTAAAGTAATTAAGTTGGGCATGGATACCAAGAGGGTGGTGGCGCGGTTCGAAATCGAGCGGCAAACACTGGCCTTGATGGACCATCCGAACATCGCCAAGGTTCTGGATGCCGGCACAACCCAGAGCGGCCGGCCTTATTTCGTTATGGAGCTGGTGGAGGGAGTCAGGATCACGGATTTTTGCGAGCTTAATCATCTTTCCCCGGCGCAACGTATCGACCTGTTCATGCAGGTCTGCCGGGCCATCCAGCATGCTCATCAGAAGGGGATTATCCATCGTGACATCAAACCCTCCAACGTATTGGTAAGCGTGCACGACGGGGTCCCCCTGCCCAAGGTCATCGACTTCGGCATTGCCAAAGCAACCGAAGGGCGCTCGATGGACGCAACGCTCTTGACGACTTTCGAACAGTTTATTGGGACACCGGCCTACATGAGCCCGGAACAGGCGGAGCTTAAGGGCTTGGATGTGGACACGCGCACCGACATCTATTCGCTTGGCGTGTTGCTTTACGAATTGCTTACCGGAAAAACTCCGTTCGACGCCAAGGAACTTCTGGCAGCGGGGCTGGACGAGATGCGCCGCACCATACGAGAGAAGGACCCCCCACGGCCTTCGACACGGCTGACCATGGAACTGACCAAAGCGTCGTCGTCGAAACCGGAGCCTCCCACCTCCCATCAAAACCTGGCTGTCGCAAATCAAAAACCAGAAAACCTTGGAGGACCGACTTTCGTTCTGCCTCCTCGCTCGCCTTCCAACTCGGAAGATAACGGCACGCGCTGGCTGCAGAAGACAAAGGACCTCATCCATGTGCTGCGTGGAGACCTGGATTGGATTGTAATGAAGTGTCTGGAAAAGGACCGGACGCGGCGGTACGAGACGGCCAATGGCTTGGCGATGGATCTGGGACGGCATTTGAAGAGTGAACCGGTCGTGGCGCGTCCGCCGAGCGCCTTCTATCGTTTCCAAAAACTGGTTCGACGTAACAGGTTGGTGTTCGCCTCCGGCGCCGCAGTAGCCTTGGCGCTCCTGACCGGCACGGTGGCCAGCACTCGGGAAGCCATCCGGGCCCGCCGGGCTGAGCAGGCACAAGCCCGCCTGCGCGCCGATGCTGATATTGCACGGCTCGGCGAAGCTAAACAAAGGGCGGTCGCCGAGCAGCATCTTTACGACGCGTTGCTCCGCGAGGCTAAGGCCAAGCAGTTCAGTGGCCGCGTCGGCCAACGCTTCGAGAGCCTCGAGGCGATCAATAAGGCGAAATCGATCCGGCGCTCCACGGAGTTGAGTGACGCGGCAGCAGCGGCCTTGGCCTTGCCGGATGTGCGCGAGCAGAAGCACTGGCGATTCCCCTCGCATTGGGCGGCAGAGACTCTGTGCTTCGACGCGTCTTTTCGCCTCTTCGCATGCGCCACTTTTACGGGTATCAGCGTCCGTCAACTCGCCACTGGGAAAGAAGTGATTTTGCTCCCGGTGCCTGATCTCAGCGACGATCGCCGTGCTCTTCTTCCGCGCGAATTCGACACGCACAGCCGGTATTTGGCGGCTGCCTGCCTGACTCGCGCCGCGGAATCGCGCTGGCGCGTTTGGGACTTGGCGAATAATGGCGCCCTAGTGCTGGACGTACCCAGCTCAGCCGACAACGACTTCAGTCCTGACGGCCGGGTGGTCGCCCTGGTGAATCCGAGCGGTACCGTCTCGCTTAGAGAGCTTGAATCGGGCCGCGACCTGAGCGGTTTCCAGCCCGCTGGGCAGATCGATTTGTTGCGGTTCAGCCCGAATGGAAAAAGGCTGGCGGCCCTCCGATCTGGCAGCCTGGCTGTGCAGATCTGGGAGGCTGCTTCCGGCAACCTTATTGCCACCCTCCTGTCGGCGGCGCACCTGAACGTTCTAGCCTGGAATCCCGATGGCACGCTGCTGGCCACCGGCGGCGAAAACGGCCAGGTGGACCTTTGGGATGCTGAGTCGGGTCAACGCAAGGCGCACATGGAAGGCCATGAAGCCAGGGTCTCAGCGCTGGCCTTCTCACACCGAGGAGACTTGCTGGCCAGCAGCGGTTGGGATCGAGCCCTCCGCTTTTGGGACCTCGGCGGCGGTCAGCCGCTCATGGTAGCGAGAAGCCAGGATGCGCCTTTGCGGTTCAGCCCGGATGACCTCTCGCTCGCCTACGCGATTGAAGGCGACACGGCCGTGTTGCTCGAGGTTGCCCACTGCACGGGTTACCGCCGGCTGGTCAGTCTTCCAGAGCCTCCCAAAGCCTGGAGTGCCGCCTTTTCCCCGGACGGCCGGTTCGTCGTGGCCGGCACGATGAGCGGTATCGGCATCTGGGATGTTCTTGCCGGCAAGGAGATTGGCTTGCTCCGCACTCCTAATTGCCGTTCGGCGCGCTTTCAGACCGTGGGTGGACTTGCTATCGTCGGCAGCACCGTGGCTGGCCTCTACCGCTGGCCTCTCACGGACGAATCCACCGCCGCCGGCTCGTTCCTTCGCGTCGGCCCCCCTGCATCGCTGGCGGACAAGGAGGTTTTCCGTTACTTAGCCTTGGATCGGAGCGGGACGAAAATGCTCGCCGCGAGGACTAATGACGCCGGTCCTCTCTTGATCGATTTACTGCACCACCATGACGCGCTGACCTTGCGAGGCCATCCTAGAGTCGAACATGTGGCCTTGGACCCTGTGGGACATTGGGCGGCTACGGGCACCTGGATGGGCACTGGCGTCAACGTGTACGACGCCTCCACTGGCAGCCTCCTCCGTGAGCTCCCTGTTGAGGGCTCCGCTACGGTTGAGTTCAGCCCCGACGGCCATTGGTTGGCCACCTCGGGCAGGCAAGAGTTTCGGCTCTGGAACACCGAAACCTGGGAACCGCTGCCGCAACCGGTGCCCGGTGATGGTGTAATCGAAGTTAACCCGATCGCCTTCAGCCCGGATGGACGGTTGGTAGCTTTGGTTCATGACACCTACGACATTGAACTTCTCCAGGTCCCCACCTGTGAGCGGATTGGCACGCTGCGGGAACCCACGCTGGCCACGATCAGCGCGCTCACCTTCAGCCCTGATGGGACACAGCTCGCCGCGATCGGCTGGCTTGGGCAGCTTGATCTCTGGGACTTGCGCCAACTGCGCAAAGAACTACGCAAGATGGACCTGGAGTGGAAGCTCCCGGCTTTGGCTCCCTCCACGCAGGTCTCAGAACCGGCAGGTTCGGTGCTCGGATTGGATGCCGGACCGTTCAGCAGGCAGGAGTTGGCGCTGAAGATAGCGCGGCGCGATCCCAAAACACCGGCCTATTTGATCGATCTGTCCCATCACTTCAACGCCCCTTTAACCGAAAGCTGGTACAGCGCGCCAGCGGAAGGCAACGATCTATCCGAGTTGCCGTCAGGCGTACGGAGACTCGGCGGTATCGAATTTGATGTTCGCGGCCTGATCCAAGTGGGGGCCAGCGCCGCCAACGGTCTGGCTTACCCCGCCCAAGTCGCCGGCATTCCGATCCGCCAGCCGTGCGCCCGCCTGCACTTCCTGCACGGTGCGATCAACGCCTCGGCAGCCCACCCCGGCGATGAGTTGGGCCGTTACCTTCTCGGGTATGTGGACGGCCGCCAGGTTGAGATTCCGCTGGTCGTGGGCAAATCCTTGGCCGATTGGTGGTCTCAGTCCAACGACTCGGCGATGAGCTGCGAAATTGCCTGGACCGGGAGCAACCCGGCTGCCCGGCGCGCTGGCCGCCTGCTCCGCCTCTTCAAGACCACCTGGGAAAACCCCTTCCCGGACGTTCCCGTTAGGCAAGTGGATTTTGTATCTGGCCAAACAACTCCCGGCGCTCCCTTCCTCGTCGCCATTACGGCTGAACCGTAGCCGAGCATCATCAGGGCGAAGGCTGGCCTTTCCCGTCGGTTCGGCCTCGTTGAGCGTACCCTCGCCTTCTGACAGTCACAAAAAAATATTGTGCTGAGGTGATACTTTTTTCCGCGAAACGACGCACTAAGGAGTGAAAGTCAACCGGTGGCCATGGGTGCCACGGCTGAGAGAGCGATTAGAGACGATGAAAAGTCATGTTAAGAGTGCGCTGGTGGTGGTGATGGTCTGGAGTGCAGTGCATCCAGCCCTCCCTCAAGGCACGGCACGTTCATTTGCCAAGTTCAACTTCAGACCATGATTTAAAGCACGAGGTCAACGGCCTCAAACAACTCGTAAATTCACTTAACCAAAAACTGAACAGAGCATGAAATGAAAAATCCGAAATCAAAAACTCGACTTGGCGTGGCGTTCTTCCTGGCGTCTCTCCTGGCCGCGCTAACTGCCAACGCCCAGCCTTACACCATTGACTGGTACAAAGTCGCCGGCGGCGGCGGTACCAGCACCAGCGCTGTCTTTGCCGTCAGCGGCACGATTGGGCAGCATGATGCCGGCGGGCCGATGAAAGGTGGTACATTTTCGCTGACGGGCGGATTCTGGGCGCTGTACGCCCTCCAGACGCCTGGCGCGCCATCGCTGACGATTTACCTGACTTCAACCAACACGGTGGTCGTTTCCTGGCCGTCACCCTCGCCGGGATTTGTGCTGCAGCAAAACACGGATCTGAGCACGACGAACTGGGCGCCCCCCCTCAAACCGTTAACGACAACGGCGTCATTCGGTTCATCATTGTGAATCCGCCCACCGGCAACAAGTTCTACCGGTTGGAAGCCCCTTAGACTCAAAGTTTCGGCGAGGACCTGCCACAAACCAAACTCACGTAACAACAATTCGGACGACCCACTCAACTTATCAAGGAAATTAAAATATTATGAAAAATCATATCACAAAAATCGCTAACTCGGTTGGGCCGGCTTTGCGCGGCCCCGGGATCAAAGGGATTGCCGGCAGGGGACTGTTGGGCGCGCTCGTCGCGCTGCTCATGCTTGGCACATTGGACCACGCTGCCGCCCAGGGCACGGCGTTTTCCTATCAGGGGCAACTTGAGAACGGCGGGTCGCCGGCCAATGGCGGCTACGACCTTAGGTTCTCGCTCTATGACGTTGCTACCGGCGGCACTTTGGTCGCCGGGTTCATCACCAACTCCGCTACCCCCGTCAGCAACGGGCTGTTTACGGTTGTGCTGGATTTCGGTGCAGGCGTTTTCGGTGGCACGCCCTATTGGCTGCAAATTGGCGTACGCACCAACGGCGGCGGAGCTTTTGCCGCGTTAAGTCCGCGCCAGGAACTAACGCCCGCGCCCTATGCGATTTATGCCGAAGGTGCCAACGCCGCCGGCATCAGCGGGACGATTCCGGCGGGGGACCTTGGCGGCACCTACGGAAACATTGTGGACTTCAGCAACAGCGGCAACAGCTTCACCGGCAATGGCGCGGGTTTGACTGGTGTCAACGCGGCCACCCTGGGCGGGCTTTCTGCCCTCAATTTCTGGAACACCTCCGGCAACGCTGGAACCGCCCCACCGGGCAACTTCCTCGGCACCACCGACAATAATCCCCTGGAGCTGCACGTCAGCGGCATCCGCGGCTTGCGTCTGGAGCCGGACAGCCGCGGTTTGAGTGCGCCCAACTTTATTGGCGGTTACGTGAACAACGCCATCCAACAGCCCGGTTCCGGGGGCGATTTCATCGCGGGTGGGGGTGTTGGCACGATCCCGAATCTCATCTTTTCCAATTCCAGCGGGGTGTTTATCGGTGCAGGGTCGGGCAACCAGGTTGGACCGGGTGTCAACGATTCCGTGGTCGGCGGCGGCAGGGCCAACACGGTCCAAGCGCCGGACTCGGTCATCGTCGGGGGCTATCAAAACACTGTCAGCGGGGCTGGGTCGTTCATCGGCGGGGGCGGCACGGACGGAACGTACATCGAGGGAAACTCCGTGGGCGGGCAAGCGTCCGTCGTCGTCGGGGGCTTGAATAATACGAATACCGGTTATGCTTCAACGATCGGCGGCGGCTTGCTCAACAAGGCTGACAGCACCACCGGTGGATACTTTAGCGGCGGCGCGACCGTGGGTGGCGGCTCGGGCAATAGCGCGAGCACCGATAACGCGACGGTGGGTGGGGGGGTACTCAACAAGGCCACCGCCTTCGCTGCTACCGTCCCCGGCGGTAGCTTGAATGTTGCGGGCGGGCAGGGCAGCTTTGCCGCCGGTCAGAGTGCCTCAACCACTCATCCTGGCACCTTTATCTGGGGCGATGGCACACAGGCTTTTTCGGGCGCTGATGCCGACAGCGCCTTTAACGCGCTGGCTTCCGGAGGAGTGTTTTTCTACGACGGCTCCAACGGGGTCCACATTGACGGGTTCGGAAATAATAATGGGACGCTTGATTTTGGCATCAAGTTTGGCGGCGCCCTGGACAGCGGGGAAGGCATCGCCTCCAAGCGCACCGTCGGCGGCGACCAGTATGGTTTGGATTTTTATACGGAGTCGGCGAACCGGATGTCCATCGCCGGCAACGGCTTTGTCGGTATCAATACCACCAGTCCCTCGGAACGGCTTGAAGTCAATGGCGACTATGTGCTGATCGACGGGGGTCAAGCGGGGGACGGAAACGGGCCGATCGATGCCTACATACATAGGCGGCAATGGGGGTGGTAGTGACGTCCAGATCGGCAGCATGAATAGTCTCATCACCAGCGTCGGCTTTTGGAACTACGCCGCGGGGGCCTGGATGCACATCGCCTGCAGTTCCATCACCATCAACGGCGGTTCGGACTTGGCCGAACCGTTCCAGATTTCCGACGCCGAAAAGGAGGTGCAGCAGGGATCCGTCGTCGTCATTGATGACCACCATCCCGGCCGATTGAAACTGAGCCATCAGCCCTATGACACGCGCGTGGCGGGCGTCGTCAGCGGCGCCAACGGCATCAATCCGGGAATTCAAATGCAGCAACAAGGTCTGCTCGAAGGCGGGAAGAGCGTGGCGCTGACTGGTCGAGTTTACGTTCAGGCCGACGCTTCCAATGGAGCCATTCAGCCGGGAGATTTGCTGACGACTTCCAGCACGCCAGGCCATGCGATGAAAGTGACCGATCATGCCAAGGCTCAAGGCTCGATCCTGGGCAAGGCGATGAGCTCGCTGGCGGAAGGCAAGGGCATGGTGCTAGTGCTGGTCAGTTTGCAGTAGAGGCCGGGCCCATTATGAGGAAGGAAGTATGAATAATCCAAACTCAGTGCGTCTCAGCGCCCTCAGGTGGACTGGGTTGGCGGGGCTCGTCTGGGGATTGCTGGTCCCCTGGCGGGCGATGGGAGGGACTTGGACACCCTTGGCCAATAACGCGCCCGGTCCGGTCAACGGGATGCTCTTGCTCTCAGATGGCACGGTCATGGCCGAGGAGGGCGATGCCTCCACCACTTATTATAACAACTGGTATCGGCTGACCCCCGACACGAATGGCAGCTATGTCAATGGGAGCTGGACCACGCTGGCCCCGATGCATGAGACGCGGCTGTATTGCTCTTCTCAAGTTCTGACGGACGGAAGGGTATTCATCGCGGGCGGCGAGTACGGCTCCAACCCGCGAACCGCGGAGATCTATAATCCATTCAACAACGGCTGGACTTATACCGCTGCGGGGGGAGCGGGTTATGGGGATGGGGAATCGGAGATGCTACCCGACGGCACAGTGCTGGAAGCGCCGGTGGGCTGGGGCTCCTACCCGGCATGGGCGACGCTAATTTACAATCCGTTCACCAACGGGTGGTCCTACGCCGGATCCAGTTACGAATACCAAGACGAGGCAACTTGGGTCAAACTGCCGGATGGCAGTATTCTGACGATCGATCCCTACAATGACAGCAATGGCCTGAACTCCGAACGCTTCATTCCGGGCACGGGCTGGGTCCAGGACGCGAACCCCCCGGTCGCCTTGTTCAGCACTTATCATGAGACGGGGCCAGCCTTTATGCTGGCCGACGGGCGGGCCTTCTTGCTGGGCGGCACGGGGCATACTCTTTTCTATACGCCCAGCGGAAATGCCGCCACCGGGACTTGGGCGCAGGGCCCCGACATTCCCAACGGGATGGTTATGCAGGACGCGGCCGGCGCCATGATGATCAACGGCAAGATACTTTGCGCCGTCAGCCAGCCCATGCCTGCGGCAAGCACCTGGTGATCGCCAATGGCAACGTGTCGGAGATCGTGCCGTTTGAAAGCCCAGTCTGGGTCGATTTCAACTATATCGGCGCTCAGGTCGGCACCTACCAGTTTCCCTTCGAAACCCTTGCCGGAGGAGTAGGCGCAGTAGCCAGCGGCGGAACGGTCGCGATTAAGGCCAACATCCTGCCCAGCACGTCATCTGAAACCATGACGCTTTCAAAGCCCATGACCCTCATTTCAGAGGGCGGGCCTTCCAGCATTGGTGATTGATCAACTCAACCCCAGGCCTACTTTATGATCACGATCAAAAAAATGAAGCCTAGCTGCGAGAAGCCCCGAATCATAATGAAACGCTTCCTCAAGACACTTCCAGCCTTCGCTCCGCTTGGATGGCGAGTGAACGGGTCGCATTGCCTTAGGGCAGTTCTGCCTTCGGTTTTCGCGGTGTTCGCAGTCGGGTGGCAAGCCGATGCGTTCACCATCGTCCCGACCTTTGATGTTACGATCACCAGCGATCCCCAGGCAGCCACCATCGAGGCCACCATCAACTCGGCGATTGCGGTGTACGAAGCCGATTTTTCCGATCCGGTTACGGCTTACATCACCTTCTACCAATCGACAACCGGGCTCGGGGGTAGCACGACATTCGGCGAGAACTTTGCGTACACGGATTATCTCGCGGCCTTGGTGTCCCATGCGACCACGGCGGATGATGCGACTGCCCTCGCTCATCTCCCCAACACGACGGGTAACCCTGTCAACGGCAACTCGGACGTGTGGATCCGCCTCGTGCTGGCCAGGGCTTTGGGTTTAACCTCGGACGTGGGGACACCCGACAGCTCGATTAGCATAAATATGTCGGCCTGCAATCTTTCCTCGGCACAGCACGATCCGACCAAGTACTCGCTCTTTGCGGTGGTCTCTCACGAGATCGATGAAGCGATTGGCTTCGGTTCGGAGCTCAATGGCGTGGATAACGGAACCCCGCCTCCAACCGGCCCGGTGGAAGCGGAGGACCTTTTTCGATACACCACCAGTGGCGCCAGGAGCTGGACGACGGCCGCAAACGCCGCCGCCTACTGTTCCTTTGACGGGGTCACGGATATCGCGCGATTCAACCAAAATCAAAATGGGGATTTCGCAGATTGGTACAGCCCCGGCGGGCAAACACCCCAGGTTCAGGATGCGTTCGGAACCCCGGGCTCGACCCCGGTCCTGGGCGTGGAGCTTCGGGTCCTGGATGCGATCGGATTCACGCGGAATCCTTCGCCAGTTTGGGTTGATTTCAATTACAGTGGCCCTCAAGACGGCACCTATCTCAATCCCTATAGCACTCTGGCTCAAGGAGTAACGGCTGTTCCTACTGGCCGAACCATCGTGATCAATTCCACCGTTCAGCCCAGCACATCGTCCGAAACAATGACCATTACCAAGGCCATGCTCATCACCTCCGTGAACGGCCCGGCCACGATCGGCCACTAGCGCCTGGTGAAAATCGGGTTGAAGGCCGGCACCCCTATCGAGCATGCCGGCCATGCTATCGTCGCTCGCAAGAGGTAATCTCCATCTTCCTCGGCAGGGGCGCTTTCGGACTTGGACAGGCGCAGCCTCAACGCGCATCCGTCCTTCAATTGGGCCAAACTACCCGCGAATCCATTGATCCTTGCCCTGAGAAGGCTGCGCATTACTTTGGGGACATGAAACTGCTTTTTATCGCTGACATCGTGGGTGAACCAGGCCGGCGCGCGGTCAAGGAGCTTGTCCCGGGTTTGCGTCGCCGCCATGCCCTTGACCTGGTCGTGGCGAACGGCGAGAACGCCGCTGGCGGCGCCGGAATCACCGTGAAGACGGCCGAAGAGATCTTTTCCGCGGGGGTTGATATGATGACCAGTGGTGATCATCTTTGGGATCAAAAGGAGGTCTCCGAGCTTTTGGAAAAGGAACGCCGTTTCGTGCGCCCGCTGAATTACCCTCCTGGCACCCCCGGACAGGGCAGCGCGTTCTTCGAGAGCGATGCGTTGCCGCCCGTCGCCATTCTTAATTTGCAAGGACGCACCTTCCTGCCAGCGCTCGAAAATCCTTTCCATTGCGCGCTGGCCGAAGTCGAGCGCCTGCGTCAGCGCACCCGCCTAATCTTCGTGGATCTTCACGCCGAAGCCACCTCCGAAAAAATTGCCCTGGCCCGACTCCTCGACGGCAAGGTCAGCGCGGTCGTAGGCACTCATACCCACGTGCAGACGGCAGACGAGCAGATTTTCCCCGGCGGCACCGCCTTCCTGTGCGATGGGGGTTTTACTGGACCGCACGATAGTGTCATCGGCCGGGAAATCGAGCCGGTCATTCAACGCTTTCTGACTTGTCAACCACAAAGGTTCTTCGTCGCCAAAGGCCGCGTGCTGCTGCAAGGCGCGCTCATCGAAATCGACGTTCACAGCGGACGGGCAGTGGCGATTCAGCGCGTGTCCGAGCCGCTGAGTTCTTATGGAACTGAATCTGGAAACTGAGTTTGCGGAGCGCGCGTACGTGATCTTGGCCAGTCTGGTGACCCCGCGACCAATTGCGTTTGTCACCACGATGAGCCCAGACGGGAAAATCAATGCCGCGCCGTTTAGTTTTTTCAATTTGCTGGGTGGTAACCCGCCGATTCTGGCGATCGCTCCAGGTGACCGCCCGGATGGCGCGCCCAAGGACACCGCGCGCAACATCCGCCTGACGCATGAGTTCGTCGTCAACCTCGTAGATGAACCGCTCGCTGAGGCGATGAACAAATGCGCGGCTTCCTTGCCCTACGGCGAAAACGAACTGATCCCTGCCGGGCTCCATACCGCCCCCTCGTCCGTCGTCAAGCCGCCGCGCGTGGCCGAATCGCCCGTCAATCTAGAGTGCCAGGAATGGGGCACCCTGAACATCGGCTCCAATCGCGTCGTCATCGGGCTGGTCAAGCGGGTCCACCTGCGCGACGAACTCTTCGACGCCGAGAAAGGGCGCGTCCTCGCCGAGAAGCTCTTGCTGATTGGCCGCATGGCCTCGCCACATTGGTATTGCCGCACCCGGGACCGATTCGAAATGATTCGGCCACCGTGAGCGCAGCACCGCCTCAGAAACGATCACGACGCGTTAAGGATCCCTATCATGACGTGGTTTTGCACCAAGTGTCGTAGCCGCCGCCGTGAGTCGGCGCTAACTTCTTCCCCAGCCGCCCTGCACCGTTCAACGCTGTTCCAGCAAATGGCGGGCATGCGGGAAGGTGAAGCTCCCCGCTCCTGCTACCAAGGCCTGGCCAAATTCCAGCATCGCATGATTGCCAATAACTTCGACGGGTAACGGGTCGATCAAGAGGTTGACCGCCGCGCCCGTGAGACTCCCTTTGAAGTTCTGCCACAACCCATTGCTGGCTCCCTTCCTTTTCACCGAGGCGACCGTGATCTCCATTCTCGGCTGGCCGGGCTCCCGCCGAAAAGTCAGGGTGTTCACGCGCGCAACATTCTCGTTCACCTGCTGAAAACCGCCTTCAAGGTAGCGGACGTCACACAATCCGATCGAAACCGGGCTGGTCTGGCCTTGGGCATTGAAGCGCAGCCGCACTTGGGTGACGGTCTGCACGCCGTTGGTTATCGTGCCCTTAACCTCAATGCGGCCGCGACCTGGCCCGGTGACCGTGATCGATTGCAGTTGCCGCCCCAGCGTTCCGCCGGCTTTGAGCTGCCGCTCGTGCCGCTGAATCTCCTGCGCCAGGTCGAAGATGTCCCGCTGGGACCCGTCTCCGGTGAACTCGAAATCGCAGGTGGTTGTAAACGAACGAGCTGATTGCTGTCGCGTCGCCGATGTGAGGCGTGTTTGTTGTGTGCTGCCGGGGCTAGTCACTGCTGTGACCGGGACGGGAGAGATCAACGGGACGAAATACATGAATGCGGCGACTGCGTTGCTGGAGCTTTCTCCCGAGCCAAAGTCCAGCCGGAGCGTTGGGCCTGATTCGTTCTGGACCGCAGCACTCAATTCCGGCGTGTCCGCTCCGCTCACCGCCGAGCCGAATGTGGCGCTCGTCAGCGCCAGGACAGTCGCAACACGCCGCCAGGTCTGCATTGCGGAACCGCCCTGCATTTGTCCTTCGGCTTTCACTCCGAATCTTGCCATCGCTTGTGTCTAATGTCTAATCGCCGTGATACTCCACGGCACTGAAATGGCTGGCAAGTGCGGAAGTGCTCTCATCTTCCCGATCAGCCTCTGCGCGGACGCATCCAGAGCCTATTCTCTGAACCGATCAACAACCGGAGCGGTTCTGTTCTTTCCAACAAGCTTGACAGGCTTCTGACGCTCCCCAATAGTTTTGGCGATGGTGAACCCGGCGCAGCACGGAGGTCCGTCGCTCGACGGCTTCGCCGCCAAACCCACCACCCATTTTATGAGCGTGAGAACATATTCGTTGTCTGCCGTCGTCGCTTGTGGCGCCGGCTTTGGTGCGCTGGCGGCGGAACCAGCTTCAACCCCTGCCGCCGAGCCTGCCGCACCTCCCAAAGTGCCGGGGTTTTCCATCGCTTACATGGACCGTTCGGTGAGTCCCAAGGCCGATTTTTACCACTTCGCCGACGGCAACTGGCTGAAAGAGAACCCGGTGCCGCCGGACAAATCACGCTGGGCCAGCTTCACGGAATTGGCCGAGCGCAACTGGTACCTTATCCACGAGATCCTCGAGCGCGCCGCGAGCGACACCACCGCCCCAGCCTCGGCGCCGGTGCGCGAAGTGGGCGATTTCTTCGCGTCCGCGATGGCGACCAACCGCATTGAGCAGCTTGGCTTCAAGCCCATTGCTGGCGACCTGAAACGCATTCAGCACCTCAAATCCAACCGCGAGGTCTTTGCCCTGCTGGCGGACTTCCACAACCGCGGGATTGGCGGAATCTTCCGGGCCGGCTTTGGGCCGGATGACAAGAACAGTTCCATCTATGCCGTCCGATTGAGCCAAGGTGGCCTTTCGCTGCCCGATCGGGATTATTACCTAAATGAAAGCTTTGCGGACACCCGCAGCAAGTACCGCGAGCACATGCAAAGGATGTTCGAGCTGCTCGGAGATAAGCCCGCTGGCGCCTCGGCCCACGCTGACACGGTGATCGCGCTCGAAACCGAACTGGCCAAGGCCAGCCGCGCTCGCGTGGACCTGCGCGACCCCAACAAAAACTACAATAAGTTCGGCACTGCCGAATTGCTCGCCGCCAACCCGGCGCTTTTGTGGAACGTCTATTTCACGTCGCGTAATCTGGTGGACCCATCGTACGAGATCGTCGGCCAGCCCGAATTCTTCCAGGCCGTCGATCGGCTCATTCGGGAACGGCCGCTCTCCGATTGGCAGCAGTACTTGCGTTGGCAGGTCCTGCACGCCAGCGCACCTTATCTCCACCAGGCGGTCGAAGAGGAAAATTTCGCTTTTTTCGGCAAGGTCCTTAGCGGGCAACAGGAGCAGGAACCCCGCTGGAAGCGCGCCGCTCACGCGATTGATGGCAGTATCGGCGAAGCGCTCGGCCAGCTCTATGTCGAGAGATACTTCCCGCCCGAGGCCCGGGCGCGGATGCTGGAATTGGTGGACAACCTTAAGGCCGTCTTCCGCGACCGGCTCGAACACGTTCAGTGGATGACTGAGGCCACGCGCGCCAAGGCCCTGGCCAAATTCGATCGCTTCACTCAAAAAATCGGTTATCCCGATAAGTTCCGGGATTACTCGAGCGTGAAAATCCGGCGCGACGATTACCTCGGCAATGTCCGGCGCGCCGAGAGTTTCGAATCGCACCGCGAAATCGTGCGCGTGGGCAAGCCGGTGGATCGCTCCGAATGGCACATGACGCCCGAGACCGTCAACGCTTATTTCAATCAAACGCAAAACGAAATCGTCTTTCCCGCCGGGATTTTACAACCCCCGTTTTTTAGCCTCGACGTGGATGACGCCGTGAATTACGGCGCGATCGGCGTCGTTATCGGCCACGAAATGACCCACGGCTACGACGACCAGGGGCGCAAGTTCGACGCCAATGGAAACCTGAACGACTGGTGGGCCGAAGCCGATGCTCGCGACTTTGAGGCGCGGGCTCAAAAGGTCGTGGATGAGTACGACGCCTTCCAGGTTCTGCCCGGCCTCCACGTGAATGGCAAGCTGACCTTGGGCGAAAACCTCGCCGACCTCGGCGGCGTCAATATCGCGTACGACGCCCTGGAGCGCGCGTTGGCGAAGGACCCGTCGAAGCGCAAAACGATTGATGGCTTCACGCCCGAGCAGCGGTTCTTCATCTCGTTCGCGCAGGTCTGGCGCACTAACACCCGTGAAGCCGAGGCGCGCCGCCTGGTCACCGTCGATCCCCATTCGCCCGGGCGGTTCCGCGCCTTCGGTCCTCTGGTCAACGTCCAGGCTTTCTACGACGCCTTCGACATCCAGGCGGGCGACCCGATGTGGCGCGCGCCGGAGTTGCGCGCCAAGATCTGGTGAACCGTCCGGTCTCCCCGGACACCCGACGGCGGTTCGAGTCCGTCGAACCGCGGCTTTGGTTGCACAGCGGAGAATTTCGACGATTTGCTGCCCGAACAAAGACATGGGTCCACGACCGCGCTGCCGGGCGAAAGCTCAGTGTTTGTCAAGTTAACTTATACTGCCCAATCATGCCGGGCACAATAGCGGGCGCCAGGTCAAAATGGAGAGCCGAATCGAACAAGGTGGCCGACGCGGAGCGGCTGTCCACACGTCCACCTGGACACGTTTTGAATATCGGCAGCGGTCCCCAGCCTAGGTGTCGTTCCCGAGGCGGAAGAACTCTCTGGCCGTCTTCGTCGTGGCCTCCGCCACTTCGTCGATTGATTTTTTGAGGCAAGCCGCGACGGCGGCCAGAATATACGTGAGAAAGGCGGGCTCATTCCGGCCAGCCTTCGGTTTGGCCGGCATCGAGCGCGGGAGCAGGAACGGTGCGTCGGTTTCGAGCATCAGGCGGTCCGTCGGAATCTCCTTGACGAGTTCGCGCAGGTGCGTTCCCCGGCGCTCGTCGCAGATCCAGCCGGTGATGCCAATGTGCAACCCCATCTCGAGGTAGGTCTTTAGGTCTTCGCGGGCGCCGGTGAAGCAGTGAAGTACCGCCGGAACTCTCTTCCGCCCCGCGGCCAGGATTTCGCAGAATCGCTGGCGAGCATCACGCTCGTGGAGAAAGAGCGGCATCTGCAACTCTTCTGCCAACGCTACCTGCGCCTCGAACCACTTCTCCTGCTGCGGTCGCGGCGAGAAGTCCCGATTGAAATCCAACCCGCATTCGCCGATGGCTACCACCTCCGGGTTGGCCGCGAGGCGACGCAGTTCCGAAAGGGTGTTTTCGATGCAGTTGCGGCTGTCATGCGGATGAACCCCGGCGGTGGCGAAAAGCCGTCCGGGGTATTCGGCAGCGATCCGCGCCCCTTCCTGACTGACTGCCACACTGGTGCCCGTGATGATCATCGTCGGCACCCCGGCGGCAAAAGCGCGCTCGATGACCTGCCTTCGATCTGCTCGGAACGAGCGATGGGCCAGGTTGACGCCAATATCAATAATGTCGGTTGGCCCGGCCATAGCACTCGGTCATGGGTTCAAACAGGAAGCGTTCGCTGCGGTTTCGATCGTCTCATTCAATGTGCGGAACAACTGTCCTGACACGCGATCATACTCCTGTTGGTCCGCATCCTCGAAGCCGATATCGTTCCAGGAGCCCATCCCACCGATTTTCCCGGAAGAAAGGAGGCAGCGGCTGACCACGCAGGAACGCGTTGGCGTGACAGGTAAGAGCCACAAATTGCGCGAGCGGACCGTTCATTTCTTAAACAGTTTGCCGCGCCCTTGCAGAGCGCAAAATCTTTTTTTGGCATTTTCTCGGGGCGTTGCCCTGGGCTCGTACGCTGCACGCCGTTGGCGTGCGGGACCGGCTTGCGCGCGAGTCGGAACGAACAAATGTCCAAAGCCCAGGGGACCGAGGGGCGG
>Ga0209517_10001637_pt1 | contig 33404 bp, 32 predicted proteins | sample PeaSoiMetSII2010_FD_187695 | JGI IMG/M metagenome (GOLD analysis project Ga0209517, IMG submission 187695) | Peat soil microbial communities from Weissenstadt, Germany - SII-2010 (SPAdes) (version 2) | ecosystem: Environmental > Terrestrial > Soil > Wetlands > Peat | place: Germany... | reverse complement strand
GGCAGCGCTGCGATCAGGTCAGTGCCCGGACCCGCCGCAGCACCTCATCCCTGCCGAGCACGCGCGCCACGCTGGCCAGGTCCGGGCTCCGATCCGAACCGGTCAGCGCGACCCTGATCAGCTTCGAGGCCTCCGCGATGGATCCCGGATAGGCGTCAGGATCCTGCTTGTAGAGCTTGGCGCTCGGGGCGAAGCCGTGCTTGGCCGCCAGGTCCCTGACCTGGCCGAACCATTCCTGCCGGCCGGCCAGGTCCTGGTAGCTAGCGGCGAAGTCGGCGGCGAATCCGCGGACCAGGCCGGCGGGCAACCGGTCGAGTCGCTCGTCGTCCGGACCCACCAGGGTGAAGAGCTCGGCAAAGAAGAACCCGTACGCGGCCCGGAAATCCGACCACTTGCGCAGGTCCTTGCGCGGGTTATCGACACCGTCTCGTTCCACCGCCAGGGCGGCCAGAGCCAGATCGGGCTCGGCGGCGAGGACGTCGGCCAGCTCGGGGTCATACTCGGCGGCCCAGATCCGCATCGCGGCCAGGATCTGCGCACCGCTCAGGGTCGCGATGTGATCGGCGCTGATGTCCTCCAGTTTCACCTGGTCGACCAGTGGGCCGGCGGTGCCGCACTCCTCCAGCTTGATCGGTTCCGCCAGCGCCTGCGCGAGCGGAAGCTCGGCCAGGCGGCCGTTGGCCAGGCCGCGCAGGTAATAGAGCACCGCCTGCGCCGGATACCCCGCGCTGATGTAGAAGTCGACGCTGGCTTCCGGGTCCTTGCGCTTGGACAGCTTCCGCTTCCCGCCCGTGATCTGCTTCATCAGCGGCGCGACGTGGGCATAGGCAGGCGGCTCGAAGCCGAGAGCGTCGAACAGCTGCAGATGCAGCGGCACCGACGGCAGCCACTCCTCGGCCCGGATCACCAGGTTGACCCGCATCAGGTGCTCGTCGACAGCATGCGCGAAGTGGTAGGTGGGCAGCTGCACGGCCTGAGCCGACGACTTCAGGATGACCACGTCATTGAAGTTGTCCTCAGCGGATAGCTGGCCGCGGATGACGTCGGTGAAGTTGGCTCGTGCGCCAGTTCTGCCCGGCGACCGGAAGCGGACCACGTACGGCACGCCCTGGTCAAGTTTTGCCTGGACATCGGCGTCGCTCGCGTCCCGCCATACCGCCCAGGTGCCGTAGTACCCGGTCGGCGTCTTGGCCTCCTGCTGGCGGTGCCTGATGTCGGCCAGCTCGTCCGCCGTGGCGAAGCACAGGTACGCCTTGCCCGCGTGCAGCAGTTCCCGCGCATAGCTAAGGTAGATGGCTTCCCGCGCCGACTGATGGTAAGGGCCGTAGTCGCCGTCGTTGTCATCCTCGTCAGGCAAGGTGCCGAAGTAGCTGAAGGCGGCGGTGAACTGGTCGAGCGCGCCCTCGACCAGGCGGGCCTGATCGGTGTCCTCGACCCGGAGGAGATAACGGCCGCCAGTGCGGTGGGCCACATCGCTGTCGATCATCGCGACGTAGATCGTGCCGATATGCATGAAGCCAGTCGGGGACGGAGCGATCCTGGTCACCTTCGCACCGACGGGCAGCTGACGCGGCGGATAGCGCTGCTCCCAGTGCTGTGTGCCGGGCAGGTCAGCCGGGAACTGCGCGTCGATCACGGCGCGGTCAGGCATCAGGTCGGAGCCTCCGTAGCTCGGTGCCTGCCTCGGGGCAGGAAACATGCCAACGCTACAACAGCCCGGCCCGAACAACCGGGCGTGAAGGCTGCCTAGGAGGGTCCGGCGTTACGAACGGCGAAACTCGCCGCAGCCGGGTTCCTGATCACGGTAGACACCCTATCTAGCTGGGATTTTGCCGCCAGGCCGGTCCTACGACGCCCAGATCGCCCGGAAAGTGCCCGTCAGGGCCGGATTTCGTTGTCCGGGCATGCCGAAGTGCCCGCCTGTGGCGGGTGCCGGAAGCGGGTAGTCCTACGTTCGCGTGGCGAGGAGCGCGGTGGCGAGCTTGGCCAGGATCGTCAGGTCAACATGCAGCCGGACGCGCGGGAGACGGCGCACCCGCAGCGGCAGCATTCCCCACTGGTGCTTCAGAACACCGAACTCGCGCTCGACCGCCCCGCGCTGGTGGTACAGGTGCTTGAACCGCACGGTCTCGCGCGGGATCAGCGGGTGCAGCCGGCCTGCCTTGACCCACACGGACGCGGGAGCGCACTCACCAGTAGGGCAGCGCCACTTGCTCGCGCCGCGCTTGGCGTCCGAGCCGGCGAACGTCCACTCGCCGTGGTCGCACGTCGGCGGCTTGTGCTTGCCGGCCTTGACGGCGGGCGTCGTGGCGGCCCGGCCGAACTGGCTGACCTGCGATATCACTGGGGTGCCGCATACGTGATCACGCAGGCGGATGGCACGTTCCGGGCCTGCCGGCGCGATGACGGCACGGCCCTGACCGCCGATGCCGCGCGGAACCTGTTCGCCAAGATCCGCGCCGATTACCTGGCACGGCCGGTGCCGCGCGGGACGCAACCGGATCACCCGTTACCCGGCGGGAAACTCGCCGCGCTGGCCGGGGACTTCGCGGCGTGGGAGATCGACCGTTTCTGGACGAGGCCGCCCACATGGGTCGCGGTCACCCGCCGTGGCACGTTCACGCACGTACTCGCCGCTCACGACCTTGACGGTCTCCGAGCGAAGCTGGAGCAGGCAACAGCAGTAGAGGATGGCTGAAACCGTCACCCGGCTACGCTGACTTGACGAGCGTTCGCGGACCCTGGATAACCCCGGCGGCCGGGCAGGCAGTCAGCGAATCTCAAGCCCTGCGACGAGCGCTCTTGATATCTCGTGCATTCGCTGGGGACTGAGGGTGATCTTGAATTCCCCCCGCTCAAGAACGCGCTTCGGCAAGGTGAAGGGCCAGCGGCAGTCGACGATGGTGTCGTGATCTACGCCGTCTTGCCGGTCAAGCAGCACCTCAAAGGGTCGCGCCCCTCCCGTTCCCCGATGATCTGAGGAGGAGATGACAACCGCAACATCGGTGACAGCCTCAAAGAGCACGCCGCCCTGAAGCACGACGGCGAGTTTCCGGCGAGGCTGCGGCTGCGTGCGCCCTTGCCTGTTCGGCAAGGGAATATCGGCCATGTAGACATCGCCGCGCTCCACGGTTCAGCGCTGCTCAGTCGTCGTCGCCACGCGTCATGATGGCAGCCTGCTCATCAAAGAGCGCCTCGGTTATCTCGGCCCGGTCGGCTGCCTGCTCGGGCGTGTCTGGCTCCCACTGGACAGCCCGCGAAGCGTTCTCGGCAACCAAGGAGGCAAGGATGGCCTCATAGTCAGCGACGGGCAACCATCGAACGGCACCTTCGCGGCTAACGATGCCGGGCATGACGAAAGCGTTGAGATACTCGACGCGTGCGGCGAGCCAGTATTCCGGAACCGTGGCCACGCTGCTGCGCCCAGGCAGGATATCCACGCTCATGACGTTGCCTCTTCCCCTGCATCTTTCTGCCGGAGCGTCTGGACCGCTGCGTCGTACTGCTCGATGCTAAACCGCAGCACGTTGATCGTCTGTTCGGCCATTTCCCGACTCATATGGAACCGGCCGCCCGGAACGGCGCGCAACCCCGTGGTCTTCAACGTCGCCAAGAAGGCGGCTTGGTCCTCCAGGGAGGCGATCGGGGGCGGGGAGATGCTCGCCAGCGTCAGATAGATCCCATCGGGAACGCCGGCCATGGCCGTGCCGATCTGGCCCATCACGTGGTTGACGTGCTGCACCGGAGCTGCCGCCACGTCGGTCCAGTCAACCTTCAGGTTGACTGGCGCTTCCTCCCGCTCGTGATCAGTCACAGCACCAGTGTCGCATCCAGGTCAAGGTGCTGGGGTAACGATCATGGGAACCTGGGATGGGGCAAGATCATTCACCGCGCGTTGTAGCAGGTCAGACGAGTTTCGCTGGCCTCTCCTAGTGCACTGCGGCTCTGTCTCGGCGCGGCGAGAAGCCGACGTTATGGCTCAGACAGACTGGGCGGGCCGCGAAGCCCGCCCAGTTTGCGGCCCGCTCTTGCTACTTGAGGTGCTTGACCAGCCCGGTCTTCGCGACTTCCAGCATGAACGATGAGTGCTCCAACTCGAGGAACCGCAGGACGTCCGCACCTGTCATGTGGTCGGTCACGAAGATGTAACTGCTGATCCACAGGTCACCATCCTTGTCGAGATAGAAGGTGTCCAGGAACGATTCGCGATTGGCCTGTTCTACTTCGTGCTCGAACTCTTTCTTGGAGCCGAATCCGCCCGGCTTCGCACCGTATATCGACCGGAACGAGATGATCCCCGTTGGAAGGATATTCACGATGCGGTTCGGCATTGTCGGATGCTTTGCCCCAAAAGCCTCCCCGGGCATCCCGGGCAGCTCCGAGATCTCGTAGCCCGCCTGCCTAAAGATCGCCTCCAGCCACTGCTTGTTGACGGATTCACGCGCCACAGACTCCGTTGTCGTAGTCATGATTCCCCACCTCCTGGTGTTGCCTTGCTGCTGCCAGCCAACCCCAGTCACGAGCACGGCCCCAGAGGCAAAAGTCCTGCCGAGCCGGGGAATAGTCCCAATAGCCGCTGGTTAATGTACGGGACCTGCACATTTACTGACGTTTGTCGGCCAGCGGAGCCCGGGAACGGCTGCCAGCGGCGAAGCGCCAGCGCCCGCACTCCGCTTCCTTGAACGGGTCGCCGCGGCTCACGGTGCTGGGCCGGGAGGTTCGGCTCGGCGGTGGCTACGTCGGCCTGCTGGCCGTGGAATCGTCCGGCCGCCTGGTGATCATCGAGGCTACGCCATAACCCGGCCAAGGCGTGCCGCAGTCGTGTTGCGCGATGCGCTACACCAGGGCCCGGCTGATCGCTCCACCATGGCCGGCCAGGAGGCGCCCTGCCGTGGTTAGGACGATGACCAGGTGGCTAGCTGGAAGTGCAGCCGGCAGATCACGACGTTGACCGTGCCCTTCTGGATCGCCCGGTCGAGCACGAAGCCGCGCTGGTTGTGCAGGATCCGCTGCCAAGGTCTGGCCGGCTGTACCTCGGGGATGAGCACCACGATCCGGTGATAGCGGTCCTCCATTTCCAGCGTGCGCAGGTATTCGACGATCGGGGGAGCCAGTGACCGGTGCGTGGTCCAGAGGGTCACCAGCGGCACGTCCGGATGCCAGTCATCCCACTGGGCGCGGAACCTGGCGTCTGTCTCCGCGTCGTCTGGGTCGGAATAGCAGACGGTCACCGCGACCACTTCATCGCCGAGCGATAGCGCCGCCGAGATGCCTTCCTGGGTCAGCCGAGACATCCCTCCCACCGGGACCACGACAAGCGAGCTGAGCCGCACTGGCGGCGGCGGCAGCTGGCCAAGTTCCAGCAGCGTGCCGATCCGCGAATAGGTGCGGTGCACTCGGGCGAACAGCAGCACGAGCAGCGGGACGACTAGGACGACTAGCCAGGCACCCTCGGTGAACTTGCTGATCAGCTCGACCGCGAGTGCGGCCAGGGTCATCACGGCGCCAAGGCCGTTGATGAATGCCCGGCCAGCCCAGCCAGGCTCACGCGCGGCACGCCAGTGCCGGACCATTCCCGCCTGGGAGAGCGTGAACCCGACGAAGACCCCGATGGCGAACAGCGGGACGAGCGCCTGGGTGTTGCCCTTCGCAAGGACAAGCAGCGCCGCCGCGGCGATCGCGAGGACCACCACGCCGTAACGGTGCACCTGCCGGTCCGCCCTCAGGAAAAACAAGTGCGGCAGGAAGTTGTCCCTGGCCAGCAAGGATGCGAGCACCGGCAGGCCGCCGAATGACGTGTTCGCGGCGAGCGCCAGCAGCAGCGTGGTGATCAGCTGGATGCCGTAGAAGACGATTCCCTTGCCGACGCTCGCCGCGGCTAGCTGGGCCAGGACCGTCTCGGTCGGCGCGGGTGTGACGCTGAACTTCTTGATCAGGATCGCCAGGCCAATCAGCATGGTGCCGAGAATGATGCCGAGCCACATTTCGGTGTGCTGCGCGCGGCGGGCGCGCGGCTTGCGGAACGCGGGGACGGCGTTGGCGATCGCCTCCACGCCGGTGAGCGCGGAGCACCCAGAAGCGAAGGCCTTCAGCAGCAGCAAGACGCCCACCGACTCGGCGACCTGCGGCAGATGCGGGACTGGTGCGACCACGGGCTGGGAACGGACCAGGCCGCCGACGATCACTGCCGCGATGGCGGCGATGAACAGCAGAGTGGGCACGATGAACAGCCGCGCGGACTCCGCGACGCCCCACAGGTTAGCCGCGGTGATCAGGGCTAGCACGATCAGGCAGATCAGCACGGTGCTGCCATACAGCCTGGGGAAGGCCGACGTCAGCGCGGCCACCCCGGCCGAGACGCCGACGGCCGCGTTCAGCACGTAGTCGACGATCAGCGAGGCCGCCGCGACCAGGCTCGGAGTGCGGCCCAGGTGGGTGCTGGCGACCGCGTAGGCGCCGCCGCCGCCAGGGAATGCCGCGATCACCTGACGGTAGGAGATCACCAAGACGGCAAGCAGGATCACGATCGCGAGCGTGACCGGCAGGGTGTAGGCCAGGCCGGCCGTCCCGGCCGCGACCAGCACGACGACGATTGCCTCAGGTCCGTAGGCGACCGACGAGAGCGCGTCAAGCGACAGCGCGGCCAGCCCGGACAGGGCCGACAGCCGATGCCGCTCCTCTTCGTCCGCATGCTCCTGCGGCTGGGCCGAGTCGCTGTCGAGCGCCGTCACGAGCGCTTATCCAAGCACACCGGCACCTGGAATAACTGTCCGGCACCAGCGAGGTCATTCGCGGGATCGCTGCTCACCTGACTATCGGCCATCGAACGACGGCGAGATCGGGCGCCGAATCATGCTGCTGGTCGCGATCCTCGCCAGCGACAAGCGGCTGGCCGACCGCAAGCTGCTCAGGAAGGATCGTCAATGTGAGGTTGACGCAGAATCGACGTCAACCTACAGTTGACGTATGAGCAATGATTCGATCCGGCTCGATGACCTCATCAGCTACGTGAACTCACAGCATCCCGGTGATGATCCGCTGGTCCGGCTAAGTGACGCCGTGCTCGCATCCCAGCGGCTAGGCGAGCTGGCCGACCAGCTGATCGGCCACTTCGTCGATCAGGCCCGCCGATCCGGCGCCTCGTGGAGCGCCATTGGCGAGGCCATGGGCGTCACCAAGCAGGCTGCCCAGAAGCGCTTCGTGCCGAGCCTGCCCGGCCTTGACCTGCGCGACCAGCCACTGAACAGATTCACCCCCCGTGCGCGGCATGCGATCGCAGCAGCCAGAAGGGAGGCACTGGCCATGAACCGCAAAGCGGTCCGCGCCGAAGATCTCCTGCTCGGACTGCTCAGCGAGCCCGATGGGCTAGCGGCTAGGGCCATCGTGGACCTAGGCGTCACCCCAGACCAGATCAGAGTGCAGGTCGGCGCTGGCCCGGTCCCTGACCCGGCGGCGGAGCCGGAGCGGATCCCGCTGAACGGCCCGGCCGGAAAGGTGATCGGGCTGAGCCTGCAGGAGGCGAGCGGGCTTGGCCACAACTACATCGGCACCGAGCACCTGTTGCTCGGCATTTTGGCGGAAGGGAAGAACAAGGGCGCCAAGATCCTCACCGGGCTTGGCATCACGGAACAACGGACGAAGGACTGGGTCCGCGAGACGCTCGGCCAGATCGCGGCCGAACGGCGGCCGACCAGCTAACCGTTCACGCCGGTCACGCGGAGCCGTCAGGTCGGCCCGGCTAGAGTCTGCCTGGCTACGTTGTCCGGCCTGAAAGGTTCCGCCGTGCTCACTCTGGTCCTGCCCAAAGGCTCGCTGGAGCGTGCCACCCTTGAGCTATTCGACGCGGCGGACCTGACGGTCCTGCGCAACTCAGAACGCGACTATCACGCCTCGATCGATGATCCGCGGATCGAGCGGGTGAGGTTCCTGCGGCCGCAGGAGATCCCCTCCTACATCGAGCGCGGGCTCTTCGATTTCGGCATCACCGGCCGCGACTGGATCACCGAGACCGGCGCTGACGTCGCCTCGCTCGGCGAGCTCCAGTACTCCAAGGCGACCGCGGACCCGGTCCGCGTGGTCCTGGCGGTACCGGCCAGTTCGGGCTGGCAGTCGATCTCCGATCTTCCTGACGGGATCAGGATCTCGACTGAGTTCCCGGCGCTGACCCGGCAGTTCCTGCAGGACAGCGGTGTCAACGCCGAAGTGATCCCGTCCTACGGCGCGACCGAGGCGAAGGTGCCTGACATCGTTGACGCGATCGTGGATCTCACCGAGACCGGCTCGTCGCTGCGCCGGAATGGCCTGCGGATCCTGCACACGCTGCTGACCAGCTATACCGAGCTGATCGCGAACCAGGACTCGTACGCGGACCCAGGCAAGCTGGCCGCGATGGAGGACGTGGCGCTGCTGCTGCGCGGAGCGATCAGGGCCCGCGGCAACGTTCTGCTGAAGCTGAACGTGGCCGCGGCACAGCTTGCCGCGGTTGCGCAGATGCTGCCTGCGATGTCCTCGCCCACGATCACGTCGCTCGCCCGCGGCGACATGAACGCGGTCGAGGCCGTCGTGCCCAAGCGCGGCGTCAACACGCTGATCCCGGCACTGCGGGCGGCTGGCGCACGGGACATCCTGGAGATCCCGATCTCCAAGATCGTCGAGTAGCCGCAGCGCCGGCGCGCGCGTTTTAGCTGGCTGCGGAAGCAGCCTGCAGGCGGTTAACCGAGACGATACCGGCCAACGTCTCCGATCTGAACTTTCAGCGGCTGATTTCTGAATGATTCGTTTTTGGCCGAGAAGTGCCGGGTAAGCCGATCAAGACCGGCTTCCCCGCGCCAGGTCGCTTCCGCTGCCAGGCGTGCCGAACATCGACACAGCGCCGGAGGGAAGATGACACATGCTGGCCGCCATCAGCCGAGCGCATCAACGGCCTCCCGTTCGCTGGCAGGAACCTCGACGAGACGTAAGGCGGCGCTGCTGGCCGGCCTCGTTCTTACGGCGTCCGCGCTGACCGCGTGCGGCAGCAGCGCTGCGGGCACCGGTCCGGTGACGCTGAACTACTACCTCTATCCGGACACCTCGGGAGCCACCACGCAGGCGGTAGCCGCCTGCAGCGCCCAGAGCCACGGCAAGTACACGATCTCCTATCAGCAGCTGCCCACCGGATCGGACGGGCAGCGGCAGCAACTCGTCCGGCGGCTGGCCGCGCACGACAGCTCGATCGACATCATGGGCCTGGACGTGACCTGGGAGGCCGAGTTCGCCAACGCCGGCTGGATCCTGCCGTGGACCGGCGCCAATAAGCAGCAGGCCGAGACGGGCACGCTGCAGCCGATGCTGGAGACAGCCACCTGGAAGGGCAAGCTTTACGCGGTGCCCGACAACACCAACACCCAGCTGCTGTGGTACCGCTCCGACCTGGTGCCTAACCCGCCGACTACCTGGGCGCAGATGATCGCTGACGCGCAGCAGCTGGCGAAAGAGGGCAAGCCGCACCTGATCGAGATCCAGGGCGCGCAGTACGAGGGCGCGACCGTCTGGTTCAACACCATGCTGGCCAGCGCCGGTGGCAGCGTCCTGACGCCGGACGCCAGCCATGTCGCGCTTGGCCAGCCAGCCAAGACCGCGCTGAGCATCATGAAGCAGCTCGCGTCCTCGGTCGCCGCCGACCCGTCGCTCGATGTGCAGATGGAGAACCAGAACCGGCTCGCCATGGAGGCCGGTACGGCTGCCTTCGAGCTGAACTACCCATTCGTCTATCCGTCGATGAAGTCGGACAACCCCAAGCTCTTCAAGGTCTTCAAGTGGGCGCCGTACCCGGGCATCTCGGCCAGCCAACCGGCCCACGTCACGATCGGCGGCATCGACCTCGCGGTCAGCGCGTACTCGCCGCACCCCCAGCTCGCCTTCCAGGCGGCGCTGTGCCTGCGGGACAAGGCCAACCAGCTGATCGGCGCCACGGTCGGCGGTGTCCCGCCGACCATCATCAGCCTCTACAGCGACCCGCAACTGTTCCCCGCCTACCCCTTCCACGCCGACATCCTCAAGGCGCTTGAGACCGCCAGCGTGCGGCCGAAGTCGCCGGTCTACCAGGTCCTGTCCATCGACATCTCGCACCTGATCTCACCGCCGGGCACGATCAGCCCGCCGGGCACCGAGCAGCAGATGGCCAGCCAGCTGACCAACGCCCTGCTGTCGAAGGGGCTGATCCCGTGAACCGCCGCGCAGCGGGCGGCAGCCCGGCCGCGAGGAAAGGAAGGGGCCGATGAGTACGCAAACCCAAGTAGTCGCCGGGACGGCGGCCCAGGCGCCTGCGCGGGGACGGCGGCAGCTGTCGGAAGGCGCACGGGCCGAGCGCAGGCTCGGCTGGCTACTCTGCGCCCCGGCAGTGATCGTGATGATCGCCGTCACCGCCTACCCGGTCGGCTATGCCATCTACCTGTCGCTTGAGCGCTACAACCTGGAGCTACCGAACGCGGTCAAGTTCATCGGGCTGAGCAACTACGCCGCGGTGCTCACCTCCCCGTACTGGTGGCATGCGCTGTCGGTGACGCTGATCATCACGGTGGTCTCGGTCGCGATCGAACTCGTACTCGGCATGCTGCTCGCGCTGCTCATGCACCGGACGCTGTTCGGCCGCGGGACGGTTCGCACCGCCGCCCTGATCCCGTACGGGATCGTGACCGTCGCCGCCGCCTACAGCTGGCAGTTCGCCTGGACGCCGAGCACCGGTTACCTGTCCGCGTTGTTTAACAACAGCGCACCGCTGAGCCACACCGGCACGGCGCTGGCCGCCATCATCTTGGCCGAGGTCTGGAAGACCACGCCGTTCATGGCGCTGCTGCTGCTGGCCGGGCTCGCGCTGGTGCCCGAAGACCTGCAGAAGGCGGCCAAGGTGGACGGGGCCACCGCCTGGCAGCGCTTCGTCAGGATCACGCTGCCGCTGATGAAGCCGGCCATCCTGGTGGCGCTGCTGTTCAGGACCCTGGACGCGTTCCGGGTCTTCGACAACATCTACATCATGACCGGCGGCGGCAATGGCACCGGCGCGGTGTCACAGCTCGGCTACGACAACCTCTTCAACGCGCTGAACCTGGGCATCGGGTCGGCGATCTCGATCCTGATCTTCATCTGCGTGGCGATCATCGCCTTCCTGTTCATCAAGGGATTCGGCGCGGCCGCACCCGGCTCGGACCTGGGAAGAAGGTGAACTTCTGATGGCTGCAGCTGCCACCACGGGCAAGCAGAAGTGGGGCTGGGGGACAGCCAACACGGTCGCGGTGGCCCTGACTCTGATCCCGCTGCTGTGGATCGTCTCGCTGTCCTTCAAGTCACCGGCCGCGATCACCGATGCCAACCCCTGGCCCAAGTACTGGACCTGGTCGAACTACAGCGGGATCCTGAAGACCTCGCAGTTCATCCGGCCGCTGATCAACTCGATCGGGATCGGCATCATCGCCACCATCATCGCGGTGCTGCTGGCCTCGATGGCCGCCTACGCGGTCGCCAGGCTGGACTTCCCAGGCAAGCGGCTGCTGATCGGGATGGCGCTGCTGATCGCGATGTTCCCGCAGATCTCGCTGGTCACCCCGATGTTCAGCATCGAGCGCTCGCTCGGCCTGTTCAACACCTGGCCAGGGCTGATCATCCCGTACATCGCGTTCGGGCTGCCGCTTGGCATCTATATCCTGTCGGCCTTCTTCCGGGAGATCCCGTGGGAGCTGGAGAAGGCGGCGAAGATGGACGGCGCAACCCCGCTGCAGGCGTTCATCAGAGTCATCGCCCCGCTGGCGGCACCGGGCATGGTCACGACAGCAATCCTGGTGTTCCTGTTCTGCTGGAACGAATTTCTGTTCGCGATCTCGTTTACCTCGACCCTGACCTCCCGCACCGCACCGGCCGCGTTGGCGTTCTTCAGCGGAAGCTCCCAGTTCACCTCGCCGACCGGGCCGATATCGGCGGCGGCCGTCGTCATCACCATTCCGATCATCATCTTCGTGCTGTTCTTCCAGCGCCGGATCGTCGCTGGACTCACATCAGGCGCGGTCAAGGGCTAAGGAGTCGAAAGTGGCTGACATCGTTCTGGACCAGGTCACCAAGCGCTTCCCGGACGGCGCGCTCGCGGTCGACAAGTTCAGCCTGGAGATCGCCGACGGCGAGTTCGTCATCCTGGTCGGCCCGTCGGGCTGCGGCAAGTCGACGACGCTGAACATGATCGCAGGCCTGGAGGACATCACCGAGGGCGAGCTGCGGATCGGCGGCAAGGTGGTCAACAACGCGGCACCGAAGGACCGCGACATCGCGATGGTCTTCCAGAGCTACGCGCTCTACCCGCACATGACCGTCAGGGAGAACATGGGCTTCGCGCTCAAGCTGGCCAAGGTCCCGCAGGCCACCATCGACGAGAAGGTCAACGAGGCGGCCAGGGTCCTTGACCTGACCCAGCACCTGGACCGCAAGCCGGCCAACTTGTCCGGCGGCCAGCGGCAGCGGGTCGCGATGGGGCGGGCGATCGTCCGCGACCCGTCCGCGTTCCTGATGGATGAGCCGCTGTCGAACCTCGATGCCAAGCTCCGGGTGCAGATGCGGACCGAGGTATCGCGTTTGCAGCGGCGGCTCGGCACCACCACGGTTTACGTCACGCACGACCAGACCGAGGCCATGACGCTGGGCGACCGGGTGGCCGTCATGCGCGGCGGCGTGCTCCAGCAGGTCGGCTCGCCGCAGGAGCTCTACGACCGGCCGGACAACCTGTTCGTGGCCGGCTTCATCGGCTCGCCGGCCATGAACTTCATGCCCGCGACGCTGGAAGAGGGCAGCCTCAGCACACCGCTCGGCGCGATCCCGCTCACGCCGCGGCAGCGCCAGGCCCTCGAGCGGGCGAATGTCGGGCGGCAGGTGATCGCCGGTATCCGGCCGGAGAACTTCGAGGACGCGGCACTTGTCGCAGCGGACGCGCGCCAGCACGGAATCACCTTCCGTACCACGATCGACGTGCTCGAGTCGATGGGCTCGGACGTGTTCGTGTACTTCGCGCAGGAGCGCAACCAGGCACTGGACGTCGCCCAGCTCGCGGAACTGGCTCAAGACTCGGGCCGCGCGGACACCGGCGCCAGTGGCGAAACCATGGTCGCGAGGCTGGACACCGCCACCAGGGTGCGAGAGGGCCAGGAAGCCGAGCTGTGGGCGGACACCCGGTCGATGCACATCTTCGACCCGGACACGGGCACCAACTTGACCACCGGTGCCGAGCCCGCGGTCGCGGCAGGAGCGGCCACCTGAGCGCGGTTACCTGATCTCGCGGCGAAGCCGCTCGATCACCTCATCGTTCCAGTCGTGCGTGCGCATCAGGCGGTACCGCTCACGTGCCACCCGCTGGTAGGCCTCCGCTTCGGTACCGGCGCCGATCAGGTCCGCGGCCCTGAGCATGCGCAGGACCGGGGTGAACTCCTCGGTGAACCAGCGCCTGGTCGCAGTCGGCTCCATTGGCCGCGGCATTCAGCGGACGGCCGTTTCCCGCACGTCAAGGCCGCGCTCCCGGAGCGCCGCCTCGGCACGGTAGATGTCGGCAAGCCTAGCCCGCTCACCGCCAGGTGGCGGTGGCACGTCGAGCCGCCGGCATGCGGCGGCCAGCACGTCGGCATAGGCACCGCGCAGGGCGGCGACGCGGTGGTTCTTCGCGATGACGCCGGGTCTGGCCTCGGTCAGCTCCAGTTCAGCCCGCAGCCGCCGCAGGCTCGCCGTCAGCCGCTCGATCGACTCGGCCGGGGCGGCGGCCTGCTGCCGGGTCGCCCGGATCCGCCGGTAGCCGCGGATCGCACCGAGAATGGCGTAACCAGCCGCGGTCGGAAGCAGCAAGGCGATGGCCAGTTCAGCGAGCGGGCTCACGTCTTCCATCCTCCGCCGCCTGGCGAGCAGAAGGCAAGGCGCTCGGTGGGCGCCGCTTCCCGCTGTCGCCATCGAGCGCGTAGCTTTCCTGTGTGCCACGGCGCCAGGCGCCAGTGCGGATCTGGCCCCCCGACGAGCAAGGAGACCGATGGAAGACACAGCGGCACGCAGCCCGTGGTGGCACGGTGCCGTCCTCTATCAGATTTACGTCCGGTCCTGGCAGGACACCAATGGCGACGGGTACGGCGACCTGCACGGCATCATCGAGCGGCTCGATCATCTTTCCTGGCTCGGGGTGGATGGCATCTGGCTGTCGCCCACCATGCCGTCACCGGACGAGGACTGGGGCTACGACGTCAGCGACTACACCGGCGTCCATCCCGACTACGGCACGCTCGACGACCTGGACCGCCTGATCGCCGCGGCTCGCAGCCGGAACATGCGGGTGCTGCTCGACCTGGTGCCCAATCACACCAGCTCAGCCCATCCCTGGTTCGTGGACGCATCGTCCGGGCTGGACTCCGCCCACCGCGGCTATTACGTGTGGGCCGATCCCGCGCCAGGCGGCGGTCCGCCGAATAACTGGCTGGACGCGACCGGGCAGTCCGCCTGGCAGTGGGACGACCGGACCGGGCAGTACTACCTGCACAACTATCTGGACAGCCAGCCGGATCTGAACTGGTGGCAGGCAGCTGTGCACGAGGAGTTCCGGCAGATCCTGGCGTTCTGGTTCGCGCGGGGAGTGGCCGGCTTCCGGATCGACGTCGCCCATGGCCTGTACAAGGACGCCCTGCTGCGCGACAACCCGGTGGCCGCGAAGGAGAGCCCGCTGGACGGCCGGTTCGGCTTCCGCCCGGTCTACAGCGCGAATCGGCCGGAGACCCATGCCGTATTCCGTGAGTGGCGCCAGGTCGCTGACCGCTCCGTGCCGCCCAGGCTGCTGCTCGGCGAGACCTGGACCGGTGACTTCGGCAAGCTGGCACAGTTCTACGGCGACAACGACGAGCTGCAGCTGGCGTTCAACTTCCCGTTCGTCTACGCCGATTTCACCGCGCCGCAGCTATCCGGCGTCGTGGCGGAGACGCTCGCGCACCTGCCCGGCGGCGTGTGCCCGGTCTGGGTGGCGTCCAACCACGATGTCGGCCGCTTCGCCACCCGCTGGTGCGCGGACGACCAGCGCAAGACGCGGCTGGCCCTGCTCATTCTGGCCACCCTGCCAGGCACCACCGTGCTGTACTACGGCGACGAGATCGGAATGGCCGACGTCGCGGTACCGCCCGAGCTGCAGCGGGACCGGATGACCAGAACCGATCCGAACGGCAGCCGGGACCGGGCCAGGACGCCGATGCAATGGGACGCCTCGGCGGCTGGTGGGTTCACCCCCGCTGGCGTGCCGCCGTGGCTCCCGACCGGCGACACGGCCGCCTGCAATGTCGCTGACCAGGCCAGGGACCCGGCCTCCACGTTGTCGTTCTGCCGCAGCCTGATCGCGTTGCGCCGGGTCGAGCTCGGTGGCCGGGTCGCGAGCTATGAACTGCTGCCGTCCGCTCCTGGACAGTGGACCTATCGGGTCGGCGGCCTGCTGGTAGCCACCAACTTCGCTGATCAGCGGGCCACGGTGGCCGACCCGGTGGGCGAGATCCTGCTCGCCAGTGCCGGAGCGGTGCCGTCAGCCGATGGCGGCGTCGTGCTGCGGCCATGGGAAGGCATCATCGCCAGGCTTCCGGCGGCTTGACCGGGTGACCCGGTTACCCTTGGGCGGGTGCTGTCTCGGATAGATCTTCGCGGAACGCCTGCGGCCGGCCTGGACCGGCGGCTGGCCGGCCTGCTGCCGCGCGCCGAGCTTGACGTGGCGGCGGCGCTGGCCGCGGTCGAGCCGATCTGCGCGGACGTGCGCCGCCGGGGTGCGCAGGCGGTCAGGGAGCACACCGCTCGGTTCGATGGCGTCGACCTGCCGAGCACGATGGTGCCGCAGCAGGCCCTTGCTGACGCGCTCGACCGACTCGATCCGGCCGTCAGGACGGCCCTGCAGGAAGCGGCTCGCCGGGCCCGGCTGGTGCACGCGGCGCAGCTACCGGGGCAGAGCGTCACCGAGGTGGCGGCCGGCGCCTCGGTGACCGAACGGTATGTCCCGGTCTGCAGGGCGGGCGTCTATGTCCCTGGCGGGCTCGTCGCCTACCCTTCCTCGGTCGTGATGAACGTGATCCCGGCCCAGGTGGCTGGCGTCGGCCAGATCGCGGTCGCATCGCCGCCGCAGGCCGAGCATGGCGGCCTGCCGCATCCCGCGGTGCTGGCGGCCTGCGCGCTGCTCGGGATCACCGAGGTGCACGCGGCTGGCGGTGCGCAGGCGATCGCGATGCTCGGCTACGGAACGCGGGATTGCGCTCAGGCAGACGTGGTCACCGGTCCTGGCAATGTCTACGTGGCCGCGGCCAAACGGGTGCTGCGCGGAACGGTAGGCACCGACGCAGAGGCCGGTCCGACCGAGATCGCGATCGTGGCCGACCACACGGCGGACCCGGTGCTGGTCGCGGCCGACCTGATCGCCCAGGCGGAGCATGACCCGCTCGCCGCCTGCCTGCTGATCACCACGGACCCTGAGCTTGCCGACCGCGCCGAGGCGGAAGTAATCAGGCAGGCAGCGCAAGCGCGGCACCGCGATCGGATCCTGGCGGCACTGGCGGGCCAATCTGGCTGCGTTCTGGTGGATGACCTGGACGCAGCGCTTGCGGTCACGGACGTGTGGGCACCCGAGCACCTGGAAATCCAGACCGAGCGGGCTGCCGAACTGGCCGGCCGGGTGCGCAACGCCGGGGCGATCTTCGTGGGCGCCTACGCGCCGGTCTCGCTCGGTGACTACCTGGCCGGCTCGAACCACGTGCTGCCGACCGGCGGAACCGCCAGGTATACCGGGGGGCTGTCGGTGCTCACCTTCCTGCGCGGCATCCACGTCGTCAACTGCGGTGCCGCCGCGCTCGCCGAAGCCGCACCGCATATCGATGCCCTCGGCGGCGCCGAGGACCTGGCCGCACACGTGAACGCGGTCCGGGTGCGCATCCCGGCTGGCGGCAGGTAGCAGAGGTTGACGCTACCCGCGTCGTCCGGCTCCGCTGGTCAGCCGGTCGGAGGCCGATGACTCGCTGGCCATGCCGCTGACGGGGTGTCCTCCCGAGAAACCCCAGATCAGCCGGGCTACCACGGCGGCGGCAGAGCCCAACTCGATCAGGTCGACCCACCAGATTCTCAGGTCGTTGCCCGCGGTCAGCGTATGCACGAACGCCACTGGCCACGCCAGGTAAGCCAGCCAGTGCACCGTCCGCCAGGTGCGGAGACCGATCCTGCCCCTGGCCAGGCTGGTGATCACCACGGCGCAGCCGAGGTCAACCGCCAGGGTGCCGAGCCCGATCGCCAGGGTCCGGTAGCTGGAAGTGAAGGGCAGCACCGTGGCCGCCCAGCCAATGGAGACGAACGGATCCAGGATCGCGGTCACGACATGCAGGACAAGGAAGGCAACGCAGAACAACGCGAGGGTCCGGTGCAGCTCGGAGAACACGAAGCGCGGCCAGTGCCGCGGCGCTGAACCCATCCGGGCGGCCACGCCGAGGACCGTCACGGTGCTCAGCAGGACAAGCAGGACGAGCCCGCTGCCTCTGGAGACAAACCACAGGCCCTGCGATCCCGCTGCAGCGGCGGCTACGTTCAATGCACCTCCCGCTCGCACCGCAGTCAGACTGGCCACCTGCCCCTTGGTCAGTTGTCGTGGTAGGCGGCGACATGCCGGACCTGTGTCACGACGGTCTTGCCGTTTACCACGTGGGTGGTGGTGGTTACGGTTACGCCCGAGCCACCGGAGGTGGCGACCGGTCCGCCCACCTGCGGCGCGCTTGTCCCGTGCGCTCCGGTTGCGGTGACTACCCCGGTGCCGGTGGTCGAGCTTGCGGTCGAGGTACCGACGGGGAAGGCGTTGTGCGCTAGTGCCACCGCCGTGGCGCCGGTGCCGACAAGCAGGGCGGCCGCTGTCCAGTTGGACATCCGCCTGACTCGCCTGACGCCGTCATTGCGGGTCCGTGCGGCCCGGCTTGCCGGGTCGGCATCATGTGTCTGAGCGGCCCGGTCGGCCGGGCCTGCCGCACCGAATCCAGGCAGGCGAACCTGCCCCTGGTGGGAGTCGTGGTCCCTGTCCATGTTGATTCCTCCGTTAGGTTCGCGGGTATCGCGGCCGGTCTGTCCGGTACACCCATCGTGCGCCAGCATCGATGAACCCTCCGTGAGAAGACGATGTGATAGTTCACATCTATGCGCTGGTAGTTGCCACCGCGGCAGTGCAGCCGGCCGCCGCTGAGGCGGCTGCGGGTTGGTCGCACCAGCTGGGCTACCCGATGCCGCGCCAGTTGGGCGGAGCGAACCGCCGCCAGAGGGTCAGCGCGGTGATCGCTAGCACGACGACGCCGGTCACCTCAAGGATGACCGTCAGCGGCGGGAGCGGGAGCGCGAAGATCCGGCGGGTGAAGGGCCAGCTGAAAAGCAGGCCAAATCCGGCCGCCATCCCGGCGATCAGGATGGTCCGGGCCGCGTTCAGCGGGCGGGCGATCAGGGCGAGTACCCACAGGCTGACCGCGAACAGCGCAAGCAGCGTGGCCGTCCGCGACTGCTCGGCGGTCGCGCTGGCTGCGGCTCTGGCGAGCGCGTAGCTGACGGCGGCCGCCGCTGCCGCGGCCAGGCCGGCCGGGACCGTGAACGCCATCACCCTGCGGGTGAAGCCGGAATGGGCGCGCGGGGCGCCGACGGCCAGGGCGAGGAAGAAACCGGGGATCCCGATGGCCAGGGTGCTCACGATCGTGAGGTGCCTGGGGAAGAAGGGGAACGGAATTCCGCTGAGCCCGACGATGATCGCGAGCCCGGCCGCGTACACGGTCTTGGTGACGAACAGGTTAGCGACCCGTTCGATGTTGGCGATGACCCGTCGGCCCTCGGCGAGCACCTGCGGGATGGCGGCGAACGTGCTGTCGAGCAGCACCACCCGGGCGACCGACCGGCTGGACTGGCTGCCCGACCCGACCGCTATCCCGAGGTCGGCCTGCTTGAGTGCCTGGACGTCGTTGATCCCGTCGCCGATCATGGCCACGACGTGGCCTTCCGCCTGCAGCGCCCGGACGGCAGCCAGTTTCTGGCCGGGTCGTACCCGGCCCAGAACGTTGCTGGTCCGCAGCGCGTCACCGACCGCCGTTTCGTCGTCGCCGACGTCTGATGCGTCGCACAGGGCGCCAGCTGCCGGGATGCCGACTCGTCCGGCTATGGCCGACACGGTCCGCGGTGCGTCGCCGGACAGCACCTTGATGGTGATTCCCTGGTCGAGCAGATAGCGCACGGTCGCCGCAGCGTCCTCCCGCAGCCGCTCGGCGAGCACGAGCAGCGCGACTGGCATGAGGTCGCTTGCCGGTACCGCGGCATCGACAGGTCCCGCGGTGCTGCCGAGCAGCAGCACCCGGCGGCCGGCCGCTTCGTGGCTGGCGACGGCGGCTGCGATGTCGCGCGGTAGGCCGCGGCCGACGATGCCCGGTGCGCCGATGACCCAGGAGCCCCGACCGGCGAAGGATACGGCGCTCCACTTGCGCTCCGAGGAGAACGGCACCTGGGTGCTGACGGTCCAGCCTTCGGGAGCCGGGCAGCGTGCCGCTATCGCCGTCATGGTGGCGTTCGGTGCCGGATCGGCGGCGGCGAACGCGCCGATGACATCCTCGATCTCGCCGACCGCCAGGCCGGACCTGGGCTCGATCCGCTCCAGCACCATGCCGGGTGCGGTGAGCGTGCCGGTCTTGTCGATGCACAGCACATCGACCCTCGCCAGTCCCTCGATGGCCGCCAGTTCCTGGACGAGCACCCGCCGCCGAGCCAGCCGGATGGCGCCGACGGCGAACGCGATCGAGGTCAGCAGCACCAGGCCTTCGGGTACCATCGCTCCGACTCCAGCGACCGAGCCGCGCAGGGCGTTGTCCAGCGGCTCGTGGCTGCGGAACAGCTGGCTGAGCACGAGCAGGAGGCCTGCGGGCACCATGACCCAGGTCACCAGCCGCAAGATCCAGTTTGTCCCCTGCTGGAGCTCAGAACGGATCAGGCTGAAGCGGCGGGCCTCCGCCTGCAGGCGCGCGGCGTAAGCTGCGTCGCCGACACCCGTCGCCCTGATCCGGCCGGTGCCGGCTACCACGAAGCTGCCTGACAGCACCTGGTCGCCGCGCGTTTTGCGGACTGGCTCCGCCTCACCGGTGAGCAGCGCCTCATCTAGCTCCAGTCCCTCCGAGCTGAACACCACGGCGTCGACGGCAGCCTGGTCGCCCGGACGCACCTCGATGATGTCGTCGATGACGATCGCTTCGACCGGCAGGTCGGCCACCGCCCCGCCGCGCACGACTCGTGCGCGGGCAGCAGTCAGGATGGCCAGCCGGTCCAGCGTCCGCTTGGCCCGCAATTCTTGAGCGATGCCGATGGTGGTGTTGGCAGCCAGCACGATGCCGAACAGGGCGTCCTGCAGCGGCCCGATCACCAAAGCCACCACGAACAGCGCACCAAGGATGGCATTGAACCTGGTGCAGATGTTCGCGCGGAGGATCTGGCCGACTGTCCGTCCTGGCGCTCGCGGCACGGTATTCAGCTGGCCAGCAGCTACCCGGACCCGGACTTGGTCCTGGCTGAGACCAGTCGCCGCGTCGACGCGCGAGTCCGGTTCCGGTCGGGTTGCCAGCTGCCCCACCAGGTGATTCTTGGCGACCTCGGGATCGGATGCTAGGGCCGAAAGCCCCGGCTCCGGCGGACCTGCGGCTCTGCGCAGACGACTGGCGGCGGCGGATGGTAGGCAGCGTGGCACTCATGCGCCAGCACGCCGCGCGGCTGTGGCTAGCCAGGCACGTCGCCCTGCTGTTGCTCGTCCTGACCGTGACCGGTCTGGCCGTTGGTGGTGTGCTTAGCCTCGCCGGAGCGGGCCGGGCCGGTGACGTGGCCTGGGTGGCTGCCGGGGCCTGCGGCGTGGTGTATTCCCTGTGGTCCATGGCTGACAGCCTGCGTCGCGGGCGGATCGGCGTGGATGTGATCGCGTTGCTCGCGCTGATCGGCGCGATCGCCGTCGGCGAGTACCTGGCCGCCGCTGTGATCAGCGTGATGGTTGCGAGCGGGCGCGCACTCGAAGCGTGGGCCGCGGGCCGTGCCCGCCGCGATCTGCACGCCTTGCTTGAACGGGCGCCAAGGACGGCACGCCGCTACAGCGGTGCGGTGATCGAGGTCGTACCGCTAGAGGTGGTTATGCCGGGCGACAGACTGCTGGTGGCACCGGGCGAGCTTGTGCCGGTGGACGGCACCGTATGCGACGCCTTGGCGATCCTGGATGAGTCAGCGCTGACCGGCGAGCCGCTGCCGGTCGAGCGGGTCACTGGCGAACCGGTCAGCAGCGGCGTGGTGAATGCTGGTGGGCCGTTTGACGTGCTAGCGACGGCTAAGGCGGCCGACAGCACCTATGCGGGGATCGTCCGGCTTGTGTCAGCGGCGGAGCGCTCGCAGGCCCCGTTCGTCCGGCTGGCCGACCGTTATGCGCTGTGGTTCCTGCTGCTGAGCGTCGTCGCAGCCGGAGCGGCCTGGGCCGCAGCGGGGCCGGTCCGAGCGGTTGCTGTCCTGGTCGTAGCCACCCCGTGCCCGCTCATTCTCGCCGCACCTGTTGCGCTGGTGTCTGGGCTGTCTGTCGCCGCGCGCCGAGGTGTGCTGGTCAAGAGCGGCGGTGTGCTCGAGCGCCTGGCAACGTGCACCACGCTGCTGCTGGACAAGACGGGAACGCTGACCAGCGGCCGTCCGGCGCTGGCCGCGATCGTTCCGGCCGGGTGGCTCCCCGCCGACGAGGTCCTCCGCATGGCCGCGTCCCTCGACCAGGTTTCGCAGCATGTACTGGCCAGTGCGGTGGTGCATGCCGCCGAGCGCCGGTGCGAGCTTGTCCTGCCCGAGCAGGTCGATGAGGTAGCAGGCCAGGGGATCAGGGGAGTCGTCGCAGGTCATCGGGTTGCCGTTGGGAAAGCGGGCTGGGCCGGAGTGAGCGGTGCGCCGACGTGGGCGAAGGCCGCCAGGCGGCAGGCACAGCTTGACGGAGCGCTGACGGTCTTCGTCTCGGTCGACGGCAGGCCGGCCGGCGTGCTGGTGCTTGACGATCCCGTGCGGCCCGACGCGGGGCGGACCATTCGCTCGCTGCGCCGGGGCGGCATCAAGCGGATCGTCATGGTCACCGGTGACCGGGCCGAGGTAGCCGGAGCAGTTGGCGCGGTGATCGGTGTGGACGAAGTGCTCGCCGAGCGGACGCCAGCGGAGAAACTCGACGCGGTCCGACTGGAGCGCCGCCGGGCCCCCACCATCATGGTCGGCGACGGCATCAACGACGCGCCTGCGCTGGCCCTGGCGGACGTAGGGGTGGCGATGGGCGCGCGCGGTGCTACCGCGTCCTCCGAAGCCGCCGACGCCGTGCTGACCGTCGATCGCCTTGAGCGCGTCGGCGAGGTGACGGCGCTCGCCCGCCGCACTCACCGGATCGCCGTGCAGAGCGTGCTCGCCGGGATGGCCATGTCCCTCGCCGCGATGGGCGTCGCGGCTGTCGGCCTGCTCCCCGCGGTATGGGGTGCGCTGCTCCAGGAGGGCATTGACCTGGTGGTCATACTCAACGCCCTGCGCGCCTTGCGGCCCCCAGCCAGCCATGCCCGGCTGGCCGCTGAGGACGCGGCCCTCACCAGGCGCTTCAGGGGCGAGCACGAGGCGATCAGAGCCGCCATCGATCAGCTGCGGGTCGCCGCGGACGCACTTGGACTAAGCTCGCCCGCCGAGGCGATGGGGCAAGTCCGGCGGGTGCGCCAGGTGCTCGTAGAGCAGATCGAGCCACACGAGAGGGCCGAGGAGCGCGAACTGTACCCGGCCCTTGACCGGTTGCTTGGTGGCAGCGACCCCACCGCGATCATGAGCCGCGCGCACGCCGAGATCGCGCATCAGATCAGGCGCTTCGGCCAACTGGTCGATGACATCGGCCTAGCGGAGCCCGACGATGCCGACCTCGCTGATCTGCGTGGCCTGCTCTACGGGCTGCACGCGATCCTGCGGCTGCACACCGCCCAGGAAGACGAGAGCTACCTCTGGATAGGCGATGATCTCGACTCGGGAAGCCAGGCGCCGGTCCTGACAGCCGCTCGGATCTAAGCCGAGTCCGGTCCGGCGGGCAGTCAGGTCCGCGCCCGGCGCGGTAGCGCTGCGACGCGAGTCATGCCGAAAGGCCCCCTGGCTGGTGACTTACGGGACTGAACGATTTGTCGCCATTCGCTTAGCGTTCAATTCAGGAGGTGGCAACAATGTCTGCCGTTACATACCCGGTCAGGGTCGATGCTTCGCTTGACCGGGACCTGTCTCGCTGGCTGTGGCTAGTGAAATGGATTCTGGCCATCCCGCACTACTTCATCCTGAGCTTCCTGTGGGTCGCTTTCGTCGTGATGAGCGCCGTCGCGTTCTTCGCGATCTTGTTCACCGGCCGCTATCCGCAGTCGATCTTCGAGTTCAACGTCGGCGTGCTCCGCTGGACCTGGCGCGTGCAGTACTACGCTTACGGCGCGCTCGGCACCGACCGGTACCCGCCGTTCTGCCTGCGTGACGTTCCCGACTACCCGGCCCACCTGGAGATCATGTACCCGGAGCGGCTGTCCCGCGGTCTGGTCCTGGTGAAGTGGTGGCTGCTGGCCATCCCGCAGTACATCATCGTCGCCGTGTTCGCCGGCGGCGGGACATTCGCGGCCTGGCGGATCGGGAACCTGTTCAGCTGGGCCAACCTGAACCTCAACTGGTCCGGCGGTGGCCTGATCGGCATCCTGGTCCTGATCGCCGCGATCGTGCTGGCGTTCACCGGCCGCTATCCGGTCGCCATCTTCGACTTCGTCCTCGGTATGAACCGGTGGGTGCTGCGGGTCGCCGCCTACGCCGGGCTGATGACCGACAAGTACCCGCCGTTCCGGCTCGACAACGGTGGTCACGAGCCCGGCGGAACGCTGACCTTCCAGCCGGCTCCGGTAACCCTTGGCGTGACGGACGCCCCCGTGACAGACGCTGCCTTGCCAGATACCGCCGTGGCAGATACCGGCGTGACAGATACCGGCGTGACGGGCCTGCCGGGCAGCCAGTACGGGACTCAGGCGCCGGAGCCGGGTACGCCAGAACCTGGTGTGCCGGAACGTGGCAGGCAGGCCGGCCGCGGCTGGACCGCTGGCCGCGTCATCTCAGCGGTGATCGGCTCGGTGCTCATCCTGATCTCGGTCGGCCTGCTGTCCGGCGGGGTCGGCCTGCTGTGGGCGGGTCAGGCCCGCCGCGTTAACGGGTATGTGACGTCGGACACCACGACCTATGGCACCGGCGGCTACGCGCTCGCCACCGACACGATCCAGCTCCCGGCTGGGGTTTGGGACTGGTTCGGCAAGGGACTTGTCGGCAAGGTGCGGATCCGGGTCACCTCGTCCGATCCGGCAAAGCCGACATTCGTCGGCATCGCGCCAGCGACGGCCGTCTCCGGCTATCTGTCGGGTGTCCGGTACACGACGCTGACCAGCCTGGGCGGTCGCAATACGCCGATCAGCCACCGGGGGCGCGCAGTTCCCGCGTTGCCTGCCAGCGCAACCATCTGGACCGTGCACGCTGTCGGCACCGGCACCCAGACACTGGTCTGGACACCACCGGTCGGCAACTGGGTCATCGTCGCGATGAACGCCGACACCTCGCCTGGGCTTACCGTGCGCGCCGATGCCGGAGCGACCGTGCCCGACCTGGGCTGGATCACGGGCGGCTTGATCGCAGTAGGTCTGCTGATCGCGGTCGGCGGCGTCGTGCTGCTCGCGATCCCGATTCGCCGCGCCTCGTGACGCATAGCCAGCCGGGCGGCCCCGGCCACAGGCCCGGGCCGCCCGCTGGCCAAGCACGGCGCGACGTGAGACGTCCTCGCAAGCCGTTCGGCCCGGGCGAATCGGGCCTTTCGGCCCTCCTGTAGCCGAGCGTGCGGCCATAGCTTCACAGCCAAGCACGCCGCTGCCCAGATGGCGTCGAGGAGGCGGTTCAGGTGACCATTCTCGCGGAGAGTCCAGGACGTCATTTCGGCAGGCGTCTGCGCCGCCTGCTTGGCATCGTGTCGTTAGCTGCGAGCCTCGCCGCGCCGTTGATGCTGCTGACTCCGCAGGCGGCGTCCGGCGCTATTCAGCGGCACCACGGCGGCTGCGCCTGGGCGATTGTTCCCAGCCCGAGTCCGGGTACGGTGCAGAACATCCTGCTTGGCGCAGGAAACGAACCGGGCGGTGGCGCCTGGGCCGTCGGCTACCGGGTTTCTCCACAGAGTGCGCAGTTTGAGGCGCCGATCGCTGAGCACTGGAATGGCTCGGCCTGGACAGCCAAGACCATTCGCGGCGATCAGTCCGTTCTGGTCGGCGTCTACGCCCCTATCCAGACCAGCGTCTGGGCGGTCGGCCTGTTCAACATTTCGCCGACCGAGATGTTCCCGGTGATCGATCATTTCAACGGAAGCCGGTGGGCGGCGGTCCGTAATCCCCGACTGCCGTTCAGCGTGCTGACCGGCGTCGCCGGAGCCTCGCGCACCGACATCTGGGCGGTGGGGAGGCAGTTCTTCCGCAATGCGGCCCTGACCATCATCGAGCACTATGACGGGCATTCCTGGACCCGGGTGCCGAGTCCTTCACCCAAAGGTGACTACCTCGACCTCGGCGGGATCACGGTCATCTCCCCGCGCGGCATCTGGGCGGTCGGTGACTACAAGAATCCGAGCGGTGTCTTCCGTACCCTGATCGAGCACTACGACGGGCACCGCTGGACCATGGTCCGCAGCCCGAATGTCGGCACCGGCGACAATTACCTCACCTCAGTCGCGGCGCTGGGCCCGCACCGAGTCTGGGCCGTGGGCCGGGCGTTCGACGGTTCCCGGTTCCGGCCGCTGGCGTTGTCGTGGAACGGTTCAGCGTGGCAGGCCCGCCTGCTCCCCGTTGTGCAATCGGGTGACTATGCGCTGAACGGCCTGACGGCCGGTCCAGGTCACAGCCTGCTGGCGGTCGGGAGTCGCACCGATTCGAGCGGTGTCCAGCGCACCATGATCGAGGTATTCAGGCACGGGCAATGGCGAGCGGAGCCGAGCCCGAACGCCAGCGCCATGGACAACGTCCTGTACGGGGTGACTGTCACCCAGCGGGACCGGATCTGGGCCGTAGGCAACTGGACATCGAGCACCAACCGGCACACCCTGACAATGCTCTGCAAGCATCGCTGAGGATCAGCCCGGCTCAAGGCGGTCCGCTGGCGACGCGCTCGCCTGGCCATGGTCCGCTGCCCGATACCCTGCATGGATGACAACTGGGGAGGCGTTGCCGCTGCGAGCTGATCTGGCTGGCCGGGAACCGTACGGCGCGCCGCAGCTCGACGTCCCGGTCCAGCTCAACACCAACGAGAATCCGTACCCGCCACCGCCCGGCCTGGTCCAGCAGATAACGCAGGCGGCAGCTGCCGCGGCGATCGGGCTGAACAGGTATCCGGATCGCGACGCGGTGGCGCTCAGAGACGATCTAGCCGCCTACCTCGGGCATGGCCTGACCAGGGATCGAGTGTGGGCGGCCAACGGGTCCAACGAGATCATCCAGCAGCTGCTGCAGGCCTTCGGCGGCCCAGGGCGCAGCGCGCTCGGCTTCGAGCCGTCCTACTCGATGCACCCGATCATCAGCCAGACCGCGAGCACCCGCTGGGTGCCAGCGGCCAGGGACCACGATTTCGGCGTTGACGCCGACCGGGCCACAGCGGCGGTGCAAGAGTTTCAGCCGGACCTGGTCTTCCTCACGTCGCCGAACAACCCGACAGGAACAGCGTTGCCGCTGGCCGTGGTCGAGTCGGTGTGCGCGGTAGCGCCGGGCATGGTGGTGGTCGACGAGGCCTACGCGGAGTTCGCCCGTGACCGGCACGGCAGCGCGCTCAGCCTGCTTCCCCGGTTTCCGCGGCTGGTTGTGGTTCGCACCATGTCCAAGGCGTTCGCGCTGGCCGGGGCGCGGGTTGGTTATCTCGCCGCCGATCCAGCCGTGGTCCGGGCCCTGCTTGTCGTCCGGCTGCCCTACCACCTGTCCGCGATGACCCAGGCCGTCGCCCGGGCCGCCCTGGCGCACACCGGTGAGCTGCTGGCCAGGGTGTCGGACATCCGGGCCGAGCGGGATGACCTGGTGGCGTGGCTGCGCGGACGCGGGCTGGCCGCCGCGGACTCAGATGCCAACTTCGTGCTGTTCGGTACCTTCGGCGACCGGCGGGCGGTTTGGCAGCAACTGCTCGACCGGGGCGTGCTGATCAGGGAGGTGGGCCCGCCGCAGTGGCTGCGGGTGACCATCGGCACACCGCAGGAGATGGCGGCGTTCCGGGCAGCGCTCGACGATGTGATCGGGGCGAGCTTATGGACGGCCGGACCGGCCGGGTGCAGCGGGCCACCAAGGAGACACAGGTGCTGGTCGAGGTCAACCTCGACGGCACCGGGGTGACGCAGGCAGATACTGGCGTGCCGTTCTTCAACCACATGCTGGCCCAGCTCGGCAAGCATGGCTGCCTGGATCTGACGGTGCGGGCGCGCGGCGACGTGGAGGTCGATGCGCACCACACGGTGGAGGACACCGCGATCACGCTCGGCGAAGCGGTGCGCCAGGCGCTCGGTGACAAGGCGGGCATCTGCCGGTTCGGCGACGCGCTGGTCCCGCTGGACGAGACGCTGGTCCGGGCCGCGGTCGACCTGGCCGGACGACCCTACGTCGTGCATTCCGAGCCGGATGGCATGGCCCCGCTGATCGGCAGCTACGACACGACCCTGACCAGGCACTTCTTCGAAACCCTCGGCACGTCGGCGGCCATCTGCCTGCACCTGACCGTGCTCGCCGGGCGTAACCCGCACCATATCGTCGAGGCGCAGTTCAAAGCGTTCGCGCGGGCCCTGCGCGCCGCCGCGGCGCCGGACCCGCGGGTCGGCGGTATCCCCAGCACGAAGGGCGTCCTGTGACCCCGGACCGGCGTCGGCGCAGCGAACTACGCCGCGATCATCGGGCCGAGCCGTGAGCGGGCCGGTCCGGCCTCGGGTCGTCGTGCTTGACTACGGTTCGGGCAATCTGCGGTCGGCGCAGCGGGCGCTGCAGCGGGCCGGCGCCCAGGCCGAGGTGACCGCGGACAGCCGGGCTGCGCTGAACGCGGACGGGCTGGTAGTACCTGGCGTCGGGGCCTTCGCTGCCTGCATGGCCGGGTTGCTCGGCGTGCGCGGAGATGTGATCATCGCCAAGCGGCTGGCCGAATCCCGGCCGGTGCTTGGCATCTGCGTCGGCATGCAGGTGCTGTTCACCGAGGGGGCCGAGCATGGCAAGCTGACGGCGGGCTGCGGCGCGTGGCCCGGTGTGGTGCAGCGGCTGGCGGCTCCGGTGCTGCCGCACATGGGCTGGAACACGGTCTGCCCGCCGGCTGGGAGCCGCCTGCTGACCGGTATCGGGCCGGACGAGCGGTTCTACTTCGTGCATTCCTATGCGGTCCTCGCATGGCCGGCGCCGGCCGGTGCCGACTCGACCGCGCCGATGCTGACCTGGGCCGAGCATGGCCAGCCGTTTCTGGCCGCCGTAGAGGACGGGCCGTTGTGCGCCACCCAGTTCCACCCGGAGAAGTCCGGTGACGCCGGGGCAGCGCTGCTTTCGAACTGGCTGGAGCTGATCCGGTGATGCCGAGCCTGACCCTGCTCCCCGCCGTCGACGTGGCAGGCGGCCAGGCGGTCCGGCTGGTCCAGGGCGCGGCCGGCACCGAGACCTCGTACGGGGATCCGCTGGACGCGGCCGTTGCCTGGCAGCGGGCCGGCGCGGAGTGGATCCACCTGGTCGACCTGGACGCGGCATTCGGCCGGGGATCCAACGCGGAGCTGCTGGCCGCGGTCGTCAGGCGGCTGGACGTGGCCGTCGAGCTATCCGGCGGCATCCGCGACGACGCCTCGCTCGCTGCCGCGCTGGCGACCGGATGCGAGCGGGTCATCATCGGGACCGCGGCGCTTGAGAACCCGGACTGGGTGCGCGGGATCATCGCCGAACATGGCGAGCGGATCGCCGTGGGCCTCGACGTCCGCGGCACGCGGCTGGCTGCCAGGGGCTGGACCGCCGAGGGCGGCGAACTGCTCGACGTGCTTGACCGGCTGGAGGCCGATGGCTGCCCCCGGTATGTGGTGACCGACGTGACCAGGGACGGCACGCTGACCGGGCCCAATCTCGACCTGCTCCGCCTAGTGTGCGCCAGGACGGCGCGACCGGTGATTGCCAGCGGAGGGGTGTCCACGCTGGATGACCTGCGGGCGATCGCGACGCTGCTCGACGTCGGCGTCACTGGCGCGATCGTCGGGAAGGCACTTTACGCGCGCGTGTTCACCCTCTCCGATGCCCTGCGCGTCGTCCGTGAGGTGCGGACATGACAGCGGCCTCCATGGCGGCCACGACGGCAGCGAGGCAGGCGTGACGGTCGCGGTCCGGGTGATCCCGTGCCTGGATGTGGACGCCGGCCGAGTGGTCAAAGGAGTCAACTTCGCCCGCTTGCGCGACGCGGGTGACCCGGTCGAGCTGGCCGCGGCCTACGATGCCGACGGCGCCGACGAGCTTGTATTCCTCGATATCACCGCGTCGAGCGACTACCGGGAGACCATGTACGAGGTGGTGGCCAGAACTGCCGACCAGGTGTTCATTCCGCTGACCGTCGGCGGGGGAGTGCGCAGCGCTGACGATGTCGACCGACTGCTGCGGGCCGGGGCGGACAAAGTCTGCATGAACACCGCGGCGATCGCCAGGCCGGCGCTGCTCACCGAGGTGGCGGACAGGTTCGGCTCGCAGTGCGTCGTGGTCTCGGTGGACGCCAGGCGCGGCACCGCCAGCCAGGGAACCTTCGAGGTCACGACCCACGGCGGGCGGCAAGGTACCGGCCTGGACGCGGTGCGGTGGGCGGCCCGCGCGGCCGAACTCGGCGCCGGCGAGATCTTGCTCAACTCGATGGACGCCGACGGCACCCAGGCCGGGTTCGACCTGCCGCTGATCCAGGCGGTACGCGCCGCGGTCAGTGTGCCGGTGATTGCCAGCGGCGGGGCCGGCCAGGAGTCCGATTTCGGGCTGGCCGTGCGGGCCGGCGCCGATGCCGTCCTGGCGGCGAGCCTGTTCCACTTCGGCAAGCTGCGGATCGCCGAGGTAAAGGAGTCACTGCGGGCGGCCGGATACCCAGTCCGGCTGCCCGCGACGGGTCGCCGGGAGGCGGTGGATCAATGAGCGTGGAACCAGGCGACGGGCTCGACCCGCGGATCGCGGCCCGGCTGAAGCGGGATGCCGCCGGCCTGTTCCCAGCCATCGCGCAGCAATATGACACCGGCGAGGTGCTGATGCTCGGCTGGATGGATGATGAGGCGCTGCACCGCACGCTGACCACCGGCCGCTGCACCTACTGGTCGCGCAGCAGGCAGGAATACTGGGTGAAGGGTGACACCTCCGGCCACGTGCAGCGGGTGAAGTCGGTCGCACTCGACTGCGACGGCGACACCGTGCTGGTCAGAGTCGACCAGGCGGGCGGCGCGTGCCACACCGGCGACCGGACCTGCTTCGACGCCGACGTGCTGCTGGCCAGCGGGCCGGACGATACCGGGCCGTCGGCCCCGCGGTGATCAGGTGGTCGGCAAGGGCTTGGTCTGCCTGATCGTGGTGTGTCTGATGGTGAAGCCGGCTCGCTGATATAGATCCAGGGCACCGGTGGGCGAGTCGGCGTCGACCTCAAGCGAGGAGGCGGTGAATCCGGCGGCCTTGGCCGCGCCGAGTGTCCGGGCCATCAGCGCGGAAGCAATCCCACGCCCCCGGCCTGGTCGGCGCGTACCGATCAGAGCGATGTAGAGATCACGTATGCCGCTGACTGCGGTGTACGCGTCGTACTCGTGGCCGATGATCAGGCCGAGCGGCTCGGAATCGGCATAGGCAAGGAAGCTGACGGCGGGTCGGAAAGCGCTATATCCGAGAAAGCGCATCCATTGCTCGCTGGTGAACTCGCTAGAGCCCCAGTGGTCGCGGAAGGCCTCGTTGTACACCAGCATGGCGTCCGGTGCGCGGTCAGGCGTGAAACCGACGATCCGCACGCCATCCGGCGTGCAGACCTCAGGCGGTGCCGCCGAGAGGTCCCGTTCCATCGCGTGGAACCAGCGGGCCGGGTGATAGCCATGCGCTTCGTACAGCGCGACGGCCCCAGCGTTATGCGAGAGGCACGATCCGGACAGTGTTAGCGGCCGACCTGGATGGCGCTCCAGGTGCAGCGGCACAGCGGTTCGCTGCGCCCAGTCAAGCAGCCGGCCGCCGAGCCCGCGCTGCCGGTATGCCGGGTGCACGCCGCCCTGCTGCCGCATATCGTGGACCGGATCGGCCGTGCGCGTGGAGATGAGGGCACAGTAGCCCACCATGACGTTCCCGTCGTATGCGGCGACAGAGCCGCGCGCGAAGTCGCGGTACGGATCGCTGAATTCTTCAAGCAGATCCTGCTCGCTGTAGTACTCCCAGTCCCGGTCCGCTTCGGCGGCGGCGGCGATTAAGGCCGCCCAGTCACCCGCGTCTTGCGGTGCGATCGACCGCCAGTCGAACTCCGCGTCGCTCATAGCGGATTGTGCGCAGAACAGGTGACAGACGGCAACGGATTAACGGACGGCGACAAACTATGCCCGCCGCCCACGCACCCCAGCCCAGGCTCTGGGAATGCCGGATCCTAGGCGGGCAGAGCATCTCCGCTCTGGTCCGCCTGCTGATCCGCCCCGTGCTCGTCCGCCCCGTGCTGCTCCGTGCCGCGGAGTCCGGCGCCGCGGAGTCCGGCGCCGCGGAGTCCTGCGCTGCGGAGTCCTGCATCGCCCTGGTCCGCCTGACTCTCGATTTGCGGCCCGAGGATCTCTGCGTCGCCGGATGACGCGGCCATGTCACTCTTGTCGTAGCTGCCGATCTCCGCTGGGATCGCCATCCGCCTGTCTGTCACGTGATCCCACAGTTCCAGCCGCGCGCTCACCGGCTCAGCGATCTTGTTCGCGTAATAGCCGGGCATCTCGTAGACCAGGTGCCCGCTGACCGTGCCTCCTGGCGTCAGCGCGACGGGCATGCTGATCGGGCTCAGGCTCAGCGACGACAGGTCCCATGCCACCGGCGGGCAGGTAGCCTCGCCAACGCGCCCCCAGGAGCCAGGGATCAGCTTGACATAGAGCAGCACGGTGAGGTTCGCGTTCCGCTCGGTCTCAAGATTGGTAATGCGCGCGCTGATCGACCGCACGCGTGCAGGTACGGCGAGGCCACTGCCGCTGTCTCGTTCGGTTTCGATGGAACCGGTGCCAGAAATCTCCACCCTGATATTGGGGAAACCTGGCCTGGCCGACAGCGGGACAGACGGGACGGACCAGTTCTGGATAGCTCCGAAGAAGCACGTGAACGCAGCCAAGAACGATATGACCGCAGCTAGCATCCACCAGTTCAGCAGGAGACTGTAATGCGTCTCCTTCTCGAAATATGCAATCGAAAAGCCGGTCAAGAATAGCGTGAGCGTCAGGAGGAGCCCGCCAAGCCATAGCCAGAGCGCACGGTGAGGTCGCACCTTCGGATTCTACTGTACGCAGTCGTTACTTCCGATTAGATGTCGGACATCTGTGGCGCGGCGGCCAGGGCAAGGATCGGATGTCTCGCGATTTGCCCGGGCCAAGGCCAGTCACCGGCCGGTCGCCCGGGCGGCGAAGGGCGGGCGCCGGGCCGTCGGCGGGATCGACGGAGACCGGCTCGTCGCTGGGTCAGCATTGCATGACGGATCGTCAACGTCGCGGACTCTCGACGGGCTGGCCAGGGCGCAGGATCCGAGCCGGCGGCGGCGCGGCAGGCCCGTAGTCCGCGGAGGGTGGCGCTAGCCCGAGAAGCGATATATCTTGAATTTAGGATCGTCGCATCTACGGGAGTCGTCATGTCGGCACCACCTCGCAAGGACGAGCCGGGCCTGACCCGGCGGGATGAGCTGGCCGTCTCCGGCGCCGCGCTGTCCGACGTGCCCTGGACCGCCGCTGGCGCGGCCGGCGCCGTGGTGGCCGGCGCGGATCTAGTGCTGCATCTCACCGGCGGGCACCTCGGCCTGAGCAGCTCGCTGTCGGCAGGAACCGTGGCGCTCTTCGCCGTAGCCGGGGGAGGCGCGGTCGTCAGGAACCGAACCAGCCGTGCCGTTCGGTGGGCGCGCCGTAACCCGTGGCGCTTCGCCGTGTTGCCCGGCGTCGCGACGGCGATCGTCGTCTTCGTGCTGTCCGTCCTAGTCGGCAGCAGCGGCCTGCTTGGCGGCGGATTCACCGCCGTCTGGCACGGCGCCATCGCCTATGGCGTGACCGGTGCCGCAGCTGCCATCGCCGGCAGCCGTAACCGCCGGCAGCCGTAACCGCCGGCAGCCGTAACCGCCGGCAGCCG
>Ga0209517_10001636_pt1 | contig 33412 bp, 28 predicted proteins | sample PeaSoiMetSII2010_FD_187695 | JGI IMG/M metagenome (GOLD analysis project Ga0209517, IMG submission 187695) | Peat soil microbial communities from Weissenstadt, Germany - SII-2010 (SPAdes) (version 2) | ecosystem: Environmental > Terrestrial > Soil > Wetlands > Peat | place: Germany... | reverse complement strand
GCTCATATGCCGATGATGGATGGCTTCCGGTTGGCGGAGGAAATCAAGCGCGACCCGCGGCTGGCAGACACGCTAGTTACCATGGTGACTTCGGGCGGACAGGTCGGCGACGCGGCTCGCTGCCGCGAACTGGGAATAGCTGCCTACCTCACCAAGCCGGTCCGGCAGGCGGACTTGCTGGAAGCGATTGTCAGAGTTCTGGGCTCCAAGGCACGGTCGGAGGAATCGGGATCATTAGTGACGCGGCATTCCTTGCGCGAGAATCGCCGGGGCCTGGAGATCCTGGTGGTTGAAGACAACATCGTGAACCAGCGCTTGGCCGAGCACCTCCTGCGTAATAAAGGCCACGTTGTCACCCTTGCTAACAACGGGCGGGAGGCGTTGGAAGTTCTCGAGCGACAGCGTTTTGACCTGGCCTTAGTGGATGTGCAGATGCCCGAGATGGACGGGCTGCAACTGACGGAGGCAATTCGAGAAAAAGAGAAAACGACAGGGGAGCATCTGCCGATAATTGCAATGACCGCTTACGCGATGAAAGGCGACCGAGAGCGTTGCCTCGATGCGGGTATGGACGGCTATGTTCCCAAGCCGATCAATTCCAAGCAGCTTTTTGAATTGATCGCCGGAGTGCGAACTGTCGAGCTCAAATCGTCGCTCGCCACGCCACTAGGGGTAAGTCACGAGATCCTCGATGAGTCGGCGCTCCTGGCGCGGTTTGAAGGTGAGGCTGACTTGCTTCGGGATGTGGTCGATCTCTTCATGGACGACTGTCCGAAACTGATGGACGGAATTCGAGGAGCTGTGGAGCGAAGCGATGCCCATGGGTTGGAGCGGGCCGCGCACAAACTGAAGGGCACCGTGGCGAATTTCTCGGCTCGAGCTTCTTATGACGCGGCGCTGCGTCTGGAAGTGATGGGCCGGGAAGGACATCTCGAAGAGGCTCGCGAAGTTCTGACCGCGCTTGACGCGGCCCTCGGGGAACTGGGGCCCGTCTTGATTAAACTAAGTGGCGGCATAAAATCATGAAAATCCTCGTGGCCGAAGACGACGTCATAACAGGTCGGATGTTACAAACCTACCTGGTGAAGTGGGGTTACGAGGTACAAATTGTGACCGATGGCCTGCAGGCATGGCAAATCCTTCAACAGGAAAATGCCCCTCGTCTCGCCCTCCTGGACTGGATGATGCCGGAGATGGATGGCATGTCGATTTGCCGCGAGGTGCGGCGGCTGAAAATCCAGCCTTATATTTACTTGATTCTCCTGACCGCCAGGCGATACCAGGAAGACGTGGTGGCGGGGCTCGAGGCGGGGGCGGATGAGTATTTGACCAAGCCTTTTGACCCCATTGAGCTCAGGGCGCGCCTGCGCACCGGTGCCCGGATTGTGGAGTTGCAGGATAGCCTGATTCAGGCCCGAGAAGAGCTTCGCGATTTGGCCATGCACGACGTCCTGACCCACCTTTTGAACAGGCGCGCCATTATGGACTTCCTGGCGGCGGAATTGGGCCGCGCCGCACGCGAACAAAAACCCCTCACAGTAATGATGATTGACATTGATCACTTCAAGTCCGTGAACGACAAATTTGGGCATCCGGCTGGAGACGGAGTCCTCTGCGAAGTGTCCAGGAGGCTGCGGGCATCCATTCGCACCTATGATCACGTGGGACGGTTTGGGGGAGAGGAATTCCTGGTGGTGGCCCCCGGCTGCGACGTAGCGCCCGGCCTAGCCCAAGCAGAACGGCTCCGTACAGTAGTCAGTTCCCAGCCCATAGCAGTCAAAGACGACCCCATCAATGCCACGGTCAGCGTGGGCGTAGCGACCTCGCACCAACTGAAACCGCCGGACATGGAGGTCCTCCTCTCTGCGGCTGATAAGGCCCTCTATCGCGCCAAGGAGAAAGGCCGGAATCGCGTCGAAGGGGAAAGTTTGCCGATTCCTCTCTCCGCTGCGCTTGGCCTGCCTGTGGGAGCCCTTCCTGAATAGCGCAACGATCCGGGCATGCACTCCATCTTTTGCAATAAAACAAGCCGGCAGGTGACTTAGCGGAGGAGTTATGGCTGATTCGGAAGGCCACCGCGAAGATTTTCCCGATGCGGCAACGCGGAGAAGGGGGACGATCTATTTGTCCATAATGCGAGCTCTTTAAGCGCTGGGAAGAGGGGTAATCTCCTCCGGGCCTCTCAGCTCACGCGGTGGGTCCTGGAAATTTCTACACTCGGAATGCAAGTCTGCCATAGTTGTCGCTCCGCCATGGTGTTGCCAAACTTGTAACTCATTGAATTGCAAAGGCATTCGAAGGCAGAGATTGGCATCATTCTTGCCCTACCTACCAGCGAGCCTTCCAGACCATAGGGAGGCTTGCCAACTCTGTTTAATGCAAGAGCCGATGACCAATTTGCACGTTGTAATATTTCCCGCAAGACCAACTGCTTGCACCTTCCATGCCGGGGGCATTTCGCCAGAATTCGAAGTGCCCCTCCCGCATCTTCTTTCTGTTTAGTCCACGCGCTTGGGCCCGGAAATTGCTCTGTGTCAAAACAGGTGGCTCAAATGAACCGGCGAGGTTCAGTATGCCTTGTCGCACGACGTGCCCGACGTGAGCCATCGTGGAGTGCGCGATGCCTATGAAACTAAAGATATTATTGGCAGCAGCGGTAATTCTTCTGGTTGCTGGAAGCTTCCTGGCGCAAGAGAAAAAAGATGAACCACAAGCTCCCGCCGCCTCGAGTTCACAAGCAGCTCCTGCGTCCTCACCGCACAACTACGCAATATCGCCCGAAGACGCAGCCAAGAAAAACCCGGTTAGATTTACCGATGCCTCAGTGGATCGTGGCAAGAAGGTTTTCAAATATCAGTGCGCGCTGTGCCATGGAGAAAAGGGAGACGGCAAAGGCGACTTGGCCAAAGAAATGTCGTTAACGTTGCCTGACTTGACGCAGGCGGACTCTTTGTCCAAGCGCACCGACGGCGAACTTTTTGCCATCGTGGCCACCGGTAAGGAACCTATGCCCAGCCAAAAAGGCCGCATGCCCGAACCGCAGATATGGAATGTGGTCAACTACCTTCGGGCTTTAGGTGGAAAGGTTCCTGCCAAGGCGACGCCAAAGGAAGCCGCAGACGAGAACGTGGTTTTGATTCCGCAGTAACGTCCCCGGTCTGGTTGGTATGGAGACGAGCGTCCGACCTGGACGGAACCAATCGCCATGCGGGCGGGGAGTTCTGAGTTGCCCGAGGGCCTCCCTTAACGCATGGCTAATCTCTTGGCCAGGCTTAAGATGACATCTCTATCGGGCTCGGCAAGCCGACCCAAGAGGTTTCGAAGCTTCAACAGGAACTGAGCGTCTATTCCCTTATCGCCATTGTCCCCTGTCAATTCGTCCAGCGTCCTCCGCGGCGTAAGGTTCGGAGTTGGGGGAGCCTCGTCCCCGGAAAAAAAGAGCTGGTACAGCGGAACATCGAGAACCCCTGCAAATCGCTCCAGGGTCTCCAGCGAAGGAACAGTGTGACCGTTTTCGACTCGGGATACGTAGCAACGCAGTAACCCCGTGCGCTCCTCGATATCCCCTTGCGACAATTGCTTTTGCTCACGAAGCTTGCGCAGGCGCGTACCAATCAACATAAGTTAACCCTCTTTCATTATGTGTTTTGCAAATACTGTTCACAGCCATAACCTAGATGGTAATTTTCGCCGCCTTGCTCTGCGTCGACAAGGGCACTGTGGTACCGGTACGGAGGTTGTGCGGGGGGAGTACCGTCGTTTTGAGTTTGGCTTCAATGCTCGGTATCCGATGTGCCCGCGGATTCTGGGCAAGAGCGGGCATCGCGCCTGAGCGGCCGGTACCTGCCCAAGCGAGACCGGGCGCTAAGCCGCTAACTCGGACGCCAATGTGATCAGAGAGTTAAGGTTCCGCTCCACAAGGGGGAGGATCTCTACCGCGGACCAGGAAGCGTTTGTGCCCACTATCCCAACACCATGGTCAGCAGGGCCATCCGGACGCACACGCCGTTTTGCGCTTGGCGGAAGTAAGCAGCCCGCGGATCGCTGTCAACTTCCTTGGCGATCTCGTCGAGGCGGGGAAGCGGATGCATGACGATAGCGTCGGCTTTCATCAGTCGCAGGGATTCCGAAGTGATCAAGTACACGCCTCGGCATTGCTCGTAGTCGGCAATGCGGTCACCGAAGCGCTCCTTTTGAATCCGCGTCTGGTAGACCACATTCACCTCAGGAAGCACTTTGTCGAGGTCGGTTTCTTCCGTGTACCAGACGCCTTTTTCGCGCAAATGGCCGAGGATATCTTCTTTCATTTTCAAGAGAGGTGGAGCAACGAAGTAAATGCGTACATCCTGATACTTACTCAATAAATAGGCCAGCGAGCGAACGGTGCGGCCCTGCGCCAAGTCTCCCACCATGGCGATCCGCAAGCCGTCAATCGAGCCGATCTCTTTATGGATGGTGTAGAGGTCCAGCAGAGCCTGTGTAGGGTGCTGACCGGCCCCGTCTCCGGCGTTAATGACCGGGATGCGTGATACGGACGCCGCGAGTTTGGCCGAACCGACCTCGTGATGACGAACCACCAGGACATCGGCGTAACCGTTCAAAATGCGAACCGTATCCTCGAGTGTTTCACCCTTGGCAACGGAAGAGAATTCGGCGGCGTTCTCTGTTGAAACCACGCTCCCCCCGAGGCGGTGCATCGCCGCTTCAAAAGAGAAGCGGGTGCGCGTTGATGGCTCATAGAAAAGTGTGGCCATGATTCGTCCGCGGAATTGTGAAGTCCCGCCACTCGAGACGACTTTCTCCATATCTTGCGTGATTTGAATGAGGCGCGAAATTGTAGACACGTCGAATTGCTGGGCTTCAATTACGTGGTGCAGATCCATGGGAAAAACCTCCGCAAATAGAAGAAGTCAGGAGACAGGAGTCGGGATTCTGAAGACCCGACCAGCTTTCGTAGAAACGATCCAGCCGCTGGCCCCTTGGTTCTCCGCAACAGGAAAATGCAAGCGTGCAAGATACTCCGAGGACATCGATTCCGTCAACCGCAGGATTCTGACGCCTGCCTTTTGACTGGCAATTTTATTGCAAGGTGGTATCATTCTGGCGATTGACGAGATTGTACATGAGTCCTCTAAGTACGGAAACTCCCGCAGCCGGCAGCACGACCGTCGAGTTCCCACCGCACCTCGCGGAACCGTCCGATGAATTGCGTGGCCATCTTTGGCATTACCTCCTGGCGTTCGCTGCCGGAGCCGTGATCGTTTCGGCCCTAACTGGATTTCACATTCTGGAGAATCGAAAAGCGACCATTGCCTACTGGCAGGATCAACAGTCGACCATTGCCGGCGACCGCGCGCGTTTGATATCAAACTGGCTAGGGGAACGCCGCGCGGACGCCGAGTTGCTTTCATTGTACCCCTCCGTCCAACGATTGCTCTGGCCCGTTGAGGAGTCCGGATTGACAGGCGCCCCTCGAGCGGAGGAGGTTGGTCATCTTTCGGCATTCATGGACCAGGTCGCCTTCACGCATGGCTATGCGGCGATTTACCTGATCAGTATGGAGGGACGAGTTGAGGCGCGATCCGCGACCTCGGAAAGTATGGCGCCCGCAGTAATCGAACGGGCCAGACAGGTGTCGCAGGGCCACGCATTTTGGGTTGGCGCCTTGGGGCAGACGCGGGCCCGTAGTTATGTCTATTTTCTTTCGCCGGTTTTTCCCGGCGCTCGTTCCAAGGCAGAAGCCCCGTCTCCGTCCTCCGCCCAGGGCTTGCTGGTCTTGCAAATCGACCCCCGAAAGGGGTTGTTTCCGCTGCTGATGGTGGAAAGCGTACCCACGCGCAGCGGCGAAACGGTGCTCCTGGAACGCCAGGGAAACGAGTTGGTTTATCTCTCGCCACTGCGCGGCGCAGCACCTCCGCAGGGTACTCGGCAAGGTCCCCTGACAGTTCCCGCGTCCGATGCCGGGCGAGTGGGAAAATCGCTGAGCGGCGAAAGAGTGGACGACCGTGGCGTTCGCGTTCTGAGCGCCGTGCTGCCCATCCCTCTAACCGATTGGATACTGGTGAGAAAAATCGACCGGCAAGAAGCGCTGGAGGATTTCTCCACCCGAGCCCGGCTCGAAGCGTTGGTGGGGGCGTTGATCATCCTCGTTTACGCCTACCTCTTGATTGGATATCGTCGCGCGACGCTGGGCCGCGCTCTGGAAGAAAGAGTGGCGCACCAGCAGGCCATCCTCGCTCTCCAGGCGTTTGCGCAGGAAATGGTGGACAACGTCCCGGTGGGCCTATTGATGCTCTCTCCCGACCTGAACGTACTTTCCGCCAACCGGACTTTTCTCGAGGGATTTCATGTGCGTCCCGAGAAAGTGATCGGACGCCCCTTGCCGGAGGTCATCCAGGCAGAGGGGCCGCCCCGCCGTCTGATGGGGGCTACAGAGCTTGGCGCCGAACCGCACGATGTGCTTCTGAACCTCGCCGCGTTAGGCGGAATGGGGACTCGGCCTGCCCGGCTTGGTCTGACCCAGATCTCCAATGGGCAGGGTAAAGGCCGCCTGTTGCTGACCGTCGAGGACCAGACGGAGAGCGAACGCTTGCGGACGGCCGCCGAGGCTTCGGAGCGCCGCTTGCGGGAACTGGTTCAGAGCATCGATGCGATTGTGTGGGAAGCCGAACCGGAGACCCATCAATTCACTTTCGTGAGCCAGCGAGCTGAACAAATCCTGGGCTACCCTGTCGAGCAATGGCTTGACGAACCGGGTTTCTGGGAGCGGCATCTTCATCCGCTCGATCGCGAGCAGGTTGTGGCGGCGCGGCGGCAGGCAATGGGGGAGGGCCGGGATCACAGTCTTGAATACAGGATGGTCGCGGCGGACAGCCACCTGGTTTGGCTCCACGATACCACGCATGTGGTGTTGGACGCCGAGCGGCGCCCCATCCACCTTCGCGGTGTGGCGATCGATTCCACCAAGGAAAAATCGGCGGAGGCGGAGAGAACCCTGCTGATCACCGCCATCGAACAATCCGCAGAGGGGATCTTCATCACCGACGCCAAAGGCACCATCCAGTACGTCAATCCCGCCTTTTGCCGTGTCTCGGGGTACTCGCGCGCGGAAGCCCTGGGTAAGAACCCGCGCATTCTCAAGTCCGGCAAGCAAAACGAGGCTTTCTACAAACGGCTCTGGACTACCATCCTGGGCGGTGAAATCTGGCAGGACGAAATCATCAACCGCCGCGGGGATGGGAGTCTTTACAACGAGCATATGACCATCACGCCGGTGCGGGACCAGCGCGGTGAGATCACGCATTTCATTGCCATTAAGGCGGAGGTGACAGAACGAAAGCGCCTCGAGCAGCAGCTACGCCAGGCGCAGAAAATGGAGGCGGTGGGCAGGCTGGCGGGCGGCGTGGCGCACGACTTCAATAACATGCTGACGATTATCAGCGGGTACAGCGGGCTTCTGATCGAGCACCCCGGCGTCGTCGAACCGTTGCGCGGGTACGTCGAAGAGATCAGGAGCGCCTCGGGCCGGGCCGCCTCGCTGACGCGCCAACTTCTCGCCTTCAGCCGGCAGCAGGTGCTGGCGCCCCGGGTGCTGGACCTGAACTCCGTGGTCTCCAACATCCAGAAAATGCTGAAGCGGCTGATCGGAGAGGACATCGACCTGGTCACCGCTCTGGGCGAGAGTTTGTGGCCCATCATGGCCGACCCTGGGCAACTCGAGCAGGTGCTGTTGAACCTGGCGGTCAACGCGCGCGACGCCATGCCGGAGGGCGGGGTGGTCACCATCGAGACCGCGAATGTGAAAATGGATGCGGCTTCTGCGCAGGCCCACTTTCCCCTCAAGCCGGGGCCTTACGTTCTGCTGACGTTCAGCGATACGGGCGTCGGGATGGACGCCGAAACACAAGCCCGAATCTTCGAGCCTTTCTTCACCACTAAGGAGATTGGAAAAGGCACCGGCCTCGGGCTGGCCATGGTTTACGGCATCGTCAAGCAGAGCGGAGGATACATCTGGGTCTACAGCGACGTGGGGAAGGGCGCGACCTTCAAGATTTACTTGCCCCGCACCGCGGTTGAGGTTGACGATCCGAGTTCCGGCCGTGGGCGAGCCGATGCCCAACGCGGCACAGAGACGCTGCTGCTGGCGGAGGACGACGACTCCGTCCGCGAGTTGGTGCGCAATGTGTTGCGCGAGAATGGCTACAAAGTATTGGAGGCCAGCCGCGGGGAAGAGGCGCTGGAGCTCTCTGAGCTTTTCGCGGGCAAGATCGATTTGCTGGTGACCGACGTGGTGATGCCGCAGATGAACGGACGCGAGTTGGCCAGGCGGCTGCTGGAGCAGCGCCCGCAACTCAAAGTGCTGTACATTTCCGGCTACGCGGATAACTCCGTTTTCTATCCGGGCGGGCTGGATGCCGGCGGGGCATTCCTGCAAAAGCCTTTTACCCCTGAGGCGTTGGCTCGCAAGGTGCGAGAGGTGTTAGGCGGCCCGTACCGGCGATCCTAGGGAAAGTCGAGGAGTCGAGAGTCAAGGGTCAAGAGTCGAGAGTCAAGAGACAAGACCTCAGACATCTGAAATCTCGAATCTCGAATTCGAACTATCCCCTCGCCCCCCTGGGGGAGAGGGTGGCGAGCGTAGCGAGCCGGGTGAGGGGACCGGAAGACACAACATCATCGTCAAGACTTGTGGGGGACACCACACTAGCATCGGATCGTCTTCCGCTTCTTTCCCACGCGGCCGGCAGCCTCGTTCTTGGCGATGTACGCACTCGCCAGAGGCACTTTGCAGGCCGTGTCGCCGACGTCCACGGAAACCTCGCCTATCTTCTGAGCGGCCGCCCTCGCTTGTTTCAGCAAGGGTTTCACATACGTCCCCACCGCGATGACAAACCCATTCATTGCAGATCGAACCCGGTTTGGCGCCGCATGGATCTCCTTGACGATGGTCGCGAGCAATCTCTCGATTTCCGCAAGATCCAAAAGCGCATCCGCTTTTGTGGCGACGAGTCCGGAATAAGTGCACCATCCTGACGCGGCCACAAACTCGTCGTTGGACGCCATCCACTCCATCGCCAGATCGCGAGCGTGCGCATTCTCCACCGCTACCCACGGCACGGTGTATTCCGAAACCATGGGCACCCCCGACGCGCCTTCCGCCCATGCGTGCAACTGCTGCTTGGGCATCTCGGATCCGTCGGCCACCATGCCGGCGAGGTACATGGCATCCAGGTTACCGGTCTCATAAAGCTGGCAAGCCAGAGCCTGTTGCCCCTTGATGGTTTTTGCGATCTCCTTAAGACTTGCCACGCTCACTCCGAACATCTGCTTGGGGTGATTGCCGTGACGCGCATAAATGCTGCGCGTCTTCTCGCTGCCCTTGCTGCTCAGTTCCGCCATGACGGACTTGAGAGTCGCCATCGAGATTTCTCCTGTTCGTGATCCGGCCTCACCTAGCCCCCCGGAATCTTTGGTTCATTTTCGCAATATGTCGCGTTTTTTGCACCTTTTGGCGCCAGATTGTGGTTGATTTGCGAGCAGAAGCCGAGTCATTTGCGCCCTTTCAACAATATAACCAATTTGTTTTCATGTACTTCTTAGCTTTGACCCTCCAATTCTCGTATAACTACCTTGTTTTCAGTTACTTCTTAGCTTCGTTCCCAGAATCACTATTTCGCTGCATTTGTTTTCAATAACATATTGGCTTCGATCGTATTATTTTTGTTTGTTTCAATTCTGGGTCTTCCCGGAGTGCCGGAAGCATTCCGCTTCTCCTCGGCCTTGGTCGCGCCTTCGGCGCTCGCCTACGACAATGTGTCCGTAACATAATCACAATTATAGGCTACCATAAGCGCTCGGGTTTGTCAAGTGAAAAATGGAGTTCGAAGGCAGCGCCGGCCTTCAGGCCGGCAAGTGCCACGACAGGTCGGTGCGAGTGAGCTCATTAATCTGAAGAATCGCGGACCTTGAAAACCAGGGGGAGGGAACGGTAGCTCTGAAAAGGGTACCAGGAACATGTGAAAAAATCGGTTTTACCGATTTCAGCGCCACGTATTTTCAATGCTTTACACAGTTGATAACAGGTCCAAATTCAATTTCTTCACATCTTCCAGACCCCGTTTCTCCTGACACCGTTTCTCCCTCTGACACCGTTTCTCCCTGACATCGTGCGTCCAGAGGCAATTCTGCGCAAATGGCGGCCTCTTAAGGGGCAATGCCGATTCGATTCAGGTGCTATCACAGATGCTCGGGGAATCCGGTCATGACCCCGCGAAGTACATGACTGCCCCCACAATCATGCCGACGAACATGATCCCCACCAAAACAGGCCCGGCGGGGCTGTCTCCGCCTATGAATATTCCGGGGCAGCCTCCGAAAAGTGAACACGCAAAAATCACCGCCCCAAGCTTCATCTGGTGCGTTGATTTGGTTCTTAGGGGGGCTGCGGAGGGAGCAGGATTTACCTGTAAAGGGCTTGCACCGTAGGCCGCCGATGTGCCGCAGCTCCGGCAAAAGCTATCAGACGGTTCAATCGGCTTACCGCATTTGCCACAGAACATAGGGGCCTCCCCACGCTTTTCGTTATGCTCAGCGTCACGACCGAGGGCCGTTCGGTTCGGCTTAGTCTGCCGAACTGCCAACCCACAAAGATGCCTGAAATCGGTTTCGCCGATAATGCGAATCCGTTGGCCAGTTGCGATTAACTCTTCGGCTTTGAGGCGCTTTGCGCTTTTGTCATGACCCGCGAGCTTGGTGCGGATGTCCTGGTCGCCGACTACAAGCAAGGTCGTCCGCTTCGTCACGCCTGAGTCAACCTCGCACCCCGCGGCGTCCGCGGCCTCCTCCGCTTCTCCGCGAAGCAGTGACAACACTCCCGTAAACACGATTACCTCACCGTGGAGATGCCCCTTCGGGTTGCCGGGGCGTATGGGCGAGTGAGTGATAGGGCCAGCGGTCGGGCTTGGGAGCGCACGTGCGATTGGATCATCTGTGCGCCGAAGCCAATCACTCGCGCTCCAACCAGTCTCAGCCATAGCCCGGAGCAAAATTTCGCCAGCGCAGCGCGCATCCGCAAGAGCGTCATGCTCCTTATCGTATTTGATAGAGAGGTGCTTAGCTATGTTCGATAGTCCGTACCCCGAATGGGAAACAATCGGCCATGTGCGCCTGGCGACACTAGCGGAGTCAAGCCACTGATACTCGCTGGCGGCGAGTCCGTATTTTTCGCAAGCCCGGTGCAAGGCCGCGCGGTCAAAGGGTGTGTGACTGACAACGATATACCCCTCCAAAAGCCGACTCACTTCCGGGTACACGTGCGGCCACGTCGGAGCGGACCTGACGTTTAGGTCTTGTATGCCGTGAATGCAGATATTTACAGGTTCGAAATGATCTTCAGGATTGACTAACGACTCCCACGAGTGGTGGAGCGCGCCGTCCCGGAAGGAAGCGATCCCGATTTGGCAGATACTTGAAAGATTGTGGTTCGCGGTCTCCACGTCAACGACAACGAAACTCTCAGAGTAATCCTGCATGATTCACCTTTCCAGTTGGGCAGAAGTAGCGAGAAGGGTTAGGGCCAGCAGGGAATCACGATTACCCCAAATCTCACTCACGGTTTGTCATTAGGGGGCTCCTGTTGTTTCTTGGCCGCCTTCTCAGCCTTAAGCCTGCGTGCTAGGTCCCCCAGGGATTCCTCTTTAGGCGTCATATCCTCATGGGCCTGACTCGGAGCCTGTACCGGAGCGGGCGCCACGGCTGCTTCCGTTGTAGCCGGTTGCCTTGCCGGTTGCGCTTGTGAGGCTTTTGCCGCTTCCGCTGTCGCCGCTGCAATTGCCGCATCGTAAGCCGAGATTTGCTCCGCCGTTAGTGTCATTGACGGGCAGGCATCCTTTACAGCGTTCCCAAGCTCGCGGTCATTCTTGCTGAAAATAACGTCCCCATCGCGGTTGACGACCATAACGTGGTTGCGCCTGCGTGCGGCACCCTTCTGGACGGCGCTCTCGTGCTCAATAGACAGCAAGAAATAAGCTCTGTCCTTGTTCATTGTGACAGTCACGCCAGGGCAACGCTCGCCGAGCGTCTTGATAACCTCGGGAACCTGCGAGTGTTCGTATTGCGTGCCGGAAACGTTGGTACTGACGCCGCCGAATAAGCCTCGATGCGCCGATCCTTTGCTGGCAAACTCGGTTGAGCTATTCGCATCGACAAACACGCGAATCTTGCCGTCGCCGGAGGCAGGTGTAGTCTGAGGGAACGCGACGGATGCCAGCGCCAGACTTAGAACCGCTGCTGCTGATGTGCGTTTCATTTTCCATTCATCCTTTCCGAATGGGATGTGGGTGACGGACCTGCGCGCCGCTGCTTTCTTGTATTTGAGACTTGGTAAGCGAGAAGCGGGTTTCATTCGCGTCACTCCCCATATCGCGTAGCTCCTACCCGTGGGCGTGGGTGAACGCCGCCCCGGAATACCACGCTCCCTATGCTGGTGCACATCTCCGGCACCCGTCCATAGCACCCGCGTACCATGATGCCGTGTTGGGCCTGCTCCGTCCGCCTTGCTCCACGCCGGGTCCCGGCTGGCGCATCAGACCCCAAACGTCGGGGTGTGCGCCAGCCAGCCCTGCGGCAAAGTGGCTTCCCGGCCTAAGGGTCCAACCCGTGGCGGTTGCGGAGGCGGCGGGGCCGAAGCCCCGCCGTTCCAAAGTGCCCCCGTTCGGACGGCGATTACCGGAAATGAGTACAAGCTCCTCGCTCTCTACTCGAAAGTTGACAGAGCATTGGACATTTTGTACCATAGTTTCAGTTGGGGCACGAGACGACAACCAAGCGACATAGGGAGTTGCGGGGCGACTCATGGGGATCAGACGTCACGTGAGGGTTCTTTCATTTCTGAGCTTGTCCGTGGCGTTCCTGTTCGTAATTCGGGAACTTCCGGAGCTGAGGTCGCTGGCGGACGATGTCTCGAATGACGGCGAGGTCATTGAGCTTGTCGTTTGCGACGCTTCTTCGGATAAGGCTTCAGAACGCGACCATGGGGAGTGCGCAGGCCACGCCACTGTAACGCCGGACGTAGCTCGGTTATGGACATGCCGTTTCTCTCGCATTGTCCCGCTCCGGCCGGGCAAAAGCCTGCTGCAATGGCTCTCCTTGCGCAGAGTCTGACCCGCCCTCACCCGAGGCGCTAATCTCGGCGCGCAGAATGCCGTTCAGAAGCACAAAAATCTTCAAAGGAGAACAAGTATGGACCAACCATCTTTGGAACAATTTCGCGCCAGCTTGCGGGGTGAGCTGATCCAGTCTGGTGACCCGGGTTACCACGACGCCCGCAAAGTCTACAACGGGATGATTGACAAGCACCCCCGCCTCATCGTGCGGTGCGTGGATACAGCCGACGTGATCTATGCCGTTAACTTCGCCCGCGAGAACGGCCTGCTGGTAGCCATTCGCGGCGGCGGGCACAACGGGGGCGGACTTGGAACGTGCGATGACGGACTAGTGATCGACCTCTCACGGATGAAAGGCGTCCACGTGGACCCGGTGGCAGGGGAGGCGCGTGTTCAGGGCGGCGCTATATGGGGCGAAGTGGACCACGCCACGCACGCCTTCGGCATGGGTGTTCCCTGCGGTTTCATTTCCACCACGGGTGTGGGGGGACTGACGCTAGGGGGCGGCATTGGCTACCTGACGCGGACCTACGGATTGACGATCGACAATCTTCTGGCCGCGGACGTCGTCTTGGCTGACGGACGATTAGTCAAGGCCAGCGCCCAAGAGAATCCTGACCTCTTCTGGGCGCTACGCGGAGGAGGCGGCAATTTCGGAGTCGTCACTTCCTTCCTCTTTCGTCTACAGCCGGTGAAGACCGTCTATGCGGGGCCGACGTTGTGGCCGTTGGAGCAGGCCGCGGACGTGCTGCGCGCTTATCGCCAGTTCATTGTCCAGGCGCCTGATGACATCAACGGTTTCTTTGCTTTCCTGGTGGTTCCCCCGGCGCCCATGTTCCCGGAGCATTTGCACCTCCAGAAGATGTGCGGGATCGTGTGGTGCTGCACGGCGCCGCCCGAGAAAGCGGAGGCGGCACTGAAGCCTATGCGGAGTTTCGGCAAGCCGGCGTTCGACCACGTCGGCCCATTTCCTTTCCCCATACTCCAGAGCTTGTTCGATGGGCTCTATCCGCCCGGCCTACAATGGTACTGGCGAGCGGACTTCGTGAAAGAGATCAGCGATGAGGCGGTGGCGCGGCACGTGGAGCACGGCTCTCGACTCCCAACCATGTTCTCCACGATGCACCTTTACCCCATCGACGGGGCGGCCCACCGCGTGGGCAAGAACGACACGGCATTCAGTTATCGCGATGCGACGTTTGCGGAAGTGATCGTGGGCGTTGATCCGGATCCGGCCAATAAGGAGAAGATCACCAACTGGTGCAAAGAGTATTTCGACGCGCTGCATCCCTACTCTGCGGGCGGCGCCTATGTGAATTTCATGATGGACGAGGGTCAAGATCGCGTTAAGGCCGCATTTCGCGACAACTACGCCCGGCTGGCGCAAATCAAGAAGAAATACGATCCCAGCAATTTCTTCCGCGTCAACCAGAACATTCAGCCTGGAGGCTAGAGAGGTGAGGCCGACAGGTCGGATCCGGAACGGCGCGAAAATGGGCTTGACAGGGGTCGCAGTAGGCAAGTAGATTATGAATCGGGCATAAAGTCTAAACCAAACTGTCAGAGTTGAGTCTCCTAGTCGCGTTACAACTGGATGTGAACCCCAGGTGCGGGCGTAGAGCCGGGAAGGGTTCGGGAATCTCTGCCCTTCACTTCCGCCACTCAACTTTCAGGAGGCGTTTCCATGGCTACACCGGCGATGACCCCAGGGTTCGATGAGGCGAAGCTCAATTCCTTTATGGAAAAAGTTGTGGGGGACATGGGCGCGGCAATGCACGCAGCCCTGATTGTGATTGGAGATAAATTGGGCCTGTTCCGGTCGATGGCCGGCGCGGGCCCTTTGACTCCGGCGGAATTGGCAGCCAAAACTCAGACATCCGAGCGTTACGTGCGCGAATGGCTGAATGCGAACGCGGCCAGCGGGTTTGTCACCTACGACTCTGCGACGAACCGTTACACGCTGCCCGCGGAGCAGGCGTTTGCTCTCACCACGATGGATATTCCCGGAGCCTTCCACATCATCTCGGCTTGTTTCAAAGATGAGCCGAAAATCACGCAGGCCTTTCGAACCGGCGAGGGCGTTGGCTGGCACGAACACGACGCAAACCTCTTCTTCGGGACGGAGCGATTCTTCCGGCCGAATTACGCCGCCAACCTCATGGCGAAATGGATTCCGGCTCTCGAGGGGATGGAAGAGCGCTTGAAGCGCGCGGCGATTGTGGCCGACGTGGGCTGCGGGCACGGCGCCTCGACCATGCTGATGGCGAAGGCGTTTCCCAAGTCAAGGTTCTACGGGTTCGATTATCACAGCGGGTCGATCGAATACGCCCGCCATGTGGCCGGACGGGACGGCCTGCTTGACCAGATCACGTTCGAGGTGGCCAGTTCGAAGAGCTACCCCTCAAACGGCGGCTACGATCTGGTGACTTTCTTCGATTGCCTGCACGATATGGGCGATCCGGTCGGGGCGGCCAGGCACGTTCTGAGCACTCTCAAGCCGGACGGAAGCTGGATGATCGTCGAACCGTTCGCCAACGACCAGGCACACGAGAATCATAACCCGGTAGGCCGCATCTATTACTCGGCGTCCACCATGATCTGCACGCCCGCATCGCTCGCCCAGGAAGTGGGCGCGGCGTTGGGCGCGCAGGCGGGCGAAAAAAAAATCCGCAAGGTGGCGTCGGAGGCGGGTTTCACTCGCTTCCGCCGCGCCGCCGAGACTCCATTTAACCTCGTGTTCGAAGCGCGTCCGTAACGAAGAAGTGGCGGCTTTATGCCGCCATTTGGCGAGGTAAACTCGCCGCTACGAATTCAACCTGAGATACTAGCCATTCAAAGGAGGAGACAATGCTTGGAGATAAGATCGGCGAAGAGATGGGGAAGGTTACAGTGCGGCGAGTGCTTCCGTGCCAGGGTGCAGGCCCGATGATGGAAACTTCGTTCCAGGCGGAAGGCTCGATTCTGGGAGTCGGCCATCGGACTACGGGCACGTACACATCGACGATGCGGCCGGACGGCAGCCTGATCGGGAGCGGGCAGGGCATCGTCATGAACGTGGAAGGCGGCGCGGCAAGCTGGGTGGGTCAAGGCGTGGGCTTGATCGGGAAAGACGGATCGGTCAAGTATCGCGGAGCCATCTTTTACCAGACCGCGTTTCCCAAATGGGCGCGGCTGAATAGCGTGGCGGCCATGTTCGAGTATGACGTCGATCCGCAGGGGAATACGAAGGCGCAGATTTATGAGTGGAAGTAGCGGGGGGTGCGGACCTGCATTTCAGGTCCGCGGCTCGTACGAGTGAGAGAGAAGCAGCAGACCTTGTAAAGGAGGCCTGCCGCTGCCTGCCCCGAGGCTCTGTTTAGGTCTCTGCCATGAAACCGTACTGGCTTCTTCTGGTTCCGTTGGTGGTCTCGTCGGCTACCGCAGCCGAACGATCCCGCGATTTAGGCGTGCCTTTCGAGGGCAAGCCCGGCGCATGGAACGCGATCACCGATGTGAAGGGGATCGAAGTCGGCTATCGCACGCTGATCGCTGGCGCCGGCGCCAAAGCTGTTCGGACGGGCGTCACGGCCGTCTGGCCGCGGGGCAAGAATCCCGATATTCCGGCGTTCGGTGGCTGGTTTGCACAGAATGGAAACGGCGAGATGACGGGCACGACTTGGTTGGAAGAAGGAGGGCTCCTCAGCGGGCCTGTGCTGATCACGAACACGCATAGTGTGGGTACGGTGCGGGATTCGTTCATACGGTGGCAAGTCGCCCGCGCACGGGGGCTGGGCGAGGAGCCGCAGGAGTGGTCTCTTCCTGTCGTGGCTGAGACTTGGGATGGCTTTTTGAACGACATCAACGGATTTCACGTCACGATGGAAGACACCGTCGCGGCGCTCGAGAGCGCGAAAAGCGGACCGATTGAGGAAGGTAATGTCGGAGGCGGGACGGGGATGGTCTGCTACGGATTCAAGGGGGGAACAGGGACCTCGTCGCGCCGGGTGGACGCCTATACCGTTGGTGTGCTCGTGCAATGCAATTGCGGACGGCGGGCACAGTTGCAAATCAGCGGCGCACCTGTGGGACGGGAGATTCAGGAATCGATTCCCTATGCGAGAAACGGCGCGTTCCGCGATGCCGACACCGGATCCATAATTATCGTCATCGCCACTGACGCGCCTCTGCTGCCAAACCAGTTGAAGCGGCTTGCACGGCGGGCAAGCATGGGGTTGGCCCGGACTGGCTCTTCGTCGGGAAATGGCTCCGGCGATATTTTCATAGCCTTCTCGACGGCTAATCCGGATGCCGGGAAGACGAGTGGCCTTGTCAACCTCACGCTGCTACCCAATGACGAAATGAACCCGTTATTTGAAGCGACCGTTCAGGCGACCGAAGAAGCCATCGTAAATGCCATGGTCGCGGCAGAAACCATGACGGGTTACAACGGCCACAAGGTGATTGCCTTGCCCCACGATCGACTGCGGGAAGTGCTCCACAAATATGGGCGGTGATGTGGGTGATCGCCGACCAGGAGGAGTCGAAAGGCGCGGCTCACTGGTGACGCCGAATGCCAGGAACCTCGATGATTCTGACTCCCTGCGCCGGGTTTTCGATGGCATCGGCAAGCGCTGCGATCATCTGTTTGAGTGTCACGAGGCCTAATCTTACGGCGGTCGCGCGTTTGCTCGGGATTGCGCCCATAATCCAATAGACCGGCAAAATCAGGTAGGGCCAACGATGTCCCGGGCCGAGGACGTACCAGGGGCGCAGAATGGTGGCGTTCAGGCCGCTGGAAGTGATGGCTTCTTCCACCTCGACTCGAGGCCCGATGTAAGCGTGCATCAGCGGCGCCGGATGAGCCACGCTGACGTAGACGAGGTGGCGGATTCCGGCCTGCCGGGCTGCCGTGACTGCCGCCAAGCCGGATTTGAGATCGATCTCGCGGAACTGTTGTGCTTTGCGCGGGTTGGGTTTTGGGGTGCCTACCAACTGCACGAACGTGTCGGAGGGCGGAACTGAGTGGGCATAAGATTCAGCGTTGAGCGCGTCCCCAAATACCGGAGTGCACCCCGGCGGCAGCTTGCTCTCGGAGCCGGGACGCACCAGCGCTCGAATGGTGTGCCCTCGTTGCACGAGAGGCGTGATCAAATGCCGGCCCATATAACCGGTACCGCCGGTTATGAAAACGTTGTTCATGTCGGAGCCCTTTCGAGGTAGTGAGCAGCCATCTTGATTTTAACTTATTCGACGAGTTTTGGAAGAGCTTAACAACTACATGTTTCCAGGGAGGAATAATGCCAAAGTACGTGATCGAACGCGAGATTCCAGGGGTGGGAAATCTGACGCCGGACGACTATCAGGCGATTTCGCAAAAGTCTTGCAGCGTGCTCAATAAGCTCGGGCCGAGCATTCAGTGGCTGCACAGCTATGTGACTGCCGACAAGATCTACTGCGTCTACATCGCACCCAATGAAGAGATGGTGCGGGAGCATGCGAAGCAGGGAGGGTTTCCGGCGAATCGCATTTCCGAGGTCAAGCAGGTGATCGATCCTACCTCGGCGGAAGACTCCGGCGCCGCAAAGTTGCTGCGGAGGCACTGAACGAAAAGCCGCAGCGGAACGCCCGGAAGGTGCACGTGTGAGCCGCCCGCCTCGCTCGGCGGGAGAGATTCTGAGGCGGGCGCAAGCCTGACAAGCAAGACGTTTGTTAAGGATGTTCGGAACAGCGATTTAGAAATCTCAATCGAGGACACAAATGACACGAAAACTCATCGCGTTTCTCGCCATGGGCATCGTCGCGCTAACCATGAGCTGTTCGCAGGCGCCCAAGCCTGCTGACACTCACGACGCGGACGTTCAGGCACTCAAAGACATCGAAGCTCAGGCGAACAAAGACTACGAAGCCAAAGACCTCGACAAGCTTGTTGGCTTTTACACGGATGATGCCGTGTTGATGGCCCCCGGCGCGCCGTCAATGGCGGGGAAAGCTGCTATTCAAACCATGGTTAAGCAGATGGTAGCTGATCCCGCGCTATCTCTGAAGTTCGAAGCGACCCGGGTCGAGGTCGCGAGCGGCGGGGACATGGCCTACACGCAGGGCTCCTACACCATGACCATGACGGACCCTTCCACAAAAAAGCCGATCAACGACAAAGGCAGCTATGTAACCGTCTACAAGAAACAGGCTGACGGCTCGTGGAAAGCGGTTTCGGACATCGCTTCGTCGGCGATTCCTCCGGGCCCTGCACCGGCGCAGACGAAATGATGCGCCTGTCGAATCGGCTGGATGTAGGGGGACGGCTTGCCGTCCCCTGATGAACCGGGCAGGGCAAGCCCTACCCCCACATCTTGTCAAATAGGAGGGACAATGGCATCTGTGCAGACACAAGATCTGCGGGCGCGGCGCGAAGTGGTGGTGAATGCGCATATCGAGGCGGAGACAGTGACGCATGATGTTGCCGCCGCGCTTGCCACCTTTCATCATCCTCGATACGAAGTTCCAGCGGTGGGCGCTATTGCCGACGGGGGCGAAGCGGTGGAGGGTCTGCTTACTCTACTACTCGGGGCGTTTCCTGATTTCTGGCTTACCCGGCTGGCAACCTATCACGCCGATGACGCGGTCATCGTCGAATGCAAATTCGGCGGCACGCACCGCGGCACGTGGGCCGGAATCGCTCCCACTGGAAATCAGATGGAGGTGCAAAGCGCCTGCATCTTTGTCTTTGAGGGCGAGAATCTGGTCTGCGAGAAGGTCTATTTCGACCATGCCACGATTCTGCGGCAGCTAACGCCATCGGCCTAGACGTCCCCCCTCGCGCGCCATAGCGGCGCTGAGGTGTGATCGCATCAGGCGGTCTCTTTGTGCTTCGGCGGCTCTGCGGTGAGCAGTTCGCGAGTTGGCTCGCCGGCAGCCCACACGCGAAGCGCGCAGAGCAGCGTGAGACGGAACTTCACGCGCCTATGATATTACCAGCCGCGAATCGAGGGGCTACTTCTCATTAATCAGTATTCGAGCCGGATCCGCCTCGTAGCCTTCATCGTTCAGCGTTTTCTCGACAGCCGAGCGAAGGCTCTTCTCGTCGGCACCCTTCGGCACATCGCAGTGCCGCAGGATCACCTCTTCGCCGGACTTGATCCGCACCAGCCACTTCGATTTGGCAGCATCCCATGAGACTTCCGCACCATCTGCACGCATGGCAGCCTCCTGTTACATCTTATATACCATTAGTGCACCGCCCAACGCCAGCGCCATGAAACTGCGGAGATCCTTCGCTCCGCTCAGGATGACAGGCGGTGTGCTGCGTGCAGGTCACTTGTCAACGAGTGATTTCATGGTATAAGTTCAATCGAGTGCCCAGCGCGTGCCCCAAGACCGTCAAGTACGCGCAATTCAACTTAGGAGTCCGCTATGCAAACCCGTATCCTCGGCACCACCATGCCGGTGCTTGAAATTGCGCTTGACCCCAACGAGTCGGTCATCTCTGAAGCCGGAGAACTTTCCTGGATGACGAGTTCCATCCAGATGACGACCCACACCCAGTTCGCCGGGGGCGGAGGAATCTTCGGCGTGCTGAAGCGCGTGGCGGGCGGGGGATCGCTGTTCATGACGGAGTACCGGGCCGTGGGCGCTCCGGGCGGAATTTCCTTCGCCACAAAGTTGCCGGGGCATATTGTGCCCATCGAAGTTGGCGGGGGACAGGAATACCTGATTCACCGGCATGGGTTTTTGTGCGCGACGCCGCAGATTCAGCTCAGCGTCGGCTTCCAGCAGTCGCTGGGAGCGGGCATCTTCGGCGGCGACGGCTTTCTGCTGCAGCGCGTCAGCGGCGCGGGGCATGCCTGGATCGAGCTCTCCGGCGAGTTGATCATGAAAGACCTCGCGCCGGGGGAAAACCTGCGGGTGCATCCAGGACACGTCGGCGCGTTCCAGGCCTCCGTTTCCTTTCAGATCACGACTGTGCCGGGAATCAAGAACCTGATCTTCGGCGGCGACGGGATCTTCCTCGCTTCTCTCACCGGGCCGGGACGAGTCTGGCTGCAAACCCTGCCCATTTCCAGACTGGCACATAAGCTCATGGAGTATATGCCCAAGCAGCACAGAGAATCCGTCGAAGGCGGCGTGGTGGGAGGCATCGTGGGCTCGATACTGGAAGGGATGAAGTAAATCGCGGGAAGTGCGCAGCTACATGGCGTCGCCGCCATCCCCTTTCGGCGGAGCAGACGTAAGGCCGCAGACCTTGGAAAGCAGATCTGCTATCCCCTCATTTTCAGGCCTTCCAGTTCACTTTGCATTGACTCGGTAAATGGTGCGATTGGTCGGGATTGCGCCTAAGGCAGCTCCACCACCGAATCCCGCCACAATTGCCGCCACACACGCACCGCAGCTCTTGCCCTCATTGCTCTGCTGCGCAAGGACGACGGCGGACGGAATCAGGGCGATGCCACCGGCTACGCCCGACGCCAGCAGCATGTTGCGCGACCGGTGAGAATTATCGCGGACGCTGACGCGCACCACGTTGGCGCGCAAAACGGTTTCTTCGCCCTTGCCAGTGCGAAGCGAAATTGCCTGGTCAGAAGCGGACACGAAGGTCCCGTTGAGCGTTTTCATGTTGGAGTCCACTACCTCAATCTTCTGTCCCGCGCGCAGCTCCTTCAGGTTGTCCCAGTTATCCTGTGAGGATTTGGCCCAGCCGAATCCTGCAACCAGAAGCAGAAGTCCGATCGTTTCAACCATTTTCTTCACGACACCCTCCCGAGGACTCTAAGCGTTGGCAGTTCAGAAACCCAGTCGAGCAGTTCCTGACATGCCTGTGAGGTCGATGTGTTCTTAGGTTAAGGACTAAAGCAGAGATGCCAGAGCGGGCAAGCGGCCGAAAAATCAGCAGCGCCGCTGGTCGATCAATCGCAGGAGGCCGACGCCGGAATACAGGACGGGGGCCGGGAGACGCGAGGTACGACGCTGAGGGGGAAGTAAAGGAGAGGGGTCCTCGCGAGTTGCTGAGGCTACCCGTGGATCGAGCTTGCCGTCGCGGACTGAAACGCGCTGCGGAACCCGAAGGTTATAAACCGCCACGTCGCCGTCATTCGAGACATCGTCGGCCAGGGCCATGCACTCAGGCAGTTCACGATTCATCACACCAATGCACAGGAGCAGGATGAAGTTGGCGAGGAGTCGCTTGGCCACGGAAGTAACCTCGGTGTGGCAAACGCTACCCCTCGCGAGGGCGCGTGTCAAGACCAAATTGCGGAGGAACCGCGTAGGATCGCAAACATCGCGTACCTGCGCGCGGCCCGCGCTTGTCGGGGTAGTGTCCTAATTTGGCCAGTAGCGCCGGCTTCCAGCCGGCACTGGAGCCGCCAAGATGGCGGCGCTACGGCCAATTTAGGATACTACCCTTGTCGGCAACAGCTTGACACGAACGAAGGCGGGCTCCTAGTATTCTTACATAGGCTGGCGTGCGGCGGGCGAGGGCGCTGGCTGCCGGCTGGTTTGAGCCGGCGGAGAAGCTTACCTAAAGGCGGGGTGTGCCATGGACCAGACGAAGCGCGCGTTCTTACGCGCTGCCGGGCTGCTTCTCGCGGAGGGAGTTTTCCAGAGGCGCCTGGGGGGAAGATGGGTCGCTGGAAACAAGGCTCCGGCACAGAAGGTCGTGCTGGTGATCTTCGGCGGGGTTCGCCACGCTGAAACGTTTTCTCCGCAAGGGCTGGTGAACATTCCCCATCTCGCGCAGGATCTCCTGCCGCAAGGCCTCTTCTACCCGCAAGTGCGAAATGAAGGAGTGACCGCCCACTTCAATGCCACCTCCAGCATCTTCACCGGCAACTGGCAGCGCGTGGACGACTGGGGCAAGCTCCCCCCGACCACGCCGACCTTTTTTGAGTACTTCCGCAAACAGTTAGGGGTTCCGCAAAGCGAGGTGTGGGTCGTCGCCAGTAATAAAGCCCTTACCAGCATGATCGGTTCGAGCGAGCTTTCCAATTACGGGCCGCGATTCGGGCCCAACGTGGTTTTCCCCAAGCAGCTTCTCATCACCGCCGTGGAGATGGCCTTGCGGGAAGGGCGCAACCGCACCTTCACGGATCCCGCGAAAGTGCAGGCAGAACTCGAGGCGACCCTCGAGGGCAGCAATTACGAGGGCCTGGGCTGGACAGTGTTCGACGGCGTGCAGACACTCGATTCCAGCGTGCTGCCGGCGATGCGTGCGGCGGTGGCAAACTTCGTTCAGTCCGGCGTCCCTACCACCGGCGATGAGCTGACCTTCTTCATCAGCCGGGAGATCATGCGGAAATTTGCGCCTTCGCTGCTGGTAGTGATCTTTTCGGATGTGGAGGCCGCGCACTTCGGGTCCTATTCGATGCACCTCGCCGGCATTCACATGGCCGACCGGCTGTGCTATGAACTCTGGCAGGAGATCGGGACCAACGCCGAGTATCGCGGGCGCACCACCCTGGTGATTCTGCCGGAATTCGGGCGCGATCCTGACGGCTCGAGCACCAACGGCTTTTTCAATCACCGCGCCAATGACCCCAGCACGCGAACCACCTGGATGATGTGCCTGGGGACGGCCGTGGAGCGGCCGCAGACCGTCGAGAGGCCGATTCACCACATCGACCTTTGTCCTACCCTCGCTTCCCTGATGGGTTGCCAGATGCCGGACGCTCTGGGCGCCAGGCTGCCGGAGTTTCGAGCCTGAACGCGAAAACCGAAATTCGAAAATCGAAACTCGCAAACAGTCCACACAGTTTCGGGAATGCCCATGGGCGTGGGCCCGAAGCAAGGATCGTCCCGGAGCTGAGATAGAAGTACGTTTTTCAATTTCCAGTTCCGGATTTCGTTCTTCTGCCCTTGACCATGAGCACCGGAGAAAGCCCACGGTCGCGGAGGCTGCAGCCTTTACCCGATGGATTGACGCCATGAAAATCACTGCGATCAAAACTCTCGTGGTCAACGCCGAAATGCGCAATTGGGTGTTCGTAAAAGTGGAGACCGACCAGGCGGGCCTGTGGGGTTGGGGCGAGGCGTCGCTCGAATGGAAAACCAGGGCGGTCGTGGGAGCCGTCGAGGACCTGAGTCCGCTGGTGATGGGCGAAGATCCGAGCCGCATCGAATACTTGTACCAGAAACTCTACCGCGAGTCTTTCTGGCGGCTGGGCGTGATTGGCATGAGCGCCGTGAGCGGCATCGAACAGGCTTGCTGGGATATTGTGGGCAAGTCCCTGGGCCTTCCCGTCTATAGGTTGCTGGGCGGCGCGGTGCGTGAGCGAGTGCGCATGTACACTCACCTGGGCGGCGGGGAGATGAAATCGGTTTACGAGACTTTTGACCCCGCTCCGCTCGTCGACCTGGCGCAGGCGGTGGTGGCCAAAGGATATACTGCCATCAAAGTAGTTTGCGTTCCCTACTCAGAGTCTCTGATGGGCGCTTCCTACGTGAAGAAGTTCGCCCAGGCCATCGAAAGCCTGCGACGGGCGGTGGGCGACAGGGTGGACCTCATGATTGACTTTCATGGCCGAACTTCTCCGGCCATGGCGATTCAGTACATCAACGCGGTGACCGAGTTTTATCCGTTTTTCTGCGAGGAGCCCGTGCCGCCGGAAAACGTCGCGGCCTTGCGCGAGGTGCGGCAGGCGGTGCGCGTGCCCATCGCGACGGGGGAAAGGCTGGTTACGCGGCACCAGTTTCGCGAAGTCTTCGAACAGCAAGCCTGCCACGTCATTCAGCCTGATCTGTGCCATTGCGGCGGCCTGCTGGAAGGGAAGAAGATTGCGGCGATGGCGGAGGTTTACTATATGGGTGTGGCGCCGCACAACCCCCTAGGCCCCGTGGCGAATGCTGCCGCACTGCACTTCGCCCTCTCCACTCCTAACTTTCTTATCCAGGAAGATATGCTCAGCGATGTTCCGTGGCGGTGGGACGTGGTCCGGCATTCGCTCGAAACGCGCCAAGGCTATTGGCTGAAAACCGAGCAGCCCGGGCTGGGTGTGGAAGTCAACGAGGAGGAAGCGCGAAAACACCCCTTCCAGCCGGAGGCCATGCCGACCACCAGCATCCGAGCCGCAGATGGAGCCATCCTGGATTGGTAGCGGTCCTTTCCGTATCCTCGCAACGAATCGTGCCTGCATTTAGGATATAATCCGTCACCGCGAATCGTTTCGCCGCGGGAGATGCTTCTCCCGCAGGAGGTCCATTTGAACAAGCTTCTTAGTCTGTGTCTTCTCTTTCTCGCGCTTGCATCCGGAGTGGCGGCGGGCGCGGAGGATACGCCTCCCGTACTGGTGATTGGGTCCAGCGCGCCTGACTTTTGTCTGCCGGGGGTGGACGGCAAGGTGCATTGTTTGCGAGACTTTGCTTCCGGCAAAATTTTGGTGATCATGTTCACGTGCAACCACTGTCCCACGGCGCAACTTTATGAGACCCGAATCAAGCAACTAGTGTCCGACTACCAGAACCGGGGCGTGGCGTTTGTGGGCATCAACCCCAACAACGCCAACGCGGTCCTTCTGGATGAACAGGGTTACACAGACTCGGGCGATTCGCTGGCGGAAATGAAGATCCGCGCCGCCTATCGGCATTTCAACTTCCCGTATCTCTACGATGGCGAGACCCAGAAAGTCGCCCGCGCCTACGGCCCGGCGGCGACGCCCCACCTCTTTATCTTCGATGCCGGGCGCAAGTTGCGCTATGAGGGGCGTGTGGACAACAACCCGCGCGAAGCGTTGGTGACCAGGAAGGATGCTCGCCTTGCCCTCGACGAGCTTCTTGCCGGCAAACCCGTGTCCGTGGAGAAGACCCCGGCCGTCGGCTGTTCGACCAAGTGGATGTACAAGGAAGAATCGCGCGAGGAGGAGATGCGTCGCATCGAAGCAGAGCCCGTGACAGTGAAGCCCGTCACCGCGGACGAGTTGAAAGCTTTGCGCAAGAATAGCACCGACAAACTGCTCCTGGTCGATTTCTGGGCCACTTGGTGCGGGCCATGCGTCGCGGAGATGGCCAAGCTCGAGACTATTTACCGCATGTTCCGCGCTCGCCCCTTCGACTTAGTCCTGGTGAGCACGAACTACCCTGATGAGCAAAAGGGCGTTCTCGCGGCCCTTCGCAAGGCACACGCCGGCAACACGAATTACATCTTTGGCGCGACAGATATCTATGGCTTGATGGCGGCCTTTGATCCGGATTGGAATGGCGCGGACCCCTACACTCTGCTGATTCGCCCCGACGGCGAGGTGGTCTACAAGGTTCAAGGCCCGATCGATGACTTGAAAGTGAAGCGGCTCATTCTCGCCAACCTGCCTGATGACGACAGCTACCGGGGAATCCAAGCCTATTGGCGGTCCTCAGTCTATGGCAAGTAAGGAATTCACCACAGAGGGCACAGAGTGCACGGAGAACGTCAGAGGGTTTTTCTCCGTGATCTCTGTGGCCTCTGTGGTGAATCCTTTCTCCGCGGCCGGGAAACAAGCGGATTACAGGAGTGAGATCCGATGAGGCACAGAAACGTTTTCGCACTCTTGGCGTTGGCCATTCTTCTTTCGTTGTTTTCTTGCAATAAACAAGCGCCGGTGCAGAAAACCGAAATCAAAATCGGTGGTTCTGGAAAGGGAAGGACCTTCGAGGGAATCGGTGGCGTCAGCGCCGGGGCCTCTTCAAGGCTGCTGATCGATTATCCTGAGCCTCAACGGAGTCAGATCCTTGACTACCTCTTCAAACCGGGTTACGGCGCGTCGCTTCAGCACCTGAAGGTTGAGGTCGGCGGCGACACCAACTCCACCGACGGCTCTGAGCCGAGCCATATGCACACCCGCACGGATGAGAACTACGATCGCGGGTTCGAGTGGTGGTTGATGACGGAGGCCAAAAAGAGGAATCCCAGGATTATCCTGGACGCCCTGCCTTGGGGCGCGCCCGGCTGGATTGGCAACGGCAAATACTACTCTCAGGACATGGCGAACTACATCGTCAAGTTCATCCAGGGCGCCAAGAAGCATCACGGGCTGGACATCGAATACGTAGGCATTTGGAACGAAACCAGGTACGACACCAACTACATCAAGATGCTGAAGAAGACGATCGAGGCCAACGGCCTTCAGACCAAGATTGTCGCGGCGGACCTCTACGAGAATCAATGGAAAATCACCGATGACTTCAAGCTGGACCCGATTCTGAAAGAGGACGTCTATGCGATTGCCGTCCATTACGCGCGGGTTAAAGGAAACTTCTACGTCACGGGAGGCGCCTTAGAATCCGGCAAGCCACTGTGGTCGAGCGAGGACCAGCCCTTCGACGAGACGGGAGTGATCCTGGAGCGCGATTGGAAGCCGGGGGCGAGAATCTGGGCCAAGGTCCTGAACACAAACTACATCGACGGCAAGGTCACCAAGACGGAAACCTGGAGCCCGGTGACCTCCTATTACGATAATCTGGCCGCACCGAATTCCGGCTTGATGTACGCCAATACGCCCTGGTCCGGTTATTACGACGTGCAATCCGCCATCTGGGTGACGGCGCATACGACGCAATTCGCACAGCCGGGATGGCAATACCTCGACAGCGGTTGTGGGTATCTCAAGGGCCAGGGGAGCTACGTCGCCCTCAAATCTCCAGCCTCGAACGATTACAGCGTCATCGTCGAGACGGTCGATGCCACGGAGCCGCAGGAAGTGGCGTTCAGCATTGCCGGAGGCCTTTCGGCCGGCGTCATTCACGTTTGGCAGACGAATGCCTCAAAGTCATTTGAGAGACTGAGCGATATTACGCCGCAAAATGGCTCATTCAGTATTAACCTCGAGCCCGACTCGATCTATTCGCTCACCACCACAATGGGTCAAGGCAAAGGCAACGCCGCGCCGCCTGCGCAATCATCCTTTCCCTTCCCATACAGCGACGACTTCAAGAGCACGCCGGTGGGCAAGACTCCCAGATACTTTGCGGACCAGGACGGCGCATTCGAGGTAGCTCCCTGCGCCGGGCGGCCGGGCCAGTGCTTGCGGCAGGTGGTGCGGCAACATCCGATCGCCTGGGGCGGCATCAGCCCGGAGCCGCTGACTTTCCTGGGCAGCGCGGATTGGACTGACTACGAGGTCAGCACCACCGCCATGCTCGAGGAACCCGGCAACATCACTCTGGTGGGCCGAATCGATTCCGCCGATTGGTTCCAGGATGGGAAGGCGCGCTGGCCCAGTGGTTACGTGCTCACCGTGGAGCAAGACGGAAGTTGGGAACTGGACAACGCAAAGTTCAAGACTCCCACTGCCAAGCTCGCTTCGGGCAAGGTCGCGTTCTCGCTCAAAACGTGGCACCGGCTGGCGCTCGCCTTCAGAGGCTCGACAATTGAGGCCGGCATCGACGGAGCCCGGGTCGCAAGCCTGAGTGACGAAACCCACAAGAAAGGCATGGCAGGAATCGGCAGCGGATGGAACCATGCGCAGTTCGCCGATTTTGCGGTGAAGTGATTTCACCACCGAGGGCGCAGAGCTCACTGAGGAAGACAGAAGAGCCTTCCTCCGCGCCCACTATGGTGATTCTTTGCTTGACGCGGTACGAAGGAGGGCCGAACAAGGAGGCTTTTCTTATGAGTTCATCCAGGCGGCACTTTGTTAAAGAGGTGGGCCTTGCCGGGCTTGCGGCTCCGCTGCTTGCTCCGCAGGCTAAGGCCGATCCTCGGGACGGCGCGGGGGACTGCCCGCGCACGATCAATCATCCCCTCGATGGCGAGTGGGAATTTCGCTTGGACCCGAAAAACGAGGGCGAAGCCCAAGGCTGGCGCCTCCCGACCGCCTCGCGCAATGGCTGGTCAACAGTTACTGTGCCGCACACCTGGCAGATCTCCGAGGACTCGGCCGGCTACCTGGGTACGGCGTGGTACCGGCGCCGCTTCGAGGTTCCGGAGTCGTGGTCCGGCAAGATGATTCGGCTCGAATTTGAGGCTGTGTTCCATAGCGCCGTGGTGTGGGTGAATGGGCAGCCGGTGGGCAGCCATTTGCGCAAGGGATACACGGCATTCTCCCTCGACATCGCGGCTGCCGTTATCCCGGCCCGAACCAACCTGGTTATCGTCAAAGTGGATAATTCTTTCGACCAACACATGCTCCCGCGAGGCAATTCCTATGACTGGACGCCGGACGGCGGGATCATTCGCCCGGTCAGCTTGCTGGTCAGCCCCGAGACGCTTATCGAGCGGGTTGATGTCGATGCCCAGCCTGATTTGGCAGCCGGGCGCGCCAGCGTAGCGATTCGCGCGATCCTTCGAAACTCTTCTGTCGACCCACGGCAAGTTGAAATCGGTTACCAGGTTATTGAAGAGGAGACCGGCCAGGTGGCATTGCACGTCGATCGAGCGGCGATCGAGACACTCGGGGCCGGGGCAGGCGAGGAGGTGTCGCTGCCTACGGGCGCCTTGAACAACCCGCGCCTCTGGCATTTCGACCATCCGCACCTGTACCGGCTGGAGATTACAATTGCGGACCACGGTGCGGCGTTGCATTCCTGCTCAACCACCTTCGGGGTGCGCAAGATCGAGGTCAAAGACGGCGGCTTCTATTTCAACGGCGAACGCGTCTGGCTGATGGGCGTCGAGCGCATGGCGGGCAGCAACCCGCTGCACGGAATGGCGGAACCCGAATCCTGGCTTGTTCACGACCACGATGACCTGAAGGAACTCAACTGCGTATTCACCCGCGTTCACTGGCAGCAAGACGTGCGCGTGCTCGACTACTGCGACCGCCATGGGATTCTGCTGCAAGAGGAAGTGCCAACCTGGGGCGGCGCGACCTTTAGTGACATGGGCGATCAGCCTTCGCCGGGAATCATGCAGAATGGCCTCGAGCAGTTGCGCGAGATGATTCGGCGCGACCGCAACCATCCCTGCATTTTCTCCTGGGGGCTGTGCAACGAGATTAACGGGCAAAATCCCGCCGCCTACCAGTTCGCCAAGCAGATGTACGCGGAGGCAAAGAAGCTCGATCCGGATCGCTTGCGGTCCTACGCCTCGAATTCGCTTGAAGAAACGCCGCAGAAAGACGTGGCCGGGCTGATGGATTTCATTGAATGGAATGAGTACTACGAAACCTGGTACAAGGGCGGCGTGCCGGAAGTGAAGCGGAACCTGGAAGAGATCCATCGCGCCTTTCCGAACAAGCCGATTGTGATTTCCGAATACGGCTTTTGCGCGTGCACCGCGGACCGGCCGGAAAACGACTTGACTCGCATTCGAATCCTCGAGGAGCACGACGATTCCTACCGGCAGTATCCTTACGTGGGCGGCGCAATCTTCTTCTGTTATAACGACTACCGCACGCACATGGGGGATAAAGGGATCGGCGTCTTGAAGCAACGCGTGCACGGCGTAGTGAATTTGTATGGTGCGCGGAAGACCTCGTTCGAGGCGCTGCGGCAGCAGGCGAGCCCGATTGAGGCGCTCCGCTTGGCGAGGGAAGGGAACGCGCTGACGGCAACGCTGGAGACGCGCCGCACGCTTCCCTGCTACGCGCTGGAGGGTTACAAGCTGCGATGGGTTGTCTTCGATCAGAACGGCCTGCCGATGGAGCAGCACGAAACCGCGTTGCCCCGCCTCGAACCCGGCCAGTCCGCAACTGTCGCGCTGAGTTTCCAGCAGGAGAACCCGGCGTCCATTCGGGTTGAGGTCATTCGTCCGACAGGTTTCTCGGCTATGACCGCGACGTGGAGAGCGACGTAGCGCGGGCATTCCTTCGCTCCGCTCAGGACAGGCTCTGCCCGCGCGGGAGCGGGACGCTCCCGCGACAGCGGGCGAGACGCCCGCACCACACTGGCTGGTTTTAGTGTGCACAAAAGGGAGTGTTGAATGAGCGATCATTTCTGGCTGGGGATGGCAGTCATATTCATCAGTGGGGCGTTGAACGGAAGCTTTGCGCTGCCCATGAAGTTCACTCGTCAATGGAAATGGGAGAACACCTGGCTGGTTTTTGCCGCTTCGGCGTTGCTGGTCATCCCGTGGTTGTTGGCGGCCGGTTTCGTGCCCCATCTGGGAGACGTTTATCACGGAGTTTCCAGCCGCGCGCTTCTGGCCCCGCTGATCTTCGGCTTTCTCTGGGGCATCGCGCAGGTGACCTTCGGCCTGGGAATCAGCGCCGTGGGCATGGCGCTGGCTTTCGCCGTGGTGGCCGGGTTGTCGTGCCTGTCGGGCGCGCTTGTGCCCTTGCTGGTGCTCGATCCCGCAGACCTGCTGCGGCCGCGCGGCATCCTGCTGCTGATCAGCATGCCGATCCTCTTCGGCGGCCTGGTCCTTTATGGAATGGCAGGGCGCCGCCGCGAGAAGGAGCAGACCCCCGCCGGCGCCGCGGCAGGCGCAGCCGCGATGAGTTTCATGACGGGGCTTGGCATCTGCATTTTCACCGGAATTTTCGGGTCGAACATCAACCTTGGCTTCGCTTTCAGCGGCAGGATTCTCGAAAAGGCCGTGGCACTCGGCGCTGTCCCCGTAACCGCAACGTACGCTTCGTGGGCGCTGGTGTTGGGCGCGGGCTTCATTCCCAATCTGCTCTATTGTTTCCTGCTGCTGTTTCGCAACGGCACCTGGCCGCTTTTCCTGAAGCAAGGATCGGCAAGAGAAACAGGCCTGGCCATCGCCATGGGTTTGCTTTGGCTTTCCGGAATGGTGGGCTACGGCATCGGCGCCACGCTGGTGGGAAAGTACGGAACCTCGCTTGGCTACACGCTGTTTGTCACCTCCATGATCCTCTCCTCGAACTTTCTCGGCATCCTGACGGGAGAATGGCGGGCCACTTCGCGGGCAACCCGGCGGGTGCTGACCGCAGCGGTGGTGGTGATACTCGCCTCCGTGATCGTGCTGAATCTCGGCGGGCTGTACTAGGATGACCCGCGGGACGGCTCTGTAGTGTATATATATGTATCAGAATATTATTTATAGTAGTATATCTCATCTTGTGTGGTGGTATAGGTAAATTGGCGCAGCCCTGCGAAGCTTTGGAGTGCGGCAGCTTGCTGCCGCTTTCTTCTGCCGCGAGCTTGCTCGCGGCGCTTAGGTCCGAAGCCCAGAGCACGGCCAGCAAGCTGGCCGGCGGAAAAGCGGCAGCAAGCTGCCGCACTCCAAAGCTTCGCCAGGGCCCTTTCAGTTGCCCGCCGAGGCCGCGGCGCTGTCGGCGGCGCGGTGGTAATTCGGATAAGGCGGCTTGTGGTGCACGGGAATCGGGTTTTTCGCGAGCTCCGACAGCACCACCTCACCCGCTTTCTCGAGTTGCGGGTCGTGGCCCTCGCGCACTGCCTTGGGATCAAGCTCGACCTCGACGTCAGGCGCCCCGCCGAGATTCTCCACTTCCCAGGCGTTATTGGGGGTCCAGAAGCCGCGGCTGGGCGCGGTCACCACACCTCCATCCATCAGCGACTCGCCTGGACTGAAGAATCCCACCAGCCCGCCCCAAGTGCGCTTCCCCACTAAGAGGCCGATATGCGCCTGGCGGAAATGCCACGGCATGGCGTCGCCGATCCTTTGTTTTCACAGACATACTCGCTTTGTTCCCTCGATTCTCGTAGCGCCGAGGTTGGCGCAGACCCCGAAATGTGGGGTCTGCGATGTCCCGAAGGGACAGGTTCGGCATCCGCTGCGACCCGGCGGAGTGCGCCTTCGGCGCATCGCAGACGTTCAAAAGCAACGTCTGCGCCAGCCCACCAAAATCCGTAGCGCCGAGCTTTGGGACGATCATCGGCCGCGCAAGGATAGCACTCGGCTGGGAACCCGTCCGGCGAAATAGCGGCAGCAAGCTGCGGCACCGAAAAGGTGGAATCACGGAGGTGAATTGGAGCGAGCACGAGCATTGCGACACAATGCCGCGGGAGGCCTGAACTCCCCCGCCGAAGAGCATAATTCTAGCCTATCGGAATGCGTTTGTCAAGACACACGGTGTCCGCTGACAGAAAGTCCAATGTGTGATCGCCGGTCCGGAGCGCGTGATCTGCGCGCAAAATTACGGGTCATCAGATTGGGAACCATTGTCATTGAACATACCGACACACCGGCGGATAATTGAGGCCTGGCAAACGGACATCTGAGTGGCGCGTCAAACATGACGTGGCAAATTCACGCTTTGAGATATACACGCGTTGGCATCGGAAACAACCCCACACCCGGCCCGCGGCGGCTGGTGAAAACGCCGCCGCGGGTCACCCTCTCCCTAGGAGTCTGTGTGACAACTCCGGGGTGAGGAGGGCGAGAGGTTTGTCGGATCGGTCGACATGATGGTTTTTCTTGATATCTCCGATCGTGCCGCTCCGCGAGG
>Ga0209517_10001635_pt1 | contig 33421 bp, 30 predicted proteins | sample PeaSoiMetSII2010_FD_187695 | JGI IMG/M metagenome (GOLD analysis project Ga0209517, IMG submission 187695) | Peat soil microbial communities from Weissenstadt, Germany - SII-2010 (SPAdes) (version 2) | ecosystem: Environmental > Terrestrial > Soil > Wetlands > Peat | place: Germany... | reverse complement strand
ACGCATACATGCTTCAGACCTTGTTTGGTGGGCGAGTGACGAAAACCGCATACCCGAGTTCGTTTCTCGCGTTTCGAAGTTCATCGCTCAGGATTTAACGGCACGCAGCATTGCTACCGTCGGATCTGTCAGTGTGAAGATCGATCCTGATAACGTCGGCCTAGGACATACGATTATCGTTTCACTGGACTACTAAGGCTAGAACCACAAAAAACAGAGGCTAATTCTGACTTTTCTTTCCAGCCCTACTCCAACCTCAGCAATTATTGCCAAGTACCGATATTTCTGAGGTTCCACAGGAAAGAACTAGTACTTTGAGGTTGAATACAATAAGAGAATGGAGAGACATCGAAACATCAAAGGTACACCGGCTCTTCTATCCACAGGTACCTGTCGTCGTTACAGTCGAATTTGAGGGTCAAATTGGAGGCATGCCCGCCATCTGGTGCACGCCGCTTTCCTTCGATCCTCCTCTCATTGGAGTAGCACTAGCACCGGATCACAAAACTTTCAAAATGCTGATGGGCGCAAGAACGTTTGGAATTAACTGGTTAGAATACGGTTACGCAAAAGAACTGGCGCGGCTAGGAGAAACATCCGCAAACGGGCTCACGAATAAATTAACCTCTGTCGGATTGAAAACATTTAAAGGAAAAAAGACGACGCAACCACTCATCGAGCAATCCTCAGCAAATTTAGAATGCCGACTAAATCAAAATTACCGAGTCGGGACTCATGAATTGGTTGTTGGAGAGGTCTTATCAGCCTCCGCGAGAAGTTCTTTTGATAAGTACTGGAATTTTACTCGCTACAACCCAATTCTATATGCGGGTACAACTGAAAACAAGAAAAAAGCCTGGATCTTTATGTCAATCCGAGGAAAAAAAACCAAAATACCCTACACTCATACAGATTAATCATGAAAAATAGCGAGTCTTCTCTTTGCCAAAATTCAAACGACCCGAAAAAATATTCCTGGAAAGGAACGAACTCGGGAGACTGGCTACGATATCACGGGATGGTTTCCCACACGTCGTCCCAGTTAGTTATCTATACTATCATGGAAATATTTGCATAGCCGTTGATTATGGCACACGAAAATTTCGAAACATGATGATGAGCAAGAAAGTCGCGTTTGTAGTGGACACATTCAATCCTAATCGGGGAATGCTGATCATTGGATCAGTCAAAATAATTGAGAAAGGAAAAGAGTTTAACCAAATTTACAAGGCCTTTCATAGAAAATTCGCGTGGGTGAGAGCGAATCCGTGGAAAGCGGAAGAAGCACCGTTCGTCAAGATCCGCCCGGTTCGGGTGTTAAATTGGGGGCTTCGTTGTTGACTGGACGTTTGCCATATTAGACGCAAAGCGCATACTAACTTGAAGCAATATTCGGCACAATAATTAGCACATCCCTGTTTTCTCAGGACACTCTTTATCTTTATCGCTGCCGCTCAGACGCTGTAAGTGTTTGAATATGTCTTTCACAGGTTGTGGATGTTCGGCTGGATACGGCGGCTATCCATACTACTCGCCATATTACTCGCCCAGATTCTACCCCGTTACCTACGCCTATCCGCTATACTCGTACGCTATGCCTTACTATGGGCTACCCTTTGGATACGGATACGACTACCCCAGTTTTCCTATGTATGAGGTAGGCCCACAGTTCCCTCGCGGTGAACACCGTGTTGGTAACTGTATGATGATCTGTCAGTAGGCTGTAGCGGAAAACTCATCGCGCCAGTGTCCAATCATGGATCCTGGTGCCTACTTAGCGTACGGAACTAATTTCTTTCCATCCCACTTGAAGCCTAGTTCTTTGAGTTCATCGAAAAACCAAACTAAGTTTTGTTTCGGTTCGTGGAATCTGTTAATGATATCCGCGATGACGTAACTCAGAAAAGAAGCGAACAGAGTTTTATTTTCAGTGTAAAGATGATTCAGGAAGAGTGATAACCTGTCGAGTTCGTAATCTCCCATTACGACATCTGCGTATACCTTATCCCAAATTGGTTCTAAGTTGAATTTGCGTAAAGCTTCACGCACGTAGGGAAAAAGATCTGTGAAATATTCACGAAGCATTCCCTGTGAACGAAACATGGACTGGACAAGTCTTCTTATATTGATGTTGACTTCAGGAATACCACTCAAAACGTACTACCTAACCGAAACCAACGACTCTTTTGCTAAGTATAAAGTTCCCTCAGCATGATTTTGATTCGGTCAGCAACATCATCGGGTTCCAAGGGTCCAAGTTCGGTTATGATTTTTCGAATAAGTTTGCTAGGAGTAACGTCAAAAATTTGTGCAATTTCAACGTCCTCTCCAAGAAGGCTCGCAGCGCTGAATTTACTTGTTTCACAAATTACATAGAAGGGTACGTTCTTTGCTTCAGCCTCTACGGCTATCTTCCTTGTTCCGATCTTGTTTACAATTGAGCCGTCAGCGAGTACGCTGTCCGCGCCAACAACGACAACATCAACATCGTCTAGAATCACTGGAACATCTGGGTCGGGTACAATTCTTACCTCTAGACCCTTTTCATTGAGGTCACTAGCGAGTGCTTTGCCTTCGTAACCAGGGTTAGATTCTGTCACCCACACCTCGATTTCCCCACCTCCACATGAGATGTTCTCGAACGCACGTTTCGCAGTATTACTGTAGCTGTGTGTCAGAAGTTTTGAGTTATTGGGAATGATGTTTGTAAGATTTTTAGCCGCGCTTTCAGTGTCCGTTTCAGAAGCTGAAAGAACCTCTCGCTCGAATTCAAATGCCGACTGTTGAAAATCATGTAGTGATGTTGAATTTGTTCTCTTCGAATCTACTAGGTACAAGAATTTACCAGTCATATTTTGTAGAGTTGCCATGCTGCGTTGAACTGTTCGCATCTTCAGAAAAAGCGTAAGCATATTCTTGTACAGATCGTCCTTTGATTCAATTTCAGGGGATTCTGCGGTACGTGCAATGATCTGGACTGCACGGCGCCCAAGCGAACTTGCTCCACTAACTCTGTCTTCACCAAGTTCAAGAGTTCGTTCGATAGCAGCTGACTGCGATTTGGATGTTGTTTGAAGATCCCACTGGACACGTTCGAATGTTTCCTTCAACTTCGGAACAGTGTCATACGAATCGAGATCATTCGGACTGACCCATTCGTAGCGTGTGTGTTCCCAGTCGATACTAATCGCTGGCTTGAAAGTTGTGAATAGAAAAGGATGCACAATCCAAACAACCATATTCTCTTCGTCAAGAGCTCGCAATGGTACGCCTGATCTTACCAGAGCTACGTGATCAGGCGTCAGGCTTACTTCTTCTTGTATCTCAATTTTAGCTCGTGTAAACGGAGCTTCGTTTGCTTCCAAATATCCACTTACTGCTTCCCATTTGCCTTGATTCGTACCTACCTTCGCACTGCGTTGAAGTAACAGAATCTTTTGATCAGACTGTATAAAGGAAGCTACTACGCTTTTGTAATTCAAAATTTGCACTGTGATGGATCAGTTACTTTCGAATTGGATCTATTTGTGGCCCAAATTCTTTCATTCGTTCCCAGAGTTTTGATGCAGCAGTTTGCGATATTGATGCGGCGTTTGCTTCGTTGAAGGTGACCAACTGTCTTTTCTTTACAACGAATTCTCCATCTACAAGCACATGTTCTACGTCGTCTCCATCAATCGTGTTGATCAGATGACCTACGACCGTTTCTATAGTCAGCGGAGTCGGGAGGATTCGAGGGTTTATCACTATTACGTCGGCTTTCTTTCCGACTTCCAGTGATCCGATTTGGTTCTCCAAACCGTAGAGTTTCGCGCCATTAATCGTGGCCATCTCTAAGACAGTATAGGGGTCGATGGCATTTGGATCGTGGTTCTGAACACGTTGAAGCAGAAATGCTGAGCGCATATTTTCGAACATATCGAAAATATAACCATCATTACCCAGACCAATCGTGATATTTTTCTCGCGCATCTTCACGATAGGTGCTACCCCAACCGCATTTAACATGTTGCTCATTGGATTGTGAGCCACACCGGTCCTGGTCTGAGCGATGGTATCAATTTCATCGTCGCTAAGGTTGACACAATGTGCCAGAATTACATCCGGTCCAAGCAGACCCAAATCATATAGCCGTTCTACTGTTCTTTTACCATAATTCTCCAAATTGTGATGGAGATCTCCCAATCCTTCTGATGTATGGATAGTGATTGGGACTTGATATTTGACAGATAGCCGTTTTACTTCTCGAATTAACTCATCTGAGACCGTGAACGAGGCGTGGATACTAAAGAGAGGACGGACTTTACTATGAGGGGTTTCCCGTACCTTTTCTGCGAATCGCACATCTTCCTTAACACCTCTGAATCCTTCGTCTCTTGAGTGACGTTCCGTTGCTTCGAATGCGATGAATCCCCTGATTCCGACCTGTTCTACTGCTCGGGCAATGTGATCCAAAACTCCAGTAATGGAATTCGGACCGGAGTAGGTGTCAGCAAAGGTCGTAACCCCTGACTTCGCAAATTCAACCGATGCAATTAGAGCACTTGCATAGGCGTCTTCGATGGTCATTGCTTCGTCGACAGGCCACCAAACTCTTTGAAGAATTTGTGTAAAGTCCGAGGGAGGAGCGATATTCAAGGATGCCCCACGAAGAAGCATACCATAAAGATGGGAATGGCTGCAGACGATCCCAGGCATCACAATACAACCGGACGCATCGAGCACGTCTGCGCTGGGATACCGTTTCGCTAAATCAGCAGTTATTCCAATCTCGATGATTTTCCCGTCATTGATAAGTAAAGAATGATTCTCCAATATCCTTCGCTTGGAATCAAAAGTTACATGAATACCGTCTTTGACTATCAGTTGAACCATCGAGGAACACCACTCTGAAGGCGTTATCATCGAATAAAATAGGTTCCGCTAAAAGTGTTAAGATCAAGTTGGAATTTCCGAAACCAAAACAATCTCCTGCAAATATCAAGATTCAGGAGACAAAACCAGACCGTTAAGGCGACTAATCAATGACGACAATAATTGAAAACGGCAGAATCATACTGAACGACAGACCCGCTAACGCAAATATTGTAATTGAAAATGACAAAATAATTTCCGTGGGTAAGAAAAAGCCGCGAAACTTCGATCTCCGTATCGACGCGCACAGGAAACTCGTTCTCCCCGGGCTAGTCGACGCTCACGCTCACATCTACGATCCAATGTTTCCAAACCGCGAAGATTTCACAAGCGGGACGAGCGCAGCCGCCGCGGGTGGAGTAACAACTGAAATCGACATGGTGCTAACCACCCCAGTCGATACTGCTGATCGTGTTAGAACGAAAATCCGTCAAGGAGAAACGAAATCGCTCATAGACTTTTCACTTCATGCAGGGATGATGAATCTAAGCAACTTACCCAACATCAAAGAAATCGCGTCACTCGGTGTACGTTCATTCAAAACTTTCACATGCAAACCATACTACGCAGATGATTATACACTGATGTCGCTCCTACGCGAAACTGAAAATTACTCATCGATTCTAAATGTGCATGCTGAAGACGAACAAACAGCCAACCAGAATTATGAAAAACTCATTGCGAACGACAGAAAAGATCCTCTGGCCCATTTGGAGTGGAAACCTAACGTTGCAGAGGAACGCGCTATCGAAAACATAGTAAACTTAACACGAACACTTAACGCACGACTACACATATCACACCTATCAACCGCCGAAGGCGCTGCCATCGTGAAAAATGCGAAACGGAAACATGTCCATGTCACAGCTGAAACTTGTCCTCATTATCTCACATTCACGAGCCGAGACATGAAAAAACAGGGACCATATCTAAAGATGAATCCTTCGCTGAAAACTCAACGAGACGTCGACTTCCTTTGGAAGAGCTTACGAGATGGATCAGTCGATATAGTTACTTCTGAACATGCACCCGGTGAACGCGCAGAAAAAGAAGTGGGCTGGACAAATATCTGGCAGGCTTGGGGTGGTGTTCCAACCATCGAAACTATGCTACCCGTTTTGCTCAGCGAAGGAGTGAATAAGAAAAGAATCAATCTCTCGACACTTCAACGAATTTGCAGCGAAAAACCCGCAAAAATTTTCGGCTTGTACCCACGAAAGGGAGCGCTCAAAAAAGGAAGCGATGCCGATCTTGTGGTAGTAGATCTGAAGACAACCCGAAAAGTTCGCGGGGAAAGATTGCATTACAAAGTTGGTTGGACTCCGTACGAAAACTGGATCCTGAAGGGTTGGCCGACGCTAACAATGGTGAGAGGCAAAGTAGTTTTTGAGAATGAGCAAATCACCGGTAAGATCCGACAAGCGAAATTCGTACCGATGCAAAGTGAGTGCATGTGTTAACGCTAATCATTTTAGCCGCCGGCAAATCTACTCGAATGCAAGGAATTAACAAATTACTCACAAAAATTAATGGAGTACCAATACTACGGAGCGTCACTCAAGCAGCTCTCAAATCGAACGTGGAAGAAGTAATCGTAGTTCTAGGTTTCGAGGCTGAAAAAGTTAAGGAAACAATAGCCGATCTATCCTGCCGCATCGTCATCAACAAAGACTACGAAAAAGGACAGAGTAGCTCGCTCATCACTGGGATGAGAGTGATCAACAAATCTACACTGGCAGTACTCGTCCTACCAGGTGATCTGGCAAAGATAGAAACGCCCTCGATCAACCAGGTTGTGCAATCTTACATGAAAGAAGGCGGGCACATAGTTTCCGCAGCCCATAATGGAAGGCTAGGTCATCCTCTACTCTTGTCGAAAGAACTCTTTGACGAGATTATGCTAATAACCGAAGAAACTTCAGGATTGAAAACAGTAGTTACGAATCATCGAAACGAAATGCGGCTGATTGAGACTAATACTGAAAACGTTCTTACAGACGTAGATTATCCTGACGATTTGAGAAAGCTCGCTGACAAGTGCTAATTCTAAGCGGAGAGAGAAAAGATAGCAAATCTAATCATACTAGTCCTACTAGCCATCGCTCCCGCCGCATTCCTACTCAAGTACATCCTAGTTCGAGACAGGTACAAACGCGAACCCTTACGCCTCGTCGCTATTACATTTCTTCTAGGAGCCTTAGCAATAATTCCCGCCACCCTCCTCGAACTTTTCTTCCAACCGCCAAATCCACTGCTAAACGCGTTCATCCCAACCGCCATCGTAGAAGAATTCATGAAATTTGCTGCCGTTAGAGCCAAGGCATACGACTCCCCAAGTTTCAATGAACCTATGGATGGAATAATCTACGGCGTAACCGCGAGTCTAGGTTTCGCAACAGTAGAGAACATTTTTTACGTCATGGGCTTCGGCGCAATCTCTACGGCAATCGCGCGAGCATTCCTTTCAGTCCCCAGCCACGCAGCATTCGGAGGCATCATGGGATATTATCTTGGCTTAGCGAAACCCTTCGGTGCGGAACATAATAAGAAAAAAGAAAAACAACTAATGATTACTGGTCTCGCTATTGCAATCATATTGCACGGAATATTCGATTCAATAGCATTCACAACCACAGGGATCATCGGACTCATAGGACTGCTTACCGTAGCACTCATCAGCTGGCTTATTCTAACCCACCTAATCAAGAAGGCTATCTCAACCTCTCCCACTAGGAGAGAAGCACAATTTTTCTCAACCCAAGACTCTGCGCAATTCTGCACAGCTTGTGGCACAAGACGTGAAGTTGGGGCTAAGTTCTGTGTAAACTGCGGTCAACCATTTCATGCTTGAACAGAAAAATAGCCAACTGGCATGGAAACTGCTAACTACATAACGAGCAGAATTTCGACTGGGCGAGTTATTGGAAAAGAAAGCTCTTTTTGTAAGAGACGCGACTGGTCTAGTTAGAAGTCTTGGCTTCTCGGATACCCTTATAATTTCTCTTGGCACGATCAACATACTCGGCGGTTTCGTTCTAACCGTTCTGTCCGCGCCATTTTTCTTCCCAGGCGCAAATGTCCTTCTCGTCTTCATGCTGGGCGCAATTCCCGCCTTGGCGTTCGTTGGCATGTACTCGATACTAAGTGCTGCAATTCCACGTTCTGGAGGCGACTATGTGTGGACAGGCAGAATTCTAGGACCACGCATAGCCACAGTGATGGCCATACTTTTCCTCTTTGCCCAAATAATCGCGTTCCCTGCTCTCAATGCTTGGGGCATAATTGACTACGCTTTAGCACAGGGATTCTTAGCATTTGGACTGACAACCGGAAATGCCGGAATGGTAGCATTAGCCTCGACAATCACTCAACCCTTGAACGGGTTTATTCTTTCAGTGCTAATTCTCGTGTTCATAATTTTGGTTGGAATTCTAAGTGTCGACGCGTACAAAAAAGTGAATCGAATTAGCTTCATACTTTTCGTGGCAATGCTTGCATTGTTCCTGGGTGCATTAGTATCCGTGAGTCCTTCAGCCTTCCAATTAAGCGTGGATTCATCCTTAACAAATTATAATGTAACATATTCATCGGTAGTGTCAGCAGTTAGCACGAACCCGCAATTCACGACGTTCTCTCTTTACAACACAATCCTAGCTTTCCCGCTGTTAGGTTTTCTTACCTATTCTGGTTTCAACTTCAACACGTACGCAGCAGGAGAGACAAAACAAGTATCAAAATCGATCCCGAGAGCACTCATACTCGCAGTAGCGATAACGATGGTCTTCCTGTTCTTGGAATCAGAATTAACCTACTATACTATGGGAGCGAACTTTGTAAACGGAGTAAGCTACCTATTCAATACAGGAGCGTTAGGGTCCCTACCAGTACAACCGACACTAACATTTTTCATCGCGCTAGCCACGAACCCCTACGTAGGTTTCTTAATCAATTTAGGCGTCGCCGTAGGAAACTTTCTGGTCGCCCTTGAATCGGTCGTTATGTTCGGCAGGATCATATTTGCTCTAAGTTTTGATGGAGTAATTCCACACAAGTTCGCCAACGTGAATGACCGCTTCCACTCTCCACACTACGCAGTTTTGACTGTAGGCGTACTGGCTATCGCAACGGAATACCTTTACTGGTATGGACCGGGACTTCTCACAGGTTATCTCAACTCCGCCATTGCAGTTGAAGTCGCATACCTCATCCCAGGATTAGCAGCCTTTCTACTACCATTCGTTAAACGAGACCTCTACGAGAGACTGGTCAAACCCTTACCAGGCTGGCTCGGGAAGACCGTGGGCGGTTGGCCCCTGATTTCGATCTGTGGCCTAGGAGTGACATTAATTTGGCTATTCGGAATCTACACCGAATTATTCCCGGTCATGACTTACGGTTACCTCGGATCATCCCTTGGATTTGCAGCCGGTGCAACCATTGCGCCCATAATCGCTGCGTTGATCTTATTCGAGGGAGCAAGAGCATACCGCAAGAAGAAGGACGGAATCGACATAGTGATGGCCTTCAAAGAAATACCACCAGAATAAACGAAACTCTGACTCAACTCGGCAACCGAATAGACATCAGTACGATTGGTCTCCCATGAAACGACTAGACAGAAGAGTCGCCATCGTAACCGGTGGTGGATCAGGTATCGGTCGAGCAATATGCAAAGCTCTGGCAAGCGAAGGCGCAAGCATCATGGTTGCTGACATTAAGGAAGATTCCGCAAAGGAAACATGCAATCAGCTTACAAGTTTTGGTGGAAAATACCGTTCGGTAAGAGTCGATGTTAGATCGGAAAACGAAGTGAAACATGCAGTAGAAGAAACCGTCAGCACTTTTGGTCGTATCGACATACTATGCGCGAATGCGGGCGTTTCTACAATGAATTGGGCGGTTGATTTGACCGAAGAAGAATGGAATTACAATATGGATGTGAACGCGAAAGGGGTCTTCTTTTGTTGCAAACATGTTGGAAAACAAATGATAAGGCAGGGAACAGGAGGAAAGATCGTCAATACCGCATCCATGGCCGGAAAGATCGGTGTCTCGGTCTTGGCCTATTACTCCGCATCCAAGTTCGCAGTCGTAGATCTAACTCAGGCACTTGCTGATGAATTTGCTAAGTACAAAATTAACGTGAACGCAGTATGTCCAGGTTTTGTCAATACGAGTATGCAGGAGCGCGAGTTGCAATGGGAAGCAAAGCTGAGAGGAATTTCACCTGAGGCTATGAAACAGAAGATGATTGAATTAACACCGCTAGGCAGGATCGAAGAACCCGAAGACGTCGCAAAATTAGTTGTGTTCCTGGCGTCCGATGAAGCAGAATTTATGACAGGGCAAGCTATCAACGTGACCGGTGGAATCTGTAAACACTGAGAATTAAGTGACGATCAGAACTAAGCAGTGAACTTGCCTAAGCTTTTCGCCTTCATCCATCGGGCTTGTGATATGTGAAGTAAACGATCAACGATTGGCTCGTTAGTGCATTTCTCAGCGGGGCATTCTCTCAACATCTCCAAGTCAAATCGCCGAGAGGCCTCCGTCGATATGGAGCACGTGACCCGTCACCATGCTTGAAGCGCCAGACGCTAGGAAAATGGTTGCTCCGACGATCTCAAAGGGTTTTCCTATGAACCCTCGTGCTAGAGGAATGGGCGATCTTTCCAACCATTTGGCTCGCATTTCTTTCTCTTGACCTTTGGCGAATCTTGCGAGTAACGGGGTTTCAAATTCCGATGGTGCAATGACATTTAGGGTTATGTTGTATCGGGCCCATTCTGTAGCTAGTGATTTTGTGAGGCTTACCACGCCTCCCTTGCTAGCACAATAAGCTGCAAGCTGGGGTAGAGCCGCCTGATAATCGATAGATCCAATGTTAATTACCCTCCCGTATCTTTGTTTAATCATAACTCTCCCCACTTTCTGGCAGCAAAGGAAGGTCCCTTTCAGGTTGACTCGGATGACGTCGTCCCAGTCCTCTTCTGTCAAACGGGCAGCGGGTCCCTCAATTTTTGATACTCCCGCGCTGTTGACCAAAATGTCAATTCGCCCGAAGGTGCTTAGTGTTTCTTTTACCATGTGATCCACATCCCTTGGGTCCGCCACGTTGCATTTTAGGAGGCTACATCTTCTTCCGAGTTTCATGATCTCGGTGGCGGTTTTTCTGGAGCCTGTCGCGTTAATATCGGCTACTGTAACGTCGGCTCCGTAAGCCGCAAGCCCTACTGCCACGGCTTTGCCGATGCCGCTGGCGGCACCAGTCACGATGGCGACACGGCCATGGAGACTAAAGATTCTCTCATACTTTGAAGCGCGCATGAGGAGATCTTCGCTCGCCTACACAGTGACATTTCTGAACATTGTTGATCGCTGGAGTTTACGCTAATGCCTTCACGATCTTAACGAGAAAACCTGAAGGCGGCATCACTGTTTGGGCAATTTGGTTGAACCTCATCGCGTCTGCGACTGAGCCCGCGACTTCTATCTTCTTAAAGGTGAATGCTTCGTCCTGTCTAAGCTCTCCGCTCAACATTTTGATAATATTCTCACGAGTCGTTCGAAGGACAACGTTCGGCTTTTCGGCTCGTCCTTTCTCATAGGTGACCTTGTTCTCCGCGAGGTGTATGCAGATTGGCGGCTCTCCTTCAACCTCTAATTGGATTGTCTTGCTTCCGCGTATCATCGCCTTTGCTTTCTCGTTTCTATTTGCCATCCACGCGAATGCCTTAATCATCATTGTTAGAGATAGAAGCGCCATTCGAACGAAGCCTTCATTGTAAGCGATTTAATGCTTTAGTTCCATTGCCGTCAGGACTTTTTCGCGGGTTATCGGGAGTTCACTGATTCGAACTCCGACCGCATGGTACACTGCATTCGCAACGGCTGGGGCGACTGGGACCATGGCCGGTTCTCCGATGCCCTTGAGGCCATAGGCTCCGACGGGGTCATTGGTCTCTACGAGTATCGGTTGTATAGGTGGCATGTCCGGTGCTCTTCTCAGGAAATAATCTCTGAAATCAGTGACAAGGGTTCTTCCTTCTTCTATTCGCATATCCTCGGAGAGGGCGTATCCCAAACCTTGCTGAATCGCGCCTTCAATTTGGCCTTCGAGAAGAGTTGGGTTTAGTGCACGTCCGACATCATGAGCGCTGGCTACTCTCAGCACTTTTACTGCTCCTGTTTCGGGGTTGACCTCTACCTCTACTGCTTGACATCCGAAGGTGTATGTTGCGGCCATTCCGGGCGGCTTCCATTTCCCTGTAGCATGGTCTAAGAGTGTGGATGGAGCATCCCAGGTTCCAACTCCCACGATAGCGTGTTGCTTCCACTTTCCATAGTACGCTGCTATCCCGACTTCTTGGAAGGTGAGCGACTTTGATGGATCGGATTTAATGAAGACTTTGCTCTTCTTAGCTTCGAGTTCTTCTTCCTTGACTCCTAGCTCGTTTGCTGCAACCTGAAGCAATTGCTGCTTGGCGTTGGCAGCTGCGAGTTTCACGGCATTGCCTGAGATGAACGTACTCCTGCTTGCGTAGGCGCCGAGGTCGAAGGCAGGCAGATCAGTATTCCCCATGAGTACTCTTATGTCTTCAATCCGTGCACCCAGAGCTTCTGCCGCGATTTGCGCTTGACCAGTGGAGTTACCGGTTCCAATTTCCTGAGATCCAAGGAAGAGCGTAACACTTCCGTCATCATTCACTTTGACTGTTGCTGTCGCTGTATCACAATCGCCGTAGGCTCCGCGCTCTCCCGAGCTATGGAACAGGCAAGCCATTCCCACGCCTCGGTTAGGCAGCTTGTTCTTTCTCTTTTCATCCCAGCCGATCGCTTCTGCGGCTTTCTTAATGCATTCTGACATGCCGCATGAAGTCACCTGGAACCCTGCGAGGGTTATGTCGCCTGGTTGGCTCGCGTCTCTGAGTCGGAGTTCTTTTGGATCCAGTCCAAGTTTTTCAGCGATGATGTCCATTTGAGATTCTATGGCCCACGCCGCTTGCGGGTTTCCGAAGCCTCTGAAGCCGGTTGGAGGCTGCTTGTTCGTGTAGACTATCTTCGCGTCGTACTTGTAGTTTGCAGGTCGGTATATTCCTGGCATTGGCACGGTGAGGCAGTAGAATGTGACTGCTGCACCCTGAGAGATGTACGCGCCCTTGTCGACGATTATGTTGACCTGTCTCGCTGTTATGCTCCCATCTTTCTTTACTCCAGTCTTGAGGGTCAGTGTGTATGGGTGCCTGCATCCTGAGGCCATGAACTCCTCTTCTCTTGTGAGCCTGAGTTTGACTGGAGCCCCGGCTTTCTTCGCTAAGTAAGCACATATTACGTGATAAGCGCCCATCTCGGTCTTTGAGCCGAATGCGCCCCCAACGTATTCGCTTAGCACCTTGACCTTGTTGTGGGGGATGCGTAGGACTCTCGCGAGTTCACGCCTGAAGGGATGTGGAGTCTGAGTAGAAGTCCAAACGGTAAGGTTGCCAAGAGCGTCCCAGCTCGTAACGCAACCGTGGGTCTCCATACAAGCATGAGCTTGATGGGTCGTTTTGAAGGTATTCTCAAAGACGAGGTCGGCCTGCTTGAAACCTTCCTCGATATTGCCCCACTCACCATAGAGATGGGCTGCCATATTTCCCTCAGCGTCATCATGTATTTGAGGAGCACCCGACTTCATGGATTCGCTTGGATCAAATACAGCAGGTAGTCGTTCGAATTCAACTTCAATCAGGCTTAATGCATCGATCGCGGTATCTTCATCCACTGCAGCGACGGCAGCTATCTCGTCCCCAATGAAGCGTACCTTGTCAATTGCCAGTGGCGCCTTGTCAGCGCGTGGCTCGGGCATGAGCCCTCTCAATGAAGCCACATCTTCCTTTGGAGGCTTCTCTACTTTCTTTGTGTCGAGATGCTCAGCATAGTTGAAGGTGAATTTGACGGGTATATCTTTCCCTGTCAAGACAGCTTTGACACCTGGTAGTTGTTCGGCCTTGGTGGTGTCGATTCGTTTGATTCTAGCGTGAGGGAACGGACTTCGAAGTATCTTCCCGATTAGGAGACCATGAAGTGCAATGTCGTCGTAATACTTCGCTTCACCAGTGACCTTGGGGAGTCCATCTACTCTAGTAACACGCTTTCCAACGTACTCGTACTCAGAGATTCTTTCTAATTCTGTTTTGGTGGCCAAATTTTGATTCACTTCTTGGACGCTGAAGCTATGGCATCAACAACCTTGACGTACCCGGTGCACCTACAAAGGTTTCCGGCGATGCCTCTTCTGATCTCCTCTTCCGTGAGGTTTTGTTTCTTTTCTAAGAGCGCCTTGGCGGACATGATTAGTCCCGGTGTGCAGAAACCGCATTGGGCAGCGTTCCGAGTGGCAAATTCTTGTTGGATTAGTTGAAGTTCGCCGCCTGTGGCTAAGCCCTCGATGGTGGTGATGTCTTTCCCTTGAGCCCATGCGGCAAAGACACAACATGAGTATATTGGGTCCCCGTTGAGAAGGACCGTACACGCGCCGCAACCTCCCACGTCACAGCCTTTCTTGACGCCTGTGAAGCCGATTCTTCTTAGAACTTCGCGTAGACTTTCATGCGGCTTGATCATAACGCTCTGATCAGAACCGTTTATCCGTAGATCAATTTGCATCACGATTCACCTTTTCAACCTATTTATCGCCATTTCACAAGCGTCCATGAACAACGATCGAGCGAGTTTCCGTCTGTAGTCTCCTGTAGCCCTCAAGTCTGTAATTGGATCTATTTCCTTCGATAGAAGGCTTGCTGCTCGCGCAAGCGATTGACTATCGAGATTAGTTTTGTTGAGGCTCTCTTCTACTTTCTTAACTCGCATTGGTATCCTTCCAAGTGATCCCGTGGCGACTCGACTGTCTTGGCATTCACCGCGTTCATTCAGGGTTATGCGAATTGCAATACTTCCAAGTGGGTAGTCTGCGGCAGACATCTTCTCGTACTTAAACGCTGAAGCGCTTTTAGCTGGTTGTTTAGGTATTCGTACCTCAGTCACAAACTCCTCGGGTCTGAGGTCGGTAAGAAAGTAGTCAACGTAGAAGTTCTCTAAGGGAACCTCCCTGTCACCCTCCCAGCTGAGACACTTTATTTTCGCATCGACTACCATAAGGGCAGTCGGCAGACTAAGAATCGGTAGGCCCGCACATATTTCTCCAGCAATTGTCGCAGCATTCACAACCTGCAAGGGAACAAAATCAGCGGCGTCGCTTATGGCCCGCATTGCTTGTTCACGTTTGAAGACTTCGTGATCTCTCAATTTGAACATTGGAGTCGATGCTCCTAGCTTTGTGAGCTCAGCCGACACTTCTATGTAATCGAGGCCAAGTTGCTGAATATCAACTAGCTTCTTAACACCTGAAAGCATACCCATCACGCTAAGCTCGTGCAGGGTTATTCCAGCGCCCACTACCCGAGCCGTATCTCCATGCTCCTTAAGAATCGACACGACATCCTCGACTGTCTTCGCTCGAACATATTCATCGGGTCGAAAGGCAACAGCGGGAAAACGGTAAACTTCACTCATGCGCTCTCTCGGTCCATGGTTAACTCTTTGGACATTTACGTCACAATTGCAAAACGCCAACACAGTAATATGAGTGTGGGTAAGTATGCAATCTTACATACAGACCCGGACTTGCAAAATATACACACCAATTAATAGGCACGAAAGGATCAGGTTTCAAATGGAAATGGAGCTCCCTAAAATCGACTCAAGCGCGAAGATTCTCTATGACCTAGGCCTGACTCGTCTTCAAGTGCAAGCGCTCCTTGTACTGCTCCGACTTGGAACATCAACCCCTGCGCAAATCGCAAAGGCTTGTTCCATCCACCGAGTGGAGGGATACCGGATCATGAAGGAATTGAACATGCTTGGCCTGGTCGAACAAAGATTATCTGACAAAAGGAGCACTTTTTCGGTCATCAGCCCCAAGTCAATGTTCGCGAATCTAATATCAATCAAAGCTGAGGAGCTTAAGGTACTTCGTGAAAGAAGTGCTCAATGCCTCCCTCTCCTAGAGGGGTTAAGGAATAGCATCAACAATGAACCTGAAACGGACAAGGAAGCTCGATTTAGAGTAACCTTGGGTGAAAAGAAATCAAATGAAACTACGACGCGCATGTGGCGCCAAGCAAAAAATGAACTACTGATAATGCTCCCAAGAGAAAATGCAATTCATGTTTTCAATGATTCCGATCATCAAAGAATCCTCCAATCCATATCCACGAAACGTGTGAGCGTCAGGCTCATGATGGAGCTCGACTCAAGCATCATGAAAGTTGCCAAGTCGCTAGAAAGGAAATGCAAAGTACGTATTTGCGACCAGGTGTTCACGCACATGACCATTGTTGATGGCTCCCAAATAATTCTCGGAGGAGGATACACCACTGAAAACCGAGGAACCCAACTCGCTTCTCTGTGGACAGATAGCAAGTCTTTCATATACTCAATGAAACGGTTTTTTGAAGAGCTCTGGAAAGATTCCTTCTCACTCGAGCAAAAGTTAGCCTCAATGGAGGGGGGAGAGAATCCTCCACGAACGGAGGTCCTGCGATCCAAGACTGAAATTGACGAACTCTTTACTAACGTAATAGCGCGAGCCAAGAGCCGACTTATGATCTCACTTGGCAACGAAACGAATGGACTCTTGAAGAATATTATTAAGGACCTGGACGCCGCGCATAAAAGAGGACTGCAACCAAGCGTGATGATGAAGATTGACGATCACGCGCGGACGACGATGGTCGAGGACCTTCTGAAGATAGCCGCTGTGAAACACTGTCAACAAATTCCCTTCACGGCACTGATTACTGACTACGAGATGGTGCTATGCACCGTGATGGGGACAGAAACTGAAGTTCTTTGGCTTACATCAAAGGAATTGGTAAACAAATTCTATTCTGTAGCGCAGAATATTTTTCAAGAGGGTAAGAACGGCTCGGCTAGACTGTGGGAAATCAAGACAGGGACAGAATTCGGAGAAGGACTATTCAGACAAGTGTACACGTCTAACGATAGCGACTTGATCGCAGACCTTCCGGCAATTGATACTGCGTTGACGAGGGGGGAGGGTGATAGAATTTATCGCAAAATGCCAGGCATCACCTACTACCATTCCTTTGATTCAAGAGCGTGCAAACTTCAAGGTGGTTATGCGATTCTAGAGGCTGGTGCCGACAGCGGCTTTTACTTTCATGCCGGCGAGGAAGTTTCCATTGTCGTTAAAGGAACACTAACGATCGATGTCGACAAGGAGGAGTTCACCTTACATGAGGGCGACACGCTTCACTTTGCGAGTAGCGCACCACATAGAATGAGAAATCTATCAAAGAATTCAGAAACCGTTAAGGTGTTTACAGTAACCTACCCACAATCATTCTGAATTGAATTCAGAAGACACTCGCGGATGCTTGATTTACATCGATGTCACGTGATTCACTTATTATTCCAAGTGAAGCATTCGCTCCCGAAACCGATCCCACAACAGATCAAACTTCCGACTCCGGTCCCTTGTGAGAACAGCTATTCGTTGGTCTAGAGTGGCGGCGCAAACACTACCATAGATTTGAAGGTCTCTCTGCCAACAACTTTGGCTTGATGTTCGACGCTTGCCGGTATGTAAACAACATCCCCTTTCTTGACATTGAATGTTTGGCCTCCAACGGCCATCGTTGCTCTTCCACTCAAGACTATGTACACTTGCTCGGAGGTTTCGTGTGTATGTTTGAGAGCCTCGCCGCCTGGTTTCATTTCGCTTACATGCACCGCGATGTTTCTGGAACCATCGTTTGGACTGATCATTGGCCAACTCTGGGTCTTTGTATGGCCGGGGGGCGAAAAACGCTCGTTATCTTTCCGCTTACATAGATATGATAATGGCATAGACAAACACCTCCTCGATCATTCGATGACTAAATCTTCCAGCTTCATCTTGTCAACGTCGACCAATCCGTATTCGCTAATCTTGTAGGATGGAATGCCGTATGGCATGGCCATGAACCCTAACGTTAGGAACGGGGCTTTGAGGCTGCAGCCCCTCTCGCTAAGGATTTGATGCATCTTGACTAGGCCATCCCTTACCTCCGGGGCGGGTCTGTCCGACGCAAGGCCTGCTAATGGCAGTGCAAGTTTCTCAACGGTCTTGCCGTTTTCCGAAAAGAGAAATCCACCGCCAATCTTGATGAGCCCGTTTGCAGCTGAGACCATGTCGGAGTCCTCGCCACCAACCACGAGCAGGTTCTCACTGACCGGGTTGAAGGTTGAAGCCACTGCTCCGCGTTTGAGGCCTGTACCCTTGATGAAGGCTCTTCCAATCCTTCCAGATGCGTTGTAACGTTCTATCAAGGCAATCTTGAGCACATCACTATCGACATCGCACTCTATCTTTCCGTGTTTCACAGGTAGAGTGGCCTCGGTTCGTTCTGAAATCAGAGTTCCATCATGCACGCCAATTACCCTTACCTTGACTTGACTTTTGCCGATAGGTGCTGGAATTTGGAAGTCGGTAGAACTTAGTGGACCCTTAACGTTCAAGGTATTTTTTAGGAAATCAGGATATGTTGGCCTTACACCCGGATACAGAAGCTCTCCGTCTTGGGCAACTATCGATCCGTTTACTATCACCACGGAGACTTTGAATGAGGAAATGTCATCGATGATCAGTAGGTCCGCTACCTTGCCGGGGGATATGCTTCCCATTTCGTTGGACACTCCAAAGTATTCTGCGGCGTTGAGTGATGCCATTTGGACAGCGGTTATGGGTTCAACTCCGTGCTGAATTGCTTTCCTAATGTTGTGATCAATATGGCCATTGCCGAGCAGGTCTATTGGATCCTTTTCGTCAGTACAGAAGGCAAAGAAACGTGTATCGATTCTACGACCAGTGATAGCCTTCACAACCTTCTCTAGATCCTTAGCTGCCGACCCCTCGCGGACAAGAATGCGCATTCCAAGGCGAGCCTTTTCTAGAGCTTCGTCCGCGGCGGCGCATTCATGATCCGATCTAGCGCCCATAGCGAGGTACAGATTCAACCGAAGGCCATGAAGATCGCAGGCATGTCCACAAATGATCTTCCCCGCTTTATTGACGCAGTCTACGAGCCGTATGAATGCGGCATCACGTTCGAATATTGGAGCTGGCGGCGGCTCATTGATTCCAATTGTCTCTGGCCAACTTATGATTTCTTCAAGATCCTCAACGGTCATCTTCTCATTGGCCCCGAATGGCCTATTCTGCATGTAAGCAACAACAGGAGCAACAAAGAGTATTTTCAGCGGAGTTCTCCTGGCCTCTTGCAAAGAGTGTCGAACGCCCGGCAGACCAGTCACGATACCGAACTCATAGAAGTCGGTGGCAACAGCCGTAGTCCCTCTAGGTACGACTGTGCTCGCAAACTCCGATATGCTGAGATGACTCCCATAGACGTGGATGTGACAGTCAATTAACCCTGGCGTCAGGTACTTTCCCGACGCATTTATCGTCTTGGTCTTTCGGCCGACAAGGGCTTCGACATCTCCGACCGCGATAATCCTATCTCCCTGTATCGCTACATCGGCGCTGTAAATCTCTCCAACATGAACATTGACCAGTCTTCCGCCTCTTACTACGACATCAGCAGGTTTCCCTTCGGCGATCGCTAAAAGGTCCTGTATTCGCACAGAAACACGCCACTTTATTGGGATGAACGATTTTTCCTATTCCACGTAGGGGGCATGTCTGACGTCACTCAGACAGCCCTCGTTGCGCTGGATATTCTGACGAGTTTATTCTGGAGGTATCTCATGGTAGACTAGGCCCAAGTCAATCCCTTTTTTCATCTGATGTCGCTTGAATACGAAGTACCAGATCACAGGGGCGGCAATGTAAACTACAAGGAACAATATTGCGTAAGGCCCTATTAGAAGTTCTAATTCTGGTATGACCTCGTATCCTATCAAGATGAAGAGTGTAAGGGCCCAAATTATTGCTCCGCAGATCTGCAGTAGGCCCTTATACTTTGCGACCGGTGATGCTTTGTAAATACTTGGGTTTGTATACGGGAAGAAGATAGCTGCTAGATCGGTGCCTAGCCAAAGAACGACTCCTGTCCAAACCGCTATACTGGTCCAGAACGCTAATTGAGATGGTTGTAACGTGACTAATGCTGCGAAGATTATGAAGAAGATCACGTTCACGATTATTGCGTTTACTGGAGCCCGGAATCTCTTATTCGGTGAAGACAGAAAGGCGGGGGTTACTCCGTCGATCGAACTTGCGAGCAAATATCTGCTACCATTTGTAATCTCAATTCCAACCATGAAGTATCCTGCTGCGATGTAACCTATTGAGGCTACGAACATGATTAGAGGGCTATCGGTCGTCATCAGTGTTAGGATACCCATTGAGGGATAGTAAGATAATGCAGGTACACCTGTGTATGGTTGAGATGCGATAGCGTTCAGAAACGGAGCTCCGAGTGCTTGCTGAAATCCGTACATCTCTGGGATTATGAGGCAGAATGCTGTGAACGCCCCTCCGATAAGGTATACGCGCAATAATCCTTTCCAGCTCCCCGCTCCCTTGATTTCTCCCAATATGGCTGAGCCTGGCTGGACAGTCCATGCGATAAACGACAAGGCAATAATGACCGACAAATAGAAAGTATGCAGCCAACTAAATGAGGGGACGGCTCCCCCTGTCGAAGATAGGACGGTTGCATAACCATTTGATGTTTGATTCAAGAGCATATTGTACTTGTTAAAGTCACTAGCGTAGCTTGTAGGGGAAGTGGAAAAGAGAAGCCAAGGAATAGCAATACCAGAGATGCACACCAGAGGCAAAAAGATATAACGATTAGTTTTGGCAACCCACTTAATGCCCTTAATGTTCGGGATTACAGCGAGAAGGATAATTACTAAGACAATCAAGAAAGAACCCACTGGGGTTCCGCTCCAGTAAGCGAAGTTTACAAGGCTGGAATTTTGTGTCACGGTCCCTACCATAAGGAATAACGGAGTTATGCCCAATGACAGAGCTGACACGGCTATTATGACAAAGAAGATCGGACCCTGAAGGAGACTCCACAAGGTTGTGGAACAAATTAGACCTAAGAGAGGATGCAGCCCTCGGCTCTGGAAAACATAATCCCCTCCTGACCTAGGCATCGCGGCGCCAAAGCTGGCGTAGACAACGTATTGCGCCAAGCTAATGATGAGTGCTATGATGCATGCAATAGTCCAGTCAGCACCCGGCAAGAAGAAGGTGTAAAGCGGGAAGAGGAAAAAATTCGCTGCGAACGGAATCGCTGCATTAATTCCGAGGATCATAGCGTCAGTGAGTGAGACATCTCGCACTACGCCCGAACTTCTCCTAGCAAATGTGACAGCTGGTTTCATTTCGTACACCGTTTAAGGAATGGTAAACGGAATGATATTTATCACCTTGTAAGTAGTGAGTCGAACTTACGCTATTGTTTAGACCTACGCTAAAGGCAGAAATTCCGTTGAAGTTTCAGGTCTATCTTTGGACTTCCTCAACTTCGTTATACCAGATCTTGGATTCTCCGATTTTGTCACGTACCCGCCATTTCATACTCTTCGGCTCATCCTGCAGATTTTTCACGATAGAGTCAATCTTGCTCTCTATATCCAATCTGTCTTCTTTGCTTAGGAAATCATACCTGCCCAAGGAGTCTCTTACGGTTCCAAGGTTCTTTTCAACGGTGTGGAAGAACCCCCAATCTTTAGAAAGCAATTGTGCGATATACTCGGTGTTTATCCCATCGCTTCCCAATGAATGCTCTCGGAGCAGAATTATTACGTCGTTGATGTCTTTCTCGTTAATCCGCACTATTTGCATCTTCTCCAGAAACATGTCGGCTAGTGGAATTGTAAGGTCTTCCTTTTCTAAGCGACCTCGGAAATCGATCTCGTGACACATGGTCAGCTTATCGAAGAAAACATCAACATGGATCTTCTTTTCTGGGTGCTCGACTATAAACCGATGGTGAGGTGCCCACAGCGTGAGCAATCGCGGGGCCTTATATCCTCTTGATGAAAGAATTTCATCTACTTTATCTCGATACTTGGTGTAGGTAACAAAGTCGATATCAGTCAGTACGCGCTCAAAGCTGTCATGCCAGTGAGAGTACTTCGGACAACGGAGTACGAAGGCCGTTGCACCAAGGAGACGCAGGGGAACGCCGTTTGATGCCGCGACTTGCACGAGCGTAGATGCTTCGTCGGATAGCTTCTTTGTGGCTGTAACTTCGGGTGTATTTTCTCCAAGTTCTTTGCCGGTCAATAAAACGTCTCCGACTAATTGTGCTGAGTGAAAGATTTCACTATTCGCGTGCTTAAATCGTTTGTCAGAGATGATTTAGGCACTTCGCTAGCAGCAGCCTCCAGCAATGGTAGCGATTACTTCCAATTGTGTTCCGTCTGCGAGTTGCGTATTAGTGTGCTTGCTCAGGTCAATGTTTTTTCCGTTGATGAGAACAATGTAACTGGGATTATCCTCAACTAACTTTTTGAGGTCATATCCATGTTTGATGTTCACCGAATTTAGGAGCGAATTGAGCGTGGGATCGCTAAGCTCATAGATCTCGGTTGAAGTTTCTAGGATAGAAGCAATTATCCCTTTGTACCTCATCAGAATCTTACTCAATTTTCCACTCACTTTAACGTCATCTTAAGTGGAACAGAATTCTCTTTCTGTTTCAGTGCCCGAAGCACTTTTTCGGGGGTTATGGGTAGAGTAGTTATTCTCACGCCGACTGCATCATAAATCGCATTTGCGACAGCCGCGGCGGTAGGTACTAGTGCGCACTCCCCTGCTCCTTTGGCCCCATATGGCCCGAGCGGGTCTATTGTTTCGACTATGATATGGCGAGATAGCGGAGGCATATCTGATGCTGAGAGCATCTTGTATTCGCCCAGCGTCGCGTTCACTGCTCTCCCGTTCTTATTGTACATCAATCCTTCTGTTAGAGCATATCCTATTCCCTGGTGTAGCGCGCCATCGATTTGACTCTCAACCATTGCTGGGTTTATGCATTTTCCAACGTCATGAGCGCATGTGAAGTTGAGGACTTTGACGTAACCTGTCTCGGGATCGACTTCAACCTCAGCTACTTGGGCAGCGAATAAGTATGCAGGTGAAGGTCCGGGCGGTTTGGTGTGACCCGTTACCAAATCTAGCAGGTTTGTCGGCGCATCCCAAACAGATCGACCGAGGAGAGAGACACCTTTTTCGAAATACGCGTAATATGCAACCTTTGAGATGGGCAACGACTTGTTGTGGTCCTTGATAGAAGAGATCTTGCGATCGCTGATGGTAAGATTTTCTGGAGATTCATTGAGCATCTCCGATGCCATTTGAAGCAACCCCTTCTTCGCGTCAGCGGCGGCGGCTTTGACGGCGTTTCCCGCAACCAAGGTGCCTCTGCTTGCGTACTCCCCGAAGTCCATTGGACAGGTGTCGGTGTCTCCCATAACCATGCGTACGTCCTCAAGCTTGACACCGATCTCTTCGGCAGCTATTTGGGCAAGCACAGTTGTGAGTCCTTGTCCCATATCGCTTCCGCCGGTCAAAACTGTGACCGTACCATCATCGTTTATGATTACGAAAGCTCCGCATAAATCCGCGTCTCCATATATTCCCCTCTGACCGGATACGTGAGTCAAGCAGGCCATTCCTATACCGTGTCTCGGCGTTTTTTGCTGTCTCTTCTTCTTCCAACCGGATGCATCAGTTACCCTTTCAATACATTCGCTTAACCCACAACTCTTCACTTCGCACCCTGAAGCGGTGATGTCCCCTTGGCGTCTAGCGTTCAGAAGTCTAAGTTCTCTCGGATCCATGTGCAGAGTTTCCGCGATCTTGTCCATCTGACTCTCAATAGCGAATGTCATCTGAGGATTGCCGTATCCCCTGAAAGCACCTGCGTAAGGCTTGTTTGTGAAAACAGAATAGCCCTCGTAGAGCGCATTCTCCACTCTATAGAGAGACGTCATGACCCATCCTGCGGTGAAGAGCGGCCCGGGTCCTTGACTCAGGTAGGCTCCTTTGTCCGCTATCACTTTCCCGTATCTCGCGGTTATCCTTCCCTCTTTTGTAACTCCGGTCTTGAGTTGCACTATCATGGGGTGTCTGGTTCTGCTCGAAACGAAATCTTCTTCTCGTGTGTAGACTATCTTGACAGGTCTACCCGTCTTCTTGGCCAAGATTGTGGCGATGATTTCGTGCGGATACATTTCATTCTTTGACCCGAATCCGCCACCACATTTAACCGATATCACTCGGATCAGGTGCTCTGGCATGTCAAGGGCCTTAGATATCTCCATTCGTAGAGGAGACGCGGTTTGGGTTGACGCCCAGATGGTTAGTCTCCCAGTCTTATCCCAAGCGGCTATCGCTCCATGCGTTTCCATACACACGTGATGCTGTTGAGAGGTGTGGAACGTATCCTCAAAGACATGGTCTGCCTCTTTGAAGCCCTTCTCGATCTCACCATATTTGTACACGAAGCTTATGCCAATATTTCTTTCAAGTCCATCTTGGATACCTGGACGCAAAAGTTCATCATGGATCAGCGGTGCACCAGGTTTCATAGCTTCCTCTGGGTCAAGAACTATGGGGAGCCGTTCATACTTGACTTTGATCAGTGACAGCGCGTTCTCTGCGGTCTCCATGTCCACTGCCGCTACTGCAGCGACTTCGTCTCCAACGTATCTAACCTTGTAGTTCTCAAGTGGAAGTTTGTCTCTATAATCTTCTCTTGGCAAACGCCCTTTGTAGTGTTCTGCAATCCATTGATAGAGACAGAACTTAATCATCGGTGTGTCCTTGGCTGTAATGACAGCCAAGACGCCGGGCAGCTTCTCTGCTTTGCTAGTGTCGATACTAATGATCTTTGCATGAGCATGGGGGCTCCGGAGGATCTTGCCGAAGGCCATGTTACTCAGTTTGACATCGTCTATGTATCTTGCTTCTCCCGTCACTTTTTCAAGTCCATCAAGTCTAGGCACACTCTTTCCGACAACTTTGAATTCAGAATTCATTCCGATTCCCTCACTGCTTGCGAAGTTCCTCAGCCGCACTGCGAATAGCGTCTACGATCTTCGTATATCCGGTACAACGGCAGATGTTGCCACGAATATAGTCTCGAATCTGCTCGTCGGTGGGATTTGGATTCGTATCAAGTAATGCCTTAGCAGTCATAACCAAGCCTGGTGTACAGTAGCCGCATTGAATCGCGGTGTTGTCGATGAACTTTCGTTGGATCACGTGGAGATTTCCATCATTTGTCAAGCCTTCGACAGTAGTTATTTCCTTGTCTTCATTTGAAATTGCAAGAGTAAGGCAAGATAGTATAGGGGTTCCGTCAATTATCACTGTGCAGGCACCACAGTCACCTGTCTGACAGCCACATTTTGCACCTATCAAATCCATATCCTCTCGCAAGACTTCCAGCAGAGTTCTGTTCGGGTTCACGTCCAGTTCGTGAATTCTACCGTTGACTTTGAGAGTGATCTTCAACCTAGCCTGCCTCCGCCATAATAACTGCTTTTTCTAAAGCACGCTTGGTCAGCACCTTGCAGATTTCCAATCTATAGTCAGAACTCGCGCGCCAATCATCCACATACTCCTCATCCTCAAGCATTTTCGCGATCTGATGAGACCAAGTTGCGTCAATAGTCTTTCCGGTCAACAGCTTCTCGACGTTTTCGATACGTTTGGGGATCTTCATTGCGGTTCCTATCGCAAGCCGAAACAATGAGCATTTTCGATCCGCCCCAAGCCTAATCAGAATAGCAACCTTGGCGAGTCCAAGGTCAACCGCGGTTCTCCCAAACCGCTCGAAGGCCATGCCGCTATTCTTGAGACACGGTATCTCTATCTCGGTAAGCATCTCGTTTGCGTTCAGGCAGGTCTTATAGGGCCTAATGTAAAGGTCTTCGATTGCAACTCTACGTTCTTTTCTATGTCGACGCAAAGTTAGACGTGCTCCCAGAACTAGAAAAGGGACTGCTAAGTCGCTGCAAGGCGAACCACCACCGAGATTACCTCCTACAGTCGCCATGTTGCAAACCTGAGCGGTTCCCATACCACGAATGGCGTCGGCGATCGCAGGGTAATGCCTCTGAACAACTTGGGATTGCAGAAGACGACTGAGCCTAGTCAGCGCACCTATCCTAAGCCCATTCCTCTGGTTGAACTTGACAAAATCCAGAGCGCGAAGTCCACCTATATCTATCATCATCTTCGGAGGCACTTGATCGCCTCTCTTCAAGTCCACGAGCAACGCGGTTCCACCTGCAAGAAGCGAACCCGTTTTCCCGTACTTCCCTAAGATCCTCACGGCGTCGCTAACACTCCCCGGTGCACAATAATCGAACCGAGGAATTGTGAATCTTTCTTTCAAATCATACCTAAAGGAACCTTCAAGACACCAACTCTTAACAATGTGTAAGTTGTAAGAGATTCTTACAACTTTTGACACTACGTTTTTGCTTAATCATTACGCCATGCTGATTTCGGTCTGGGACGCAACTAAAGTGTTGACTTTGATGTCCGAGGTTCCTTTAATGAGCACTCCTGTAATTATTCGGTGGTAAATGTTTGTGGTTTCTATAAAGTCGGTTTTGCTCCAAGCTGCGCTAGCACGCCGAATAGGTCCGTTATGTTCCATCGTTCCACGACCTTTCCATTAGCGAGACGAAGGATTGTAGTGCCTCTGAGGATCACTTTCTTTCCAGTCGCCGAAATGCCCATGAATTCTCCTTTATGGGTTCCGGGACCTACGACATGCACCACTACCTTGTCTCCCTCGCCAAATAGATGTTCGATCTTGAATTCGAGGTCTGGGAACGCCTGTCGAAGCCCCACTATGAACCTTTTAGCGTCTTCGCGTCCTCCATCAGTTTGACCAGGACGATGATCAATTAGGTCGTCGGAGAAGGTCTCATCTGCGACAGCAGTGTTACCTGTGTTTACGAATTCGTATATTATCCTACGAACAACCGCTTTGTTCTCTTCCAACGACATTGTCATAACCTCGAATTGTGCGTGGATCCTGAGTGGAACTTAGAGTTTTTCATTTCTTGCCTGTCCTGTTCTGCTATCAAATGATCAATGCTTCCCCTTGATTAGTACTTCATCAATTATCTTTTCGTAAATGCGGACTGCTTGAATAAGTTGGTTCTCGTGCATATGTTCGTTAGGCACATGTGCTTGGGAAATGCTTCCGGGACCAAGTATCACAATCGGTCTTTTCGAAGACGGGCTGAGATGCCGAGCATCAGTGAACCCATAGATGCCTTTCAAAGGCGGCTTTCTTCGAGTGATTAAATGAACTGCGCTCGCGACTTGGTTAATGAATCGCAGGTTCGGAGAGAGCTCGAATGGAACGGCGGTCAGTATCTCTCGAACATGATACTGCAATTTGGGTAGTCTATTTTTCAGTTGCCTAAGTTCCTTCTCAACCTCTTCTTTCGCGTCCTGCGGAGTTTCACCAGGAAGAAGTCTTCTATCTATGCTGATCGTGCATCTGTCTGGCACGGTATTGGGTACAGTTCCACCGTGTATTATGCCAATATTTCTGGTCGGTCGCCCAAGTAATCTGTGATTAAGCCGTGGTTTGATAAACTGGAGTCTAGTTACTAGCTTACATGCCTGTTCGATGGCATTGATTCCGAACTGAGGCGTAGCACCATGAGCTGCTTTACCTTCTATAGTCACTTCGTACCAACAAACTCCCTTTTGACAAATTGCGATTCCCAAGTCTGTTGGTTCACCTATCACTCCGCAATCTGGTGCTAGGCCATGCTTCGCTAGAGCTCCAAGTCCTGTGAATCCACCCGTTTCCTCATCAGTAGTCGGCGCGAACATTAATGTCCCTTTCATTTCATTCGCGCGGTTAGCGTAGGCTAATGTCGCCGTTAGCATTGCAGCCAATGAACCCTTGGCATCTACCACTCCTCTACCTGTAAGAGTTGCCTCGTTCTTTGAGAGTACGAACGGGTTGGTCTTCCACCCTTCTCCCGGAGTTACAACATCAATGTGGCTTGAGAGGAGGAGGCGTGGTCTACCTTTGCCTATGCACGCAAGCAGATTCGGTTTACCGTCAACGAACTCAAATGTCCGAGATCTAATGTTGAACTGTCTCAGTGTCCTTCTAATGAATCTTTGAAAGGTCCGATAATTTTCACCAGGTGGATTGACTGTTCTTATGGCAACCATTTTTTCGAGCAGCGAGGTCGGTGTGAGGTCTGACATGTGCTTAGATGTCTCCAGTTGTTGCTTCACATCAAAATGGATATCTTAACACTGTATTGTGAGTCATCCGACTTACACCAACTTATATCGCCGGTTATCGTTGATTCCTTAGTGAAAATTCATGACTTGGGGACAATTTGCGTACGATTGGCGCGAAGGAGTAAATGTTGAGAGAATGCGGACTGAGAGACTTCAGAAGGCACGAAAGGCAATGAAGGAGCGAGGACTAACAGCAATAATTACTATGGACCCTACGAATACCCGCTACTTGACGGGCACTGCGACCCCACCGTGGATGATCCGGGTTCCAGGGTGGAGGTATTGCCTACTAGTTGAAGGCAACGATCCACTACTCTATGAGCATGGAGACATCAAAATTACCACAGCACGGGATTGCCCCTGGTTGAAGGGCAACGTGAAATCGGCATTTGTATGGATTCGTGGTAGTGGGCTCCCAGATGTAACTGAATGGGCTGCCAAAGAGTGGGCGGAAGATCTCAAGAAAGAACTGACGGCACGTGGATACAAGAAGGAGACAATCGGAATTGACGTAGGTGAGGCTGCCGCAGTAAAAGCATTGAAGAACGTCGGACTTGACATTGTAGAGGGTCAGCCAGCGATGGTTGACGCGAGAGTTATCAAGACACAAGACGAAATCGAATGCCTCAGAATTGCTGCATCAATCTCGGAAGCAATATTCAACGAAGTGCAGCGAACGATTAGACCGGGCGTAAGAGAGCGCGACCTTGTTGGCGTCGGATCGAAGCTTGGCTGGGAGTACGGACTGGACGATATTATCGGATTCACCGTCTGCTCCGGAATCTATGGATGGCCGAACTTCAAGTACCATACCGATAGGATCATTCGACCTGGCGATGTGGTTACTTTCGACAACGGAGGAAACGCTTACAACGGTTACATCGCAGACTATTACCGCACATTCTCCTGCGGACGACCTGCACCCATATTCAAGCAGTTCTACAAGCGAACCTACGACTGGCTCTATGCTGCAATCAATGCCGTTCGACCTGGTGTGACAACCAAAGAGTTGTGTGAGAAATGGCCAACCGCACAAGACTTCGGCTACAAATCAGAATGGGAAGCAATTGCTAACCAGTGGGGCCACGGGATAGGCCTTTCACTGTACGAACCACCTTCAGTCACAAGGATCTGGTCACCAAAGTTCCCCTATACTCTCAAGGAGAACATGTGCTTTGCAATGGAAACTCAGGACGGGACTGTCAAGGACGGCGGAGTGAGAATTGAGGAAATGATTCGTGTTACCGACACAGGTCACGAAATCCTCACCAAGTACCCAGTCGACGAAATAATCGAGTGCCCGTTGGGTTAGAAAGCTAACCCAACTTCCACTTTCCCATTCCCCCTTCTTTTTTCAATAAAGAAAAAGTGAAGTGCAATGGCGCTTGTCAGAATACTCTTCGCTACCGATCTTCACGGTTCCACGAAAGCTTTTCTCAAGTTTCTGAAAGCTATAAAGCTCTACAAAGCGAATGTAGGCATTTTAGGCGGCGATCTGACAGGCAAATTGATCGTTGCTATCGAGAAACAAGAAAATGGAACATATCATACAGAATTCATGGGACGCAGTTATCAACTCGACTCCGACGTCAGCTTAAATGAGATAATGGTCCAGATTCAGGACACTGGTTATTACGCATTTGTGGCGTCGAAAGACGAAATCCAAAGATTTGCGAATGATCCTCAATTCGCTAGCGACACCTTCAATCTCTTGGCAGCTAAGAGACTAGAAGAATGGATGCACCTCGCCAAGCCTCGGTTAGAGGGGACTGGAATTAACGTATATTTCACAGGAGGAAACGATGATCGCTTAGAACTCGATGATGTGCTCAGGGCCAGCGAAACCATGATTTTTGCAGAGTCTCGTGTTGTGACGCTCGAAGGAGAGCACGAGATGATTTCAACTGGATACACGAACATTACGCCGTGGAAGTGCCCGCGCGACATTCCAGAAGAAGAGCTGTACGTTAGGATAGAAAAGCTTGCTGAGAAAGTCACGGATCTTAAGTCAGCAATCTTCAACCTGCACGCTCCCCCAAAAGAAAGCACGATTGATGTGTGCACCAAGCTCGACACTTCGTTCGATCCGCCAAGAGCCCTAATTGGACAAGAAACCCCAGGTGGAAGCGCCGCGGTCCGTAAAGCTATCGAAACATTCCAACCTCTGGCGGGCTTGCATGGACACATCCACGAAGCACGTGGAGTAGACAAAATTGGGAGAACACTTTGCTTCAATCCCGGAAGCGAATACACCGAGGGGACTCTGAAAAGCGTTGTCTTGAATGTCAGCAAGGAAAAAGTAGAGTCCTACCAGTTTCTATCAGGGTAGTTAGCTATCTTAGGTATTACGGCGCGCTGATCACATATTGGGATTCGTTTCTGTTGTCATTACTGAAGATCAGCGCAGAACTAAATGAATCGGTTGTGCCGATAAGTAGGATTTCTTCCTGGAGCTGAGAACTTAAATCAGGTTTGAGCATTGCATCAGATTTTCTCTCGATCTGAACATCATTCAAAGCGAAATTCTTGACTGATGATTTAGAAGTTGACCATCTTGGATGTGTCGATCATCGAGTTATGGATTTAAGCCGCGACTGTAAATTTCATTTGTCACGCATATGTGAGAGAATTTAGGATGAGGAGAGAGGAAGCGATCCGAAGATTCGCTGTAACAGAGGAAGAACGATTAGGTCTGAATGCTCACCTGAGAATGTTGGATCTTTCATACCAAAAAGAAATGAGACTTCACGCCTGAAATCCCGATAGGAACCGAGATGAACCGCTAACTTGGTAGGATGGAACGTTCTCGAATACGACCGCACCTCATCGCAGGAAATTAGATCATGGACCTTTCCGACGTTCGCTGAAGCGGACGACTTCCTTCGAAAACGACAGGAATTCTACAAATTAATTGGATTAGACAAAGAGCGATCATTCACAACACCCTCACCTGAGGTTTCGCAAGAGGAGATCAAACTGCTCGAGAAAATAATGAACGATCCCGAATTACTGGAGAACATAAAACGGCGCTGGGGAAACATCGCTCAGAGAAAAGAAGACGGCAACACCGGGTTCTAGTTGCATAAGGCACTCAGCCGAACAACAAGCTGCCTACGCCCACAAAAAACCCCGTCAAAACTTCACTAGTACTACCGTTAATGGGCAAAAAGTCCCATACATTCAGAATAGTTAAGCGAGCCGCAAAATCGCTTCCAAAATGCCGCCACGAATCGTTACTAGTCGAAATAATTAAGAACGGGCAAATTTAAGACATTTCTACTTAAAATGTGAAATATTTAGGCAATATTTCCACAAGTTGAAAATCAAAAGATGATCTTCACGTAAGACTTTGGCCATGAGTCTTACCTAACCAACTCTCTGTGCGAGTTCAAAGAATGAAATCCACATCTTCTTAATTCCAGTAATCATTTGCAAACAAAACAGCTTGTGTGTTTGTCGTGAAAAAAGGTCAGGCTGTGATTGTAGTTATAGATGGATTTGGTATCGGAGAAATGCCTGATGTATCCCTTGGGAGACCCCAAGACATTGGAGCCAACACAGCAAAACACGTAGCTGAAAAAGTGGGAGGTCTGACGTTGCCCACGATGGAATCTTTGGGACTGGGAAACATTGCTCGAAACGTAAAAGGCCTCTCTCCAGTGAAAAAGCCTCTCGGCAGCTATGGAACATGTCTGCTCAAACATTCCGGAGCCGACACCTATCTCGGCCATCAAGAGATCATGGGAACACTGCCCAAAGAACCAATCAAGCAGTTGCTAAGCACGATTGGTGAACTCGAAACTGTCATCACGAAGAAAGGACATAGAGTTACTCACCCGTTCGTAGGAAAACCATTGCTTCTCGTGGACGATCGAGTCGTGATAGGGGACAATCTTGAAAGCGACCCGGGGAGAATAATCAACGTAACAGCCCCCTTAGACGCCATCTCCTTCCAAGACGCCCTGGCTATAGGTCAGATTGTGAGAGAGGTCGTTAAGGTAATTCGCGTAATCGTCCTAGGATCAACAGGATACAGTATCGACTCCATCCTCCAGCACGTGGAAACACACTCTGGACAGACAGGTGTGAACTCACCAGCGCTAGGAGTCTACAACAAAGATTACCAAGCAAAAAATCTAGGCTACCAATTAGACGTTGAAAAACAAATCCCAACCATACTGACCAGAAACGGCTACCAGGTTACCTTGATTGGCAAAGTTGCGGAAATAATTCGATGCGACAACGCTGCATATCTACCAGAGACATCAATGAACAAAGTATTCTCCAACTTAATCGAGTCACTCAACGCAGCGAAACCAGGTCTGATAGCCGCGAATATTCAAAACACCGATCTGGCAGGTCATGAAGAAAATCCTCAGAAATTCAGTGCGGCCCTACAGGAAATCGACCGACAATTGCCCCAACTTATCAACAAATTGACCGACGATGATATCCTAATAATCACATCCGACCATGGAAATGATCCCACGGATGGCAGCAGCAAACAAACCAGAGAAATAGTACCGCTCCTAGTCTATGGTAAAAAACTTAGACGTACATCACTTGGAGTACGTCTGACATTAGCGGACATAGCTGCAACAATCTCAGACATCTTCAGAGTAGACCCACCTGAATCAGGGACATCGTTCTACGCACGCTTACTTGAGCTTCGATAACAAAATCTTGAATCCCCTTCTAAGCAACATAAACTCCGTTTTGAAAAATCTGCAAACGATAGGAGCGCATATCACGCAGGGGAACTAAACTAATATCAGCTGCTTGATAGCTGATTTCTGCAATGAACATAAGTAAAGCGACTAAGAAATACGAATCTTGGCTCGCCGAACGCACAAGCTTGATCAAGTCTGATCTTGATCTGAAACATAGATTGATGGCGAAAGACCCTTTTCTTTTTCTGCGAGGAACATTTTATCGATGGATGCAGGTCTGGGCTGATACGCTTCCTGACTTATCACGAGCTCCTGAAGTTTTGGCAGTAGGTGATTTACATGTCGAAAACTTTGGAACCTGGCGTGATATCGAAGGTCGTTTGATATGGGGAGTGAATGATTTCGATGAATCCTACCCCTTGGCTTACACAAATGATCTGGTACGTTTAGCTGTTAGCGCTAACTTGGCAGTGCCAACAAAAAACCTGGCGATCAAATTTGAGGATGCGTG
>Ga0209517_10001633_pt1 | contig 33466 bp, 30 predicted proteins | sample PeaSoiMetSII2010_FD_187695 | JGI IMG/M metagenome (GOLD analysis project Ga0209517, IMG submission 187695) | Peat soil microbial communities from Weissenstadt, Germany - SII-2010 (SPAdes) (version 2) | ecosystem: Environmental > Terrestrial > Soil > Wetlands > Peat | place: Germany... | reverse complement strand
CGGTGACGTCGCCCTTGTCATGATGCTCGACCTCGAAACCGAAGTGGAAATGAAGCTGCCAGGCCGCTTCAAGGTCTCGCCCCAGATTGCGGGCGCGATCAAGGCGGTGTCCGGCGTGGTGGACGTGCAGATGCTGTAACGACAGGGAAGGGCGATCCCATGTGCGAGATGTGCCGACTTAATTCGATTGCCACGGTCGAACCTTCGCGCCGCCGCATGCTTGGCCTGGCGGCCTCTGCGGTGGGGTTGATGCTGGCGAGCGCGGCCGGCGCCAAGGAGATGAAACCGCCGCCGAAGCCACAAAACGTATTGACGCCCGCTGCCTCGCTGGAGCGCTTGCTGAAGGGAAATTCACGCTACGTTGAGGGCGTGTCGATACGACACGACTTCAAACATGAGCGGGAAGCGCTAGCCGGTGGCCAGAACCCCTACGCCGCCATTCTGAGCTGTGCCGACTCGCGTATCGCGCCCGAATACGCTTTCGACAGCGGCCGAGGCGATCTCTTTGTTTGCCGCGTGGCAGGCAATTTCGCCAACGATGAAACCGTCGCGAGTCTGGAATATGCCGTCGCTGAACTCGCCACGCCTCTGATTCTCGTTCTGGGTCACGACGCCTGCGGCGCGGTCAGCGCGACGATCAAGTCGCTCAAGGACGGCACTACCTTGCCCGGACACTTGCCCTCACTCGTCGCGGCTATTGCACCGGCGGTGAAGGCGATATCGCAGCAAACAGGCGATGCGCTTTCCAATGCCATTCGTCAGAACGTGGTCGATAACGTCGCCAAGCTAAGCTCGGCAACCCCGATCCTGAGCGCGGCCGTCGAGCAGGGCAAGCTCAAGGTGGTCGGCGGCATCTACCGGCTCAGGGATGGCCGGGTGGAAATGGTTAGCTGAATTCAGCGAGCAAAACGGTTCTTGCGAGTTTCAAACCTTTGCCCGGATTCTGCCGCCGCGTCGGCGCTTCGGCTGGATCGAAGAAGAAAGGTCCGGCTGAAGTGACGGCGAGAAGACATTGGGACTGAAGAGCGACGGAATATCTTCGGGCCGAATGGGTTTGCTGAACAGATAACCCTGAACCTCGTCACAGGCGTGGCCGCGCAGAAAAGTATCCTGCTCCTTCGTTTCGACGCCTTCGGCGACTACGGTCAAGCCCAGCGCCTTGCCCATACTGATGATGGCTGTCGCGATGGCCCGGTCTTCTGCGCTCTCCGCGAGATCCCGAACAAACGAACGGTCGATCTTGATGGTGTCGATCGGAAATTTCTTCATCAGAGACATTGACGAATAGCCGGTGCCGAAGTCATCGATCGCCAGCCGGACTCCGCGGCTTCGAATTGCGTCAAGCAGCTTGATGGCCCGCTCGACGTTCTGCATCACCATGCTTTCCGTGATTTCAAGTTGCAACAAGTGGGCTGGCATCCCGCTCGATGCGAGCACATCATCGATGTCGTCGAGCAGGTTTGCGTCCAGAAATTGCCGTGGCGAAAGATTGACCGCCATCGAAAGAGCGGGAAGGCCTTCCCGTTGCCAGGCCATGTTCTGGGCGCACGCGCTCCTGAGAACCCATCGGCCGATCGGAATGATAAGTCCGGTCTCTTCGGCCAGTGGAATGAATTCCGTGGGCGGCAGATTGCCAAGCTTGGGATGGGTCCATCGCAGCAGAGCCTCCACGCCGCTAATCTGGCCGGACGCGACATGAATCTTGGGTTGATAGTGCAACGCGAATTGATTGAGTTCGAGCGCGTGACGCATATCAGCTTCTAGTTTTAGCCGTTCGATCGATTGGCTCCTGACTTCTCGGGAGAAGAAGCAAAAGTTGTTCTTTCCTTCCTCTTTGGCGAGATACATCGCCATATCCGCATTCTTGGTCAGGGTTTGCACATCAGTGCCATTCTCAGGGAATACCGAGATTCCGATGCTTCCGGTCGTGCGGCATTCGTGGCCTGCTAGAATCATCGGAGGCAGCAGGGCGGTGAGCACCTTGCGCGACACCATGGAAATCTGTTCGCGATCTGCAATCCCATTGAGGACGATGACAAACTCGTCGCCACCGAACCGCGCCACCAGGTCGCTCTCGCGCACACAGCCTTTGAGCCTGTTGGCCACCTCGACGAGCAGCGTGTCACCTGCCTCATGCCCCAGCGAGTCGTTGATGACCTTGAACCTGTCGAGATCGATGAACAGCAGCGCGCGTTTGCGGCCATCGCGTTGCGCCGATTTGATTGACTGCTCGAACAGCTGATGGAATGTCGTGCGATTGGGCAGGCCGGTCAGCTCGTCATGCGTCGCCAAATACTGGATGCGACCGTCGGCCAGCAATTTTTCATCGGCGCGATCGAGGTTTTCCAGCGCGGCCGAAACGTTTTCACCCATGCGCGACAGCAGGGCTACGATCTCCTTGTCCGTCGCCCAGGATTTGGTGACGAAAAACAAGAGCACGCCTATGCTCCGGCCATTCTTGGTGAGCGGCACGGCGCAGCTTGCGACAATACCCGCCTGGAGGCTGGATTCCCGCCATGGGCGTCCTTGCTCGGAGTTGAGAATGTCTTCGTTGACGCTGGCTTGTTGATTCCGAAACGCCTTGCCACAGACGCCTTTGCCGTAAGGGTTCTCCGGATCGATCGAAAATCGTGACTGTCTGACCAAGCCCATGTCGACGATTTGGCCGGTACCAGCCACGGCTTGCAGCCAGGGAGAGTCCGGTTCGGCCAGGAGCACGGTGGCGGCCAGCGAGCTGCCGACATGCACCGCCGCATCGCAGACCAATTGATAGAGTTCGTCGGCCGTCTTGGCGCGCAAAATCGCCTCGTTGGTGGCACTGAGCGCCGCAAACATCTTTGCCAGCCGCCGGGCGGCCCGCTCGTTGCGCTTGCAAGCCGCTTCGCGATCGATGTTGTCGAGCCCGAACGACAGGTTTTCGGCCATGCGGGTAAGAAGAGCGACCGTCTCATCGTCGAGCGCATCGGTTTCATCGAGGGCTACCAGGATCACTCCGACGCTCTCGCCGGCCCGGATTACAGGTAGCGCGGCGGCGGCGCGCGCTCCGGCACGGCTTGCGGCATTGTGCCAGGACTTCAGCCGCTCGTCGTTGAGGAGGTCATTGCTCACGCACGGTTTCCGGGTGCGGAACGCAATTCCGACGAGACCATTTCCGGTCGGCTGCGTTGCCAGGATGGAATAGCTGCGAGCACGAATTTCCACGTCGTTTCCGGCACCCGCGACCACCTTCAGATCGTCGGTTCCGGGTTCGCGCAAAAGAATCGCTGCCGCGATGAAATTGCCGCTGTGCAGGGCCGCCTCGCAGACTTGCTGGAAAAGCTTCTCTTTCGAGTTTATTCGCAGGATGGCTTCATTCGTCGCGCTCAGCGCTGCGAACATCCTGACGAGGCGCGACGGAGGTTGGCCGGTGCATGGAGGGTGGACATGGCCTGATGGGAATGTCTGCGCGGACATCACTCTCTCTTGGCGATCACTTGCTGCTGACGAAGCAAAGCCACCTCATGGTGGCCTTACGCAGAGGCGCTGCCCCGAATTTCCGGTGAGGCAAGTTGCGCCTTCTGTCGGTACCGAACTACCCTAAAGACTGAAATAAATTCTTACGTTCATTCAACGGCCTTTGCGGCCAGAGATTGAAAACGCAACGTGCGATCTCGCAGAGGCTCGGCGCCGGCGCGATCTGAATTTTATGTTGACCAACATTGCGCATTTGGCGGCTCAAATCCGTGTCCGGAAGGGGAGTTTTGCTTACGGTACGGCCTCACCTGATGCCGGCGCCATACGACAAGAAAGCGTTTACCTCATCCGATTAATTGGCGAGGAAGGGCCCACCCGAACCACTGAACTTGTAGGTAACGCCAAATGTCGCGGTGTGGGTGCGAAGCGCGACGTCGAAGTTGGTGCTGATGGGATCACCAGTAACCGGGGGCACTCTGGTCGGCGGACTGGCCGGTGCGGTGGCTGTGTCTATCGCAACCTCCGGAAACGAAAATCCGGGGCCGGCCGAATTGCTTCCGCTGGATGAGTCGACCGCGAAAACCACGCTGGCCGAACTCCAGTTGGCGCAGTAGGCCGGTGAGCAGGCACTGATCGGATTGGGTCGTCTGTCTCTGAGCCAAAGCCAAGTTTTGGCGGTTTATGAGGGCGAAACAGCCCTCAAAACCGCCCATATTTCCTTGCTTCTCATGAAAATCCGGCTATATAGCGCGGCATCTCACACGGAAACATGGCTTAAAAAGCCGTCCGGTGGCAGCCGGGCCATAAGGCTCGTTTGCTCACACGTTTCCGGAGGAACCAACCGGAGAACTTGAACATGGCAGTACCCGATTTTTCTATGCGTCAGCTGCTTGAGGCTGGGGTTCACTTTGGCCACCAGTCGCACCGCTGGAATCCGAAAATGGCGGACTACATTTTCGGTGCGCGCAACAACATCCACATCATCGACCTCGCCCAGACCGTGCCGATGCTGCATCGCGCGCTACAGGCGGTGAGCGATACGGTTGCCAAGGGCGGCCGTATCCTGTTTGTCGGCACCAAGCGGCAGGCGCAGGAAGGCGTCGCCGAGGCCGCCAAGCGTTCGGCGCAGTATTTCGTCAATTCGCGCTGGCTCGGCGGAACGCTGACCAACTGGAAGACAATTTCCGGTTCGATCAAGCGGCTGCGGCATCTCGATGAGGTGCTCAATTCCGGCGATGCCAATGCCTACACCAAGAAGGAACGGCTGACCCTGCAGCGCGAGCGCGACAAGCTCGATCGTTCGCTCGGTGGCATCAAGGAGATGGGCGGCTTGCCCGACATGATCTTCGTGATCGACACCAACAAGGAAGACATCGCGATCCAGGAAGCCCAGCGGCTCAACATTCCCGTCGCCGCCATCGTCGATACCAATTCGGATCCCAAGGGCATCACCTACGTCGTGCCCGGCAATGACGATGCCGGCCGTGCGATCTCGCTTTACTGCGATCTTGTCGCCCGTGCGGCGATCGACGGCATTTCGCGTGCGCAGGGCGAAGCCGGGATCGATGTCGGCGCTTCCGCGCATCCTGCGCGCGAGGAGATCCCGACCGCACCGCAGGCTTCGCGCTTCCAGGGTCTTGCCGGGCCGCGTGGCGCTCCCGACGATCTCAAGAAGCTCACCGGCGTGTCCGGCACGATCGAGAAGAAGTTCAACGATCTCGGCATCTTCCACTATTGGCAGCTCGCCGAGCTCGATCACGACACCGCCCACCACATCGGCGAAGAGGTTGGGCTTCCGAGCAGGGCCGATGGCTGGGTGGCCCAAGCCAAGGCCCTTACCGCGGAAGCGGAATAGCGACGGGCCGGCCGGAATATTCCGGTCGGCAATTCCGATTTACGGCATTGCTGGTGGTGGGTGCCGGCGGGGCGCAGAGCCGCGCCGCTACCGCCCTGACAGGCAGAGGACGTGCAAACAATGACAACAATCACAGCAGCGATGGTCAAGGACCTGCGCGAGACGACGGGCGCGGGCATGATGGATTGCAAAGCTGCCCTTACCGAGAACAACGGCGACATGCAGGCGTCGATCGATTGGCTGCGCAAGAAGGGCCTGTCGAAGGCGGCCAAGAAGGCCGGCCGTGTCGCGGCAGAGGGACTGATTGGCGCGCTGACGGAGGGAACCAAGGGCGTTGTCGTGGAAGTCAATTCCGAGACCGATTTCGTCGCGCGCAACGGCCAGTTCCAGGGCTTGGTCAAGATGATCGCTCAGGTGGCGCTCGACGTCGGCGCTGATGTGGAAAAGATCAAGGCCGTCAAGGTTGGCAGCGTGACTGTCGAAACCGCCATTGCGGACGCGATCGCGACCATCGGTGAGAACATGACGCTGCGCCGCGCAGCCTCGCTCGAGGTGAGCAAGGGCGTGGTGTCGAGCTACGTGCACAACGCGATGATCGAAGGCGCTGGCAAGATGGGCGTGATCGTCGCGCTCGAATCGGCGGGCAAGACCGATGAGCTAGCCGTCCTTGGCAAGCAGCTCGCGATGCATGTCGCAGCCGCCAACCCGCTTGCGCTGGATCCGGCCGGGCTCGACGCTGCCGTGGTCAAGCGCGAGAAGGACGTGCTGGCGGACAAATACCGCCAGCAGGGCAAGCCCGAGAACGTGATCGAAAAGATCGTCGAGTCCGGTTTGAAGACCTACTACAAGGAGGTTTGCCTGCTTGAACAGGCCTCGATCCACGCCGAGCACGCCGGCAAGTCAGTCGCCCAAGCCCTTAAAGAAGCTGAGGGTAAGGTGGGCGCACCGATCAAGGTGACCGGTTTTTTGCGCTATGCTCTGGGCGAGGGAATCGAGCGGCAGGAGGCCGCAGCCTAGGTCGCGGCGGCTAGCAAACTAACCGCCCGAACAGCGCTTTCGGCCCGTTTGCGCCGGGAGCTGCCGGGCGGGCCAGGGAAAGCGATTCGCAATGGCAGAGCCGGTCTATCGTCGCGTGGTGATCAAGCTCTCCGGCGAATATCTCGCCGGCGCGCAATCCTTCGGAATTGATCAGTCAACCGTCGACCGGATCGCAAGCGAACTGATCGCCGCCCGACGGTTGGGCGCCGAAGTCGCGGTTGTCGTCGGTGGCGGCAACATCGTTCGTGGCATGGAAGTATCCTCGCGCGGCGTTTCCCGCCCGACCGGCGATACCATGGGCATGCTTGCCACCGTGATGAACTGCCTTGCGCTCGAGGCGGCCATCGAACGCCGAGGGGCGGCCGCGCGCACGCTTTCGGCGTTTGTAATGCCCCAGATATCGGAGCTGTTCACCCGAAGTGCGACGCACAAATATCTCGCCGAAGGCCAAATCGTCCTGCTCGGCGGCGGAACCGGCAATCCGTTCTTCACGACCGATACGACGGCGGTGTTGCGGGCGGCCGAAATCGGCGCGCAGGCGGTACTAAAAGCCACCAATGTCGATGGAATCTATAGCGCCGATCCGAAAAAGGACCCCTCCGCCAGGCGATTTGACCGCCTCAGCCATTCCGAGGCCATTGCGGGCGGCTACAAGGTCATGGACGCCACCGCATTCGCGCTTGCCCGGGAGACGTCGCTGCCTATCATCGTGTTTTCGATTGCCGAGCCGGGCTCGATCGGCGCAATTCTGTGTGGCACCGGCCGCGGCACACTCGTCGAGGGCTGACCGGGGCAGTGGAGCGCCTCGCGCGAAAGGCCGGTCGCCTCGACGAGCTTCAAGAGGAGAGAGCGTTATGCCTACGGGTAATTTCGACATCAACGAATTGAAGCGCCGCATGCAGGGCGCCACGCAGTCTCTCAAGCATGAGCTCGGCGGTTTGCGGACCGGACGCGCCGCTGCCTCGATGCTGGAGCCGGTGCAGGTCGATGCCTACGGAACGCATATGCCGCTCAACCAGCTCGCGACTATCAGCGTGCCCGAACCACGGCTCCTTTCGGTGCAGGTATGGGACAAGTCGATGGTCAAGGCGGTGGAGAAGGCGATCGTTGATTCCAATCTCGGTCTAAGCCCGGCCACCGAGGGGCAGGTGCTTCGCCTGAGAATCCCGGAGCTCAACGAAGACCGCCGCAAGGAGCTGGTCAAAGTCGCGCACAAATATGCGGAAGCCACGCGTGTCGCGGTCCGGCACGTCCGGCGCGACGGTCTCGATACGATCAAGAAGCTCGAGAAGAATCATGAGATCTCCGAGGACGAACAGGAGCGTCTGGCCAATGACGTGCAGAAGGCGACTGACGGGACGATTTCGGAGATCGACCACCTTCTTGCGGCCAAGGAAAAGGAAATCCTCACTGTTTAGGCTGTATTTTGCTTGAGCGTGATCTCCTCGGAAAGCCGATTTTCCGGGTCATGCTCCAAAGGATTGATCGATGTCGAATGCCGCAGCCCCTGCGACTGAAGGACCGGATCGAGCGGACGGTCCAATGCATGTGGCCATCATCATGGACGGCAACGGACGCTGGGCGGCGGCCCGCGGCTTGCCGCGCGCGGAAGGTCATCGCCGCGGCGTCGAGGCGTTGCGCAAGGTTGTTCGCGCGGCAAGCGAACTCGGCATTCTCTATCTGACGATCTTCTCCTTCAGCTCGGAAAACTGGTCGCGACCCGCGACCGAAATCGGCGATCTGTTCGGCCTCTTGCGGCGCTTCATCCGCAACGACCTCGCAACGTTGCACAGCGACGGCGTGCGGGTGCGCGTGATCGGCGAACGCGAGGGATTGGAGCCGGACATCTGTGCGCTTCTGAAAGAGGCCGAAGACCTGACGAAGGACAATCATCGCCTTCATCTCGTGGTCGCGTTCAACTATGGATCGCGGCAGGAGATCGCCCGCGCGGCGCAGCGGCTTGCGCGCGAGGCGGCGGAGGGAAAGCGCGATCCCTCATCGATCGACGCCGACACGCTTGGCCGATACCTCGACGCGCCCGATATTCCCGATCCCGATCTGATCATCCGCACCAGCGGAGAACAGCGCCTGTCGAATTTTCTGATGTGGCAGGCGGCTTACAGCGAACTGGTTTTTTTACCGGTTCACTGGCCGGATTTCGACAAGGCCGCGCTTGAAGGGGCGATCGCCGAATATGCCAGACGGGAACGTCGGTTTGGCGGTCTGGCCGTGAAAACCGGATCGTGACCGAAGGCGAAGAAGTACCAGCGGCCGTTGCCGAGTCCGGGGCGCGAAATCTCGTAATACGGGTGGCCGCGGCACTCGTGCTCGCTCCGCTCGCAATCGCCATCGCTTACGCCGGCGGATGGCTCTGGACCGCTTTGGTGACCGTGGCCGGGATCGGTCTCTACGTCGAATGGTTGACGGTTGTCGGTACGCGCACGCCGCGTGTGATGGCTGCCGGCGTCGCGACGCTGGCCAGCGCGGGATGGTGCGAATCTGGACGGATCGGCGCGACCTACGTCTTTGCCTTGGTCACGCTTGGCATTGTTGCCGCCGCGCTGCTGGCCCGCGACCGTCCCGGCTGGACCGCCGTCGGAAGCGGCTATGCGTTCGCTGCAATGATTGCGTCGATCGCGGTGCGACTCGACGAGATTTGGGGCTTTGCCGCGCTGATGTTTGTGCTGCTGGTGGTGTGGGTCACCGATATCGGCGGCTATTTCGCAGGCCGCGGGATCGGCGGCCCAAAGCTCTGGCCACGGGTGAGCCCAAAGAAAACTTGGGCGGGTGCCGTCGGCGGGTTTGCGGCAAGCCTTGCGGTCGCCGCGGGATTTGCCGGTTTCGGTCTCGCGAAAACCGGTCCAATACTCTTGCTGAGCGCCGTTCTCTCGATTGCTTCGCAGCTCGGCGATCTCTTCGAGTCGGCGGTCAAGCGAAGATTTGGCGTCAAGGATTCCAGCCACCTCATTCCCGGGCACGGCGGGTTGATGGACCGTCTGGACGGCTTCGTCGCTGCCGTCGCTTTGGCTGCGATTTTAGGATTTTTGCGGGGCGGCGCGGATGGCGTTGGCCGCGGTCTTATGGTTTGGTGAGGTCATGAGCGCCGTTCCCTTGCGTAACAACAAAGCTGCGGCAACCGCGGTCCGCTCCGTTACCGTGCTGGGTGCCACTGGCTCGATCGGCGACAGCACGATGGATTTGCTGCGCGCCGCGCGCGACCGTTACAGGGTCGAAGCGTTGACGGCGAATTCCAACGTCCAAGGGCTGGCAAAGCTCGCCAGGGAATTCGGTGCGCGTTATGCGGCGGTCGCCGATCCCAATCGCCTCGGAGAACTGAAAGATGCGCTGGCTGGCACGCGTACTGAATGCGGGGCCGGCGAAAGCGCCGTGATCGAAGCTGCCGTCCGTCCGGCAGATTGGGTCATGGCCGCGATAAGCGGCGCCGCCGGATTGAAGCCCGCGCTTGCAGCTGTCGATCGCGGCGCCACCGTGGCACTTGCCAACAAGGAATGCCTGGTGTGCGCGGGTGATTTCTTCATGCAACGTGCAACAAAGGCCGGGGCCTGCATTCTACCGGCGGATTCCGAGCACAACGCGTTGTTTCAGGCGCTTGGTTCCGGCAATCGGGAAGAATTGGTTCGCGTCATCATCACGGCATCCGGTGGGCCATTCCGGACCTGGGCGAGCGCCGATATCGAGCAGGCCACGCTAGCGCAGGCCTTGAAGCATCCAAACTGGAGCATGGGACAAAAGATCACTATCGATTCTGCGTCGATGATGAACAAGGGTCTGGAAGTGATCGAAGCCGCGTGTCTGTTTGCGCTGACCCCGGAGGAGATCGACGTTCTGGTCCATCCGCAGTCGATTATCCACGGAATGGTGGAGTTTTCAGATCGCTCCGTGGTGGCCCAATTGGGAGCGCCGGATATGCGCACGCCGATCGCGCATTGTCTCGGCTGGCCTGATCGTATCGTCGGGCCGGCGGCAAAGCTCGATCTTGCCAGGATCGGGCAGTTGACCTTTGAGGCTCCGGATTTCGAACGGTTTCCCGGACTTCGGTTGGCCTACGATGCGCTGCGGACCGGCCGCGGCGCGACCACGGTCTACAATGCGGCCAACGAGGTGGCGGTGGCTGCGTTTATTGGTGGCAAGATCAGGTTTGGCGCCATCGCGCGGCTCGTCGAAGCAACTCTGGAGGCCTGGATTCGCTCAGGCAATCTGGCGCCATTGACGTCCGCCGACGATGCGATCGCCGTTGACCATAATGCTCGAAATAAGGCAGTCACCCTATTGCCTCAAATTGCCTTAAAGGCATCCTAGAGCGCTGGGGCGGGGCCTTTGGCTCTGGGTGAGGGGAATCGCATGTCCGAGTTTTTTCTGCATAGTTTCAATGTATTAAGCCATGGTTTGGTCGGCTACATCGTTCCCTTCTTGTTCGTCCTCACCATTGTTGTTTTCTTTCATGAGCTCGGTCACTTCCTGATTGCCCGCTGGGCGGGCGTCAAAGTGCTAACTTTTTCCCTCGGTTTTGGGCCCGAACTTGCCGGCTTAAACGATCGGCACGGCACGCGATGGAAGATTTCGGCCGTTCCCCTTGGCGGCTACGTCAAGTTCTTCGGCGACGACAGCGAGGCCTCGACGCCATCTTCCGAAACGCTCGACAGCATGACCGAAGAAGAGCGTGTGGGTAGTTTCCATCACAAGAAGGTTGGCCCGCGAGCCGCGATCGTGGCGGCTGGCCCGATTGCCAATTTCCTTTTGGCGATCGTGATCTTTGCGGGAATGTCTCTTTATTTCGGAAAGCCAAGTTCTATCCCCCGCGTTGATGCGATCCAGCCGGATAGTGTTGCTGCGTCAGCCGGATTTAAGGTCGGAGACGTCGTCATTTCCATCGACGGCCGCGCTATCGAAAGTTTCGCGGACATGCAGAGAGTGGTTTCAACCAGCGCTGGCTCTCAGCTGGTTTTCCAGGTCAGCCGAGAGGGTACCGTGATTACGCTGACCGCGGTTCCGGCGCTCAAGGAAGTGAAAGATCTGTTTGGGAATAAGCACAGAGTCGGTCAGCTTGGCATTCAGTACAACGCCCGGCCAGACGATCCAAAATCATCGCCAGTCGGATATCTGGAATCGCTGAAGATCGGTGTCGAACAAGTCGGATTTATCATCACCAGCACGTTCAAGTTCGTCGGGTCGTTGTTTGTAGGTGTTGGCAATACGGAGGACGTCGGCGGTCCTCTTCGGATAGCGCAGCTTTCGGGTCAGGCTGCCAGCCTCGGCTTCCAATTCGTCTTGCAGCTATGCGCCGCGCTTTCAGTTTCGATCGGATTGCTAAACCTTTTCCCGGTACCCTTGCTGGATGGTGGTCATCTTTTGTTCTACGCCGTGGAGGCCGTGCGAGGGCGCCCATTGTCGCCCAGAGCGCAGGAAATGGGGTTCCGGATCGGTTTGGGGCTGGTGCTGATGTTGATGGTGTTTGCCACCTATAACGACATCCTGCACCTCGCCGCATCCTGAAGCGGCTTTTTTATGACGTGGCCGATAGGCAACGTCTTGGAATGAAAATGAAATTGCGCTGCCACATAAGGTTTGCCGGCTTGGCAAAATTGGCTACAAGCGGGTCAACCGATGGGAATCTGCCGGTTCGCGGGGGTGCGGTCCGGCATCTGAATTGTAAGGGCGCTTGGCGCATGAATGTTGGAATGCGGGTACGGGGAGGCTTGTTGGCCGCCCTGGTCATGTTCGCGATGCCGGTTGCCGCCACGGTGGCGTCTGGGCTCGTGTCCTCGTCGGCGCTCGCGCAGACCGTTGATTCAATTCAGGTGGAGGGTAACCGGCGCGTAGAGGCTGCGACCATCCGCTCTTACTTCAAACCCGGTCCCGGCGGGCGGCTCGACCAGGGTCACATCGATGACGGCCTGAAGGGCCTGATCGAGACCGGGCTGTTCCAGGATGTGAGAATCAATCAGGCCGGCGGCCGGATCATGGTAACCGTGATCGAAAATCCGGTGATCGGTCGCATTGCCTTCGAGGGCAACAAGAAAATCAAGGACGAGCAGCTCACGTCGGAGATTCAGTCCAAGCCGCGCGGCACGCTTTCGCGTCCCATGGTGCAGTCGGACGCCCAACGAATCGCTGAAATCTATCGTCACGCCGGTCGTTATGACGTGACGGTGCTTCCCGAAATCATCGAGCAGCCGAACAATCGCGTCGATCTGATTTTCACGATTACCGAGGGCAAAAAAACTGGCATCAATTCGATCGAATTCGTTGGCAACAAAGCCTATTCTTCGTATCGCCTGAAGGACGTCATCAAGACGCGCGAGTCGAATCTGCTGAGTTTCCTTGGCGGAAGCGATGTCTATGACCCGGACCGCATTGAGGCCGATCGCGATCTAATTCGCCGCTATTATTTGAAGCACGGTTTTGCCGACGTGCAGGTGGTAGCCGCGCTGACGGAATATGATCCGCAGCGCAAGGGCTTTCTGGTGACCTTCAAGATAGAGGAAGGCCAGCAATATCGGGTTGCTTCGGTCAATTACCAGTCCAGCATCCCCGCGCTTGACGGGAACGTTCTCAGCCGCTTCTCGCGCGTCAGCGTCGGTTCGCTTTACAATGCCGAAGCGCTGGAGAAATCCGTCGAGGAAATGCAAATCGAGGCCTCGCGGCGGGGTTTCGCATTTGCGGTCGTGCACCCTCGCGGTGACCGCAATTTCGAGGCGCATACCGTTTCGATCACTTACGCGATCGACGAGGGACCGCGCACCTATATCGAGCGCATCAATGTGCGCGGAAACACCCGTACCCGGGATTATGTAATTCGTCGCGAATTCGATATTTCCGAGGGTGATGCGTACAACCGTGCGCTGGTCGACCGGGCCGAGCGCCGGCTCAAGAATCTCGATTTCTTCAAGACCGTGAAAGTCACGAACGAGCCGGGATCATCGAGCGATCGCGTAATTCTCAATGTCGACCTCGAGGAGAAATCCACCGGCGACTTCTCGGTATCAGGTGGTTATTCGACCACGGACGGTCCGCTTGCCGAGGTCAGCGTTTCCGAGCGTAACTTGCTGGGCCGTGGCCTCTTCGGCAAGATTTCGGTAACTTACGGTGAATTTGCGCGTGGCGTTTCGTTCTCATTTGTCGAGCCTTATTTGCTCGACTACCGCGTCGCGCTTGGCCTTGACGCCTACTATCGCGAGCAGCTGGCCAATACCTTTATTTCGTATAACACCAGGACGATCGGCTTCAGTCCGAGGATCGGACTGACCCTGCGTGAAGATCTCAGCTTGCAGCTGCGCTATTCGATCTATCAGCAGCAAATCTCGCTCCCGAGCTTTCTCGACAACTGTAACAACAGCCTCACGAACGGCTTGCCCTTTAACCCGTCCCCGGCATTTGTGAACGCAAATGGAGGCCCTGCGGTTGCTACGGCCCTGGGCGCGGTCGACACCTCCGGCATGGGTCTTTGGTGTTACTCCGATGGCGAAGCATCGTTGCCAGTACGCAAGGAACTGGCCAACGGCGCCGCGCTGACGTCGGCGGTTGGTTATTCGCTGGATTATAATACGCTGGATAACAACAGGAACCCGACCGACGGCCTGCTTATTGACGTAAGGCAGGACTTCGCCGGCGTCGGCGGCAACGTGACCTATCTGAAATCGGCGATGGACGCGAAATTCTATACGCCGCTAGTCGCCGATATCGTCGGGTTGATCCATTTGCAAGGCGGCATTCTTACGCAGGTTGGCGACAACCAGATCCGGATGCTCGATCACTTCCAGATGGGACCGAATCTGGTCCGCGGCTTTGCCCCGAACGGCATTGGCCCGCGTGATATCAATCCTTACGGCACGCAGGACGCGCTCGGCGGCACGAAGTATTGGGGCGCTTCTATGGAACTGCAGATGCCGTTCTGGTTCCTGCCAAAGGAGATTGGTTTGAAGGGCGCCCTCTATGCCGACGCTGGCGGGCTGTATGATTACCAGGGGCCGACGAATTGGACTTTCACGAATGAAGTCAACTTGCCCGGCTGTATCCCGCCGACGAACATGAAGAACGTGGCTCCCAACCCCGGGACCTGTACGGGATTGCAGTTCGACCCCCAAAACGTCATCCGCACATCGGTCGGTGCTGGTCTGATCTGGGCGTCACCGTTCGGCCCGCTGCGCTTCGACTATGCGGTTCCTCTTACGAAGGGTCCTCACGACGTCACGATGAACTTCAAGTTTGGCGGCGGGACATCGTTCTGAGTTCGTACACGGGCGGGACCGCAACGGTTGGAATGGCGCGGCCAATCCTTTTCGAGCAACCGCCTTCGTCGATGCTCGCAGTATTGCGGGATTGACGAACGCCTGTTTGGTCGATGCGTCACGGCGGATCGCGGGATTGGCGTCGCGATCGGTCCCCCATCAGCCGGTCCGGATTGACCCAGAGCGACGCGGAGATGGGCGCGGGAACCGCCATCGACCGCGGCAGCTTGCGTGACACCATGACCGGCGAGGGGTACAAAAATCGACAAACAGGTCCAGATCGGCCAGAATGTGACGATCGGAAAGCACTGGAACATTCCCGCGAGTGGGGGCTGGACCGATCGGAAGGGTGAGGGGCGGGAGTAATGGAGGAGTCACCGGTCAGGTTTGCGCTAGTGGATATCAACGATATCCTCAAGACGCTTCCGCACCGTTACCCGATGCTGCTGATCGACCGTGTCATCAATATTCGGGCTGACTACAGTGGAATCGGCGTCAAGAATGTCACCTTCAACGAACCGCCGTTTCTTGGTCATTTTCCCGACCGCCCGGTCTACCCCGGTGTCATGATGATCGAGGCCATGGCCCAGACCGCGGGCGTCATCGGGATCAAGTCGATAGCGGGCACCGAAAAGCCGCGCGCGGTTTATTTTCTGACCATCGACAAATGCAAGTTTCGCAAGCCCGTGATGCCTGGCGACACAATCGAATACCACATGCACACGATCGGCAGGCGCAACGCGATGTGGTGGTTCCACGGCGACGCCAAGGTGAACGGTAAGGTCGTCGCCGAAGCCGATGTTGGTGCGATGCTGACGGATTGAGAACGGGGCGGATCGCAGGCACGTATCGCGGGCCGGGCCCCCTCCGGAGCAACTTGCTCCAATCGACACGATGGGATTTCTGTGGTCTAATTTTTTCTCTATCTGGTCTTGGAAGCATCAGATGCGCACCGCGGTGACGATTGCCGTTTCGGCCGTCCTACTGGTTGTTTTGAATGGCGGCGTCGAAGCTGCCAACATGTGCATATCCAAGGCCACCGAGGCGCTGCCGCGTATCGCGGGCCTCGTGGTCAAAAAATCACGTACGCGTCCGGTGCCGCCGGCGATCTTGTCGACATGGAGGGGCCAGTCCCGTCCTGTCATCATTGACGTGGATTTCGAGGCCGCCGGTGAGGCGCAAACTTATTCCTACATGTGTGTGGTCACGCAGGGGGCTGCCTTCGTGCAACGCACGATGAACTAGCCGCGCGTCGCGCTTCGCCTGAATTCGCTTGTCAGTCTTCGCTCCCAACGGGCTCACCCGCCGTCCTGCGAATTTCGCTGATAGCGATAGTTGTCAGCACCGCAAGAATGACAAGGCCTACCATCATCGCGCTACCTCATGATTTCCGTTGGCGACGATTGTAGGGACAGCTCGGGCGTTTTTCGCGCAAAAATGGCATTCATGCGTCCCGAAGTTTGAGCATGTTCGGGCCCAATCAATCGGCGCCGATGTTGCCTTGCCAATGGCGGCTCGGACCGCAGACCCGGCGGGGAAAATCCTGCCGCGAAGGCCGCCAGACGTCACTGGACAGCATCGGCAGCCCGCGCTAACCACTGAAAAATCGAGCGATTTACCACCAACCCCACAAGAGATATGAGACCATTCGATGAGCACGATCGATCCCACCGCGCGAGTTGAGGACCGCGCTGTGATCGGCGAAGGCACGTCGATCGGTCCATACTGCGTCATTGGCCGCCACGCCGTGATCGGCGCGAATTGCAACCTGATTGCGCATGTCAATGTGGCCGGGCACACGACGATCGGTGCCGACTGCGTGATCCATCCGTTTGCTGCGCTTGGCGGCCCCCCTCAGGATCTGGGCTATCGCGGCGAGCCGACCCGGCTCGAGATAGGTGAGGGATGCACCATTCGGGAAGGCGTAACGATGAACGTTGGAACGAAGAAGGGCGGTGGCATCACGCGGGTTGGAGCTCGTGGATTTTTCATGAACAACAGCCACGTCGGTCACGACTGCATTGTTGGAAATGACGTCATCTTCGCGACGTCGGCGACGCTGGGCGGTCATTGTGAGATCGGCGACTTCGTCTACATCGGCGGCTTGTCGGCGGTGCACCAATTCGTTCGGATTGGATCGCAGACAATGGTCGGCGGGGTCTGCGGGGTTCGCGGCGACGTTATTCCCTACGGCCTCGTCAACGGGCAGTACGCCCGCCTCGAGGGTCTCAATATCATTGGCATGAAACGCCGCAAATTCACGCGCGAGCGACTCGCCACGGTACGGTCTTTCTATCAAAAGCTGTTTCACGGACCTGGAATTTTCGCCGAAAGGTTGAGCGCGGTGCGGCCTCTGGCGGACACCGATCCGGCAATCGCGGAGATCCTCGCCTTCATCGGCGACGGCAGGCTTCGCGCTTTATGTCTTCCCGCCGATCAACGCGACAAACATTGATGATGGGGCTGCCGGAGCCATGACAGCGGCCTTGGAAATTTCGTCGCCGGTTGGGCTGATTGCGGGCGGCGGCGTGATGCCGTTCGCGGTCGCCGAGTCCCTCACGGCGCGCGGCATCGATCCCATCGTGTTCGCACTGAAGGGCGCCTGCGACCCCAAGGCGGCGGAGCGCTTTCGCCATCACTGGATATCGGTCGGCCAGCTCAGCCGGGCGGAGAAGCTGTTTCGCGCGGAGAACTGCACGAACCTGATGTTCATTGGGACGCTGGTGCGGCCGGCGCTGTCCGAAATTCGACTGGATTGGGGCACGCTTCGCGTCCTGGGACAGGTGTGGAGGGCCTTCCGGGGCGGCGACGATCACCTGTTGTCCGGAATAGGACGCATGCTTGAACAGGACGGGTTTCGCATGGTGGGCATCAAGGATGTCGCTCCGGATCTGCTGATGCCGGAGGGATGCGCCACCCGGAAGGTGCCCGACGAAGAAGCCATGGCCGACATTGCCCGGGGACGTGAGGTACTGCGCGCGCTCAGTCCCTTCGACATCGGCCAGGCCGTCGTCGTGATCGATGGTCACGTGGTAGGGGTTGAGGACATCGAAGGTACCGACGGATTGCTCGCGCGTATCGCACGCTTGCGGGCAGAGGGCCGCATTCGCGCCAAGGCTTCTCGTGGCGTGCTGGTGAAGGCACCCAAGAGCGGACAGGATCTGCGTTTTGACTTGCCGACCGTGGGGCCGCGAACAGTCGAGGGCGCAGCTGTGGCTTCTCTTGCGGGAATTGCAATCGCTGCCGGCAATACGGTTGTGGCCGAACCGCAGGCTATGATCGAGTCCGCCGACGCCGCGGGTCTCTTTGTGACCGGTTTGTCCGCCTGATGCCGGCCCGGCTAAATGGCGATGTCGCGCGGAAGATTTTCCTGATCGCGACCGAGGAATCGGGCGACCGCCTTGGTGCGCATCTGATGAAGGTGTTGCGCCAGCGACTTGGCGGAGCCGTGCGGTTTGAGGGCGTCGGGGGCCAGGCAATGGCCCGCGAGGGGCTGACGTCGCTGTTTCCAATCGAAGAACTCTCGATCATCGGCCTCGCGGCGGTGGTGAGGCAGCTGCCGAAGGTGTTGCGCCTTATCCGGGAAACCGTCGCTGCGGTAATGCACACGCAGCCCGACATTCTCGTGATCATCGACAGCCCCGATTTTACCCATCGGGTGGCCAGGCGCGTCCGGGCCCGCGACCCGGCCATCCCGATCATCGACTATGTGTCACCCTCGGTATGGGCCTGGAGGCCGGGCAGGGCGCGCGCCATGCGCGCCTATATCGATCACGTCCTGGCGCTGCTGCCCTTTGAACCGGAGGAATACCGGCGATTGCGCGGTCCGCCCTGCAGCTATGTCGGCCACCCGTTGATCGAACAGCTCGGTTCGCTGAGACCCAATGTCGAGGAGCAAGGGCGCCGCAACGAGGCGCCGCCCGTACTTCTGGTCTTGCCGGGAAGCCGCCGCAGCGAGATCAGGCATCACATGGCGGTCTTCGGTGAGACGGTCGGACGGCTGCAAGCCGAAGGCATCGAATTCGAGCTGATCCTGCCGACTATGCCACATTTGTTGGAGGCGGTCCGCGACGGCGTGAAAAGCTGGAAGGTTGCGCCGCAGGTCGTCGTGGGCGAGCAGGAAAAGCGTGCCGCCTTCAGGATCGCGCATACGGCGCTCGCGAAATCCGGCACCGTGACGCTGGAGCTGGCTCTTGCGGGTGTCCCGATGGTGGCGGCCTACCGGGCGGGCGCGGCCGAAGCCTGGATCCTCCGGCGCGCGATCAATGTGACCTCGGTGATCCTGGCAAACCTGGTGCTGGGCGAGAACGTGGTTCCGGAATTCCTGCAGCAGGATTGCACTTCGGAAAAACTCTTGGGCGCATTGCGCGAAGTCCTGACCGACTCGCCGTTGCGGCAGCGCCAGCTCAAGGCCTTTACAAGGATTGACGGCATCATGTCGACCGGCAACCAGCCGCCGAGCGTACGCGCGGCCGACATCGTCCTGACGACGTTGCGAAAGTCTCGGAGGACGAACTAAGACGCGAAGCGCCCGCCGAAGTCTTCCTATTTGCGGTTGCCGATCTGGACGTAATCCCGGCGCGCCACGCCGGTATAGAGCTGCCGCGGGCGGCCGATCTTCTGCTGGGGATCCTCGATCATCTCGCTCCACTGGCTGATCCAGCCGACGGTGCGGGCGACCGCGAACAGCACAGTAAACATCGAGGTAGGGAAGCCCATCGCCTTGAGCGTGATGCCCGAGTAAAAATCAACATTCGGATACAGCTTGCGGTCGATGAAATACTGATCGTTGAGCGCGATCTTTTCCAGTTCCATCGCGACGTTGAGCATATGATCGTCGCCACGGCCGGTCTCGGCCAGCACCGCATGACACATCTTCTGCATAATCTTGGCGCGCGGATCGTAATTTTTGTATACGCGGTGCCCGAATCCCATCAGGCGGACTTCGCTGTTCTTGTCCTTCACCCTCTTGATGAAATCGGGAATTTTATCGACGGTGCCGATGCCGGCCAGCATCGCCAGCGCCGCCTCGTTGGCGCCGCCATGCGCCGGCCCCCAGAGGCAGGCGATGCCCGCGGCGATACAGGCGAACGGGTTGGCGCCGGAGGAGCCGGCAATACGAACCGTCGAAGTCGAAGCGTTCTGTTCGTGGTCGGCGTGCAGGATGAATATCTTGTCGAGCGCGTCGGCCAAAACCGGATTGATCTTGTAGTCTTCGCACGGCACCGCGAAACACATACGCAGGAAGTTCTCGGCAAAGCTTAGCGAGTTCTTCGGATACATGAAGGGCTGGCCGATGGTGTATTTGAACGCCATCGCGGCAAGGGTCGGAATCTTCGCGATCATCCGCATCGAGGCGATCATGCGCTGCTGCGGATCGTTGATATCGGTGGAGTCGTGGTAGAAGGCGGCCAGCGCGCCAACCGATGCCACCATCACGGCCATCGGATGGGCGTCGCGGCGGAAGCCCTGGAAGAACCGCGCCACCTGTTCGTGAACCATGGTGTGGTGGACCACACGCTGGTCGAAATCGTATTTCTGTGCCTTGGTGGGAAGCTCGCCATAGAGCAGCAGGTAGCAGGTTTCGAGGAAGTCGCCGTGCTCGGCGAGTTGCTCGATCGGGTAACCACGGTATTCAAGGATGCCGGCGTCGCCGTCGATATAGGTGATCTTCGACTGGCAGCTGGCGGTCGAGGTGAAGCCGGGGTCATAGGTAAACATCCCCGACTGCGCGTAGAGTTTGCCGATGTCGATGACATCCGGCCCGACGGTGCCGCTCGAAATCGGGAAATCAAAGGTCTTGTTGCCTACCGTCAATGTTGCGGTTTTGCCGTGGGATGTTGCGTCCATCGTGATGTCCCCGATGAGATGGTTGCGAGACCCGGCTGCCTGCGTGCCAGTCCGAAACGGATGGGCAGGGAATCCGGTAAAAGGCACCGCCTAGATGGGTAGCTTATTGCTGTGTGCGCTGCAAGATGGCGACGCCTAGGCTTCACGTAGGGGTCTGATCGGCGAGCCGGGCCAGGCACTCCTCCCGTCCGAGCACCGCCAGGACGTCGAAAATCCCTGGCGAGGTGGTGCGCCCGGTCAATGCGGCGCGCAGCGGCTGGGCCACCGCACCAAACTTGAGCCCGTTGTGATCGGCATACGCCCGCATCGCCGACTCGGTAGCTTCGGCCGTCCAGTCTGTAACCGCCTCAAGGGCGATACGAAGTCGGCCGACGAGCTCGCGATTTTCCGGCGTCAATATGGCGGCCGCTTTGGGGTCCATCTCAAGCGGCCTGTCGGCAAAGATATAGTAGGCGCTGTCGATCAGCTCGATCAGCGTCTTGGCGCGCTCCTTCAGGCTCGGCATGGCCTGCAGCAATTGCGCGCGCGTCGTTTCGTTGAGCCTTGCCTTGAGGTCGTAACCGTTTGGGACATAGTCTAGCACCCCCTCGAACATGCTCACGAGGGATTGATCGTCGGATTGGCGGATGTAGTGGCCGTTGAGGTTTTCGAGCTTGGCGAAATCGAAACGCGCGGCCGAACGGCCCACGCCCGACAGATCGAACGCGGCGATCATTTCCTCGGTTGAAAATATTTCCTGGTCGCCGTGGCTCCATCCGAGCCTGACCAGGTAGTTACGCAGCGCCGCCGGCAGGTATCCCATGGCCCGATAGGCTTCCACGCCCAGCGCGCCATGGCGCTTGGAAAGCTTGGAGCCGTCCGGCCCATGGATCAGGGGAATATGGGACATGTTCGGGATATCCCAGCCGAGCGCATCGTAGATCTGCTTCTGCCGCGCCGCGTTGATCAGGTGATCGTCGCCGCGAATGATATGCGTGACGCCCATGTCATGGTCGTCGACCACGACGGCGAGCATGTAGGTCGGGTTGCCGTCACCGCGCAGCAATACGAGGTCGTCGAGGTTTTCGTTTTGCCAGACCACGCGGCCCTGAACTTGATCCTCGATGACGGTCTCGCCGGTCTGGGGCGCGCGGAGCCGGATCGCCGGCTTCATGCCCGCGGGCGCCTCGGCGGGATCGCGATCGCGCCACATTCCGTCGTAAAGCCGCGTACGGCCCTCCGCCCGCGCGTTCTCGCGCATGGCTGCGAGCTCCTCTGGCGTGGCGTAGCAGCGATAGGCCTTGCCACTGGCCAGCAGGGTTTCCGCCGCCTCGCGATGGCGCGCGGCGCGGCTGTACTGGTAGATGACCTCGCCGTCCCAATTGAGATCGAGCCACCGCAGACCGTCCAGGATCGCGGCGATTGCCGCTTCGGTCGACCGCTCCCGATCGGTATCCTCGATCCGCAGCAGCATCTTGCCGCCGCGGCCGCGCGCGTAAAGCCAGTTGAAGAGCGCGGTGCGGGCCCCTCCAATATGGAGGAATCCGGTCGGCGAGGGAGCAAAGCGCGTGACGATAGGGTCGGTCATTGTAGCGGTTACGGGGATGCGGGATACGCCCTGGCGGCGCGAAGGGTGTATAGCAGGAACCGGGCATAACTAAAGCCTTCCTTGGGGCGATCGGATTTGGCAGATAGACCGCTGATTCCCGAACAGGAAACACGAATGACCATAGAACCGGTGGCGGCAGAGGCGGGGCGCGATTTCATTCGCGACATCGTCCAGGCCGATCTTGATGCCAAGAGACACAGCCTGATCGTCACGCGCTTTCCGCCGGAACCGAACGGCTACCTGCATATCGGCCACGCCAAGTCGATCGCGCTGAATTTCGGCATCGCCCAGGAGTTCTCCGGGCGCTGTCACCTGCGTTTCGACGATACCAACCCGACCAAGGAGGAGCAGGAATACATCGATTCCATTCAGGCCGACGTGAAATGGCTCGGTTACGACTGGGGGAAATTCCTCTTCTACGCCTCCGACTATTTCGAACAGCTTTACGAATGGGCGGAGGGTCTCATTCGTGCCGGCCTGGCCTATGTGGACGACCAGTCGCAGGAGGAAATCAGGGTCGCGCGCGGCACGCTTACGGAACCGGGCAAAAACAGCCCGTTCCGGGGCCGTTCGGTGGAGGAAAATCTCGACCTGTTTCGCCGCATGAAGGCGGGCGAGTTTCCAAATGGCGCGCGCGTGCTGCGCGCCAGGATCGATATGGCGTCGGGCAATATCAACCTGCGCGACCCCGTGCTCTACCGCATCCTGCACGCCACCCACCCGCGCACCGGCGACAAATGGTCGATCTACCCCAGCTACGATTACGCCCACGGGCAGTCCGACGCGATCGAGGGCATTACGCATTCGATCTGCACGCTGGAATTTGAGGACCATCGGCCGCTCTACGATTGGCTGCTGGACAAATTGCCGGTGCCGTCGAAGCCGCACCAGTACGAATTCGCGCGGCTCAATCTGACCTACACCCTGCTTTCAAAACGGGTGCTGACCGAACTCGTCCGCGGCGGCCACGTCGCCGGCTGGGACGACCCGCGGATGCCCACCATCGCCGGACTGAAACGGCGCGGCGTGCCGCCGGCGGCGATCCGGGAGTTCGTCAAACGCATCGGCGTTGCCAAGGCCAACAGCGTCGTCGACGTCGGAATGCTGGAATTCTGCATCCGGGAAGTTCTCAACAAGACCGCGCAGCGGCGGATGGCGGTGCTGCGGCCGCTCAAGCTCGTGATCGAAAACTATCCGGAAGGCCAGGTCGAGGAGCTTGAGGCGGTCAACCATCCCGACGATCCGGAGGCAGGCACCCGCCACATCGCGTTTGGCCGCGAACTCTACATCGAGCGCGACGACTTTATGGAAAACCCGCCGAAGAAGTTTTTCCGGCTTTCGCCCGGCAGCGAGGTTCGGCTGCGCTACGCCTATTTTGTCACCTGCCGCGACGTGGTGAAGAATCCGGCAGGCGAGGTGGTCGAGCTCCGCTGCACCTACGACCCCGCCACGCGTGGCGGCAACGCGCCGGATGGCCGCAAGGTCAAGGCGACGATGCATTGGCTGTCCGCGGCGCAGTCAAGGCCGGCGGAAATCCGCCTCTACAATCCGCTTTTCGCCAAGCCCAATCCGGATGCATCCAATTTTACGGCCGACCTCAATCCGCAGTCACTGGAAGTCTTGAAGGACGCCAGGGTCGAGCCAGCGGTTGCGGCGGTCAATTCAGGCGACGTCGTGCAGTTCGAACGGCAGGGTTATTTTGTGCGCGACAAGGATTCGACGCCGGATCATCCGGTCTTCAACCGGACCATTGGCCTGCGTGATACCTTCGCGAAGGAAGTCGGCAAGGGCTAAGGCGACTTGCGGTGGACGGCGCTCTCGTCGGAGAAAGCTGTTCGCGCCGGAGATGCCTCGGCGTGCAATCCCAGGTCTGAGAGCCGGGCGAGGAGCTGTTGCGCGGCAAGGCGGTCCTTGACCTTCTCCTGGATCAGGAAATTGATGAAGGCCAGCCGCTTTTGTTCGTTGGTCGCCTCCGCCAGCATTCTGCGATAGCGATCGTAATCGTATCCCTGGTCCGGACCACCCATAGCACTTCTCGGCACTCAACCTGTCCGCGAAGATTGTTACGCCATGGGCAAGGGCGCAAGGCCGTGACCTGATCGATCGGCCCGCCCTGCATCAAACGCTGTGGATAACAGCGCCGCTGTGGCTTCCGCGATAAGGAGACGGGAGGGGTCCTCGGGTGGCAATGCTGATCAGGCGAGGCGTTGACGAATTTCGTCGCGCATCTTCCCGCGAAAAGCCTCTCTGAGGGCCGGCCTTTCCTTCTCGTCGACATCCCACCGATCGAAGATGTTGAAGTTTTCCAGGATCGGATAACGATCGCTGGCCATCGCGAGAATAAGAAGGAGTTTGCCGGCCGGTCCGCTGGGCCCGGTGACTTCCCATCGGCGTATCGTGTCGGCGCCATCGGGTGTCTCGAGCCCGCAAAGCTTTGCCATGTCGGCGACAGACAATGGCCGTCCGATCGCGTCACCGAGATCCTGGCGGAGTTGTTTCAGTTCCGGACCTGTCACCGAGGCTATTTCCTTGTTTTGAGGGCCGTCCAAGTTCGCCGGGAGACGGCGCAGCCGGGATGCGGCTTCTAGCAGAACCGCGCGCCTACGCGATACGTGTCGCCAAAATGAGGCCGCTTGCGAATTTGGGCCTCCACAGGAATTGCGGCCTTGTTCGGGCAATTCCCTTTCCGTTCGCTTTGCTCGCGCAACACCCTAAGGTAGCATTGTGCCTCCGGGATGTAGCATAGGGTAGCCGGATGGCAGAGCGGGGCAGGGCTCCCGGCCGGGCGCAAGGCATAGCGGGAACCTGGCCACCGCGGAGCGCGGCTCAGGCCGGTGGGTTTGCGCCGTCGGACTTTCGTGCCTGGTCGGCTTTCCTTGAAAAGCTGCGCGCGTGGGTTCGTGCTGAAGCCGGCGCAGGCCGCTTGCTGCCCTGGGTGCCGATCGCCTTCGGCACCGGCATTGCATTCTATTTCGCAGCCGATCGCGAGCCGGTCCTGGCAGTTGCCGCCGTCACCGCGATCGGACTTTGCGTGGCGGCGTTCTTGCTTCGGCGGCAAAGGATTTTTCCGGCGGCCGTGATGGTCGCTGGTGTTGCGGCCGGTTTTGCGACGGCGACGTGGAAGACGGCGATGATCGCGCACGGGGTTCTCGCAAGACCAGCCTATTCGGTGTCGCTATCGGGCTTTGTCGAAAGCCGCGACATCCGTGAGCGGACCGACCGCTTCGTGCTGCGCGTCACGCGGATCGAAGCTCCGCGCCTCCAAACAAAATTGGAGCGCGTTCGGCTGTCGGTACGCAAGGGCACCGCGCCAGCCGTCGGCAGCTTTGTCGAATTGAAAGGGCGGCTGCAGCCGCCGCTGGCCCCGCTGCGGCCGGGCAGCTACGATTTTGCCCGCGACCTGTTTTTTCAGGGGATCGGTGCCTCCGGTTTTGTCACTGGCGCCATCAAGACGCTTGATCCGCCGGTCGAAGGTGGTCTTTTGCTGCGCTACGCCGCCGTCATGCAGGATATGCGCGACGCGATCGACGCGCGTATTCGAACGACGCTGGACGGCGACAAACGCGCTATCGCGACCGCTCTTTTGACCGGGCGCCGCGACGCGATCACCACGCCCGTCAACGACGCCATGTTTATCTCGGGCCTTGGCCACGTATTGTCGATCTCGGGCTATCACATGGCGGTCGTCGCCGGTGTGGTGTTCTTCGCCGTCCGCGCGCTGCTCGCGCTGGTCCCCGTGCTGACGGTGGCTTTTCCGATCAAGAAATGGGCGGCTGCCGTGGCTCTCGCCGCGGCGGCCTTTTATCTGCTGTTGTCAGGCGCCGAGGTTGCCACGCAAAGGTCGTTCTATATGACGGCGGTGGTGTTGATCGCCGTCATGGTCGATCGCCGCGCCGTGACGTTCCGCACGCTGGCGGTGGCGGCCATGATCGTGCTGGGGCTGGTGCCGGAGGCCTTGGTGCATCCGAGTTTTCAGATGTCGTTTGCGGCAACGCTCGGACTGGTGGCCCTGGTGCAGATCGGCATGCCGCGCCTGTTTGCGAGACCGGAGAACTCGGCCGCCGCCAAGGTGGCGTTGTGGGGCGGGCGCGAGCTGGTGACGCTGACGCTGGCCTCGCTGGTGGCGGGGTTCGCGACCACGCCCTATGCGGCCTTCCACTTTCACCGGGTGACCCCCTACGGCGTGCTCGCCAATCTTGCGGCGATGCCCGTTGTGTCGGCCGTGGTGATGCCCGCGGGAATGCTGGGGCTGGTCGCCATGCCCTTCGGCTTCGACGGCTTCTTCTGGTGGCTGATGGGCATCGGCATAGACTGGATGATCGTGGTGACGGAGTGGGTCGCCGCCCTTCCAGGCGCGATCGGCCGGATTACGGCGTTCGGCACCGGCCCCCTGATCGTGGCGAGCCTCGGGATCATCCTGCTTGGGCTATTGCGCACGCCGCTGCGGTGGTGCGGCGCGGCCGTGCTTCTGGTTTCGGTGATATGGGCGCTGGTGGTGCCGCAGCCGGATGTCCTGATTTCCGGCGACGGCCGCAATGTCGGCGTTCGAGGCCGGGATGGACGGCTTTACCTGATGAAAACCGCCAAGGATGCTTTCCTGTTGAAGGAATGGCTGGCCGCCGACGCCGACGAGAGGCCGGTCGGCGATGCTTCGCTCACCGAGGGTGTTTCCTGCGACGACGAAGGTTGCGTGGTGCAGATGCGCGACGGCAGGTTCGTCTCCCTTTCGTTCAAGCCCGATGGGCTAGCCGACGATTGCGAGCGCGCGGCCCTGATCGTGAGCGCAAGGCCGGTGCCGCCGGGATGCGCCGCCACCGTCATCGACCTCGAACGCGTGCGAAGGCAGGGTGCGATGGCGCTTCGGCGAACCAGAGGCGGATTTTTCGTGGATGCGGTCAAACCCCGCGGCGTGAACCGGCCGTGGGCGCCGGCGGCCGAAGGCGAGGGGGAGACAGAGCCGGCCACTCCAGCGGTACGCCCCGCCGCCCCGCGGGCGGTGGATGCGACGCCCTCGGACGCTGATCTGCAGGCCGAGGATTGAGACCGAAGCTTCGGACCGCCGTTTCAGTGTTCACGAGGTAGAGAACTCTCTCGCAGTTCGAATACGCCGAGATGAAACTCCTCCGTTTCGTCCGTAACCGCTGCGGCCGCCGTCTTGACGAGTGCAAACGACGCATCCGGAAATTGCTTCCATACCGCAAGATCTTCCGCCGTAATCGTGAGCCAACCGAATCTGAACATGTAGCGGCCGGATTCGGTCACGTGCCCGACTTGTTGCCATGTGACTCTATTGACCACCAATCACGTCATCCTTCCTTCCGAAGCCTGCGACCAATATTCACGCGCGGGACGTCGTTTCCGGGCTTGCCCACCGCGTGCAGGACTTCAAGCGTCTGCATCTCGAAGGCCTCGAGGTGCAACGCGAACGTCGCTAGCGCCAGTTTCAGCTGGCCCAGTTCTTTGGTGCGCGGATCGTCCTGAGAACCCATGGGATCACACAACAAACCGGAATCGTCGATCGAACGCGCGCGCGCCAATACCCCGTCCGGAATCGGCGGGGCTGTCCCTAACCGGCGGAGATCGGCCGCGGCACGGGTGTAGGGGCAGCAGTGTGGCCCTGCGCTTGCTGAACCACCGGCAATTGCAGCACGGTCGCCCGCTGTCCTTCGCACAGCAACGTCACCAACACGCGGCTTCCGTCCGGAAATTCGATCGCGTCATGGTGCCGATCGGGAATGTGCTGGTCGACCGCGCCGAATTTCCCGACTTGAAAATTCACCTGCCGCGTCCAAATCCATCGGCTGTCGTATTTGACGTTATCGGCGAACGCCAACTCCGTTCCGGGCAGGATGCAGACCGCGACATCGGGCTCACGCTCGGATGCAAAACCTCGTGTTGAGGTGCCGCGGAAGGTCGTGGTGATCAGGGTCTCTCCCACTTGCGCGGGGCGCGTCGCTACGGCGTGCAGACTATAGTCACACATCGGAATGCTCCTCGGTTGAGATAGCCAACCGGCGCCGCCTGGAGCATGATCCGGAAAGTCGGACCGGCTTCCGAAAAGGCCCATGCTCCATCGAAAGAGGCGCAGGCCTCTATCAGAGTGGACATCGGGGCGACCCTGTGCCTGCTTGGCGGCAATTCTGCGGCTTCCGCCCGCGAGCCAAATCACAAATATTTTTTGTTGAAGGCCTCACCCGCATGGAACTTTTCCTGCCGAGCAGGAAAGGCCCAACTCGACTAGCTGCCCAGCCCCCGGGTTCAACTGCGGTGGGCGCCGCTGTCTGACAGGGCTCGTCTAATACTTCCGGTACAAACCGATCAGCTTGCCCTGAATCTTGACCCGGTTCGGCGGGAGGATGCGGACCTCGTAGGACGTATTGGCCGGCTCCAGCGCGATCGATGCGCCGCGGCGGCGGAAGCGCTTCAAGGTTGCCTCCTCATCGTCGATCAAGGCGACCACGATGTCGCCGGTCTCGGCGGTCTCGTTGCGCTGAATCAGCGCCATGTCGCCGTCCAGGATACCGGCATCGACCATGGAATCGCCGCGCACCTCGAGGGCGTAATGCTCGCCCGAGCCGAGCATATCCGGGGGTACGCTGATGGTGTGGCTGCGGGTCTGCAGCGCCTCGATTGGCGTGCCGGCGGCGATACGGCCCATGACGGGAACGGCGACCGGACGGCTGCCATCGTCCTCGGAGCCGATGCTGCCGCCGCTGCGGACCTTGCCAAGCGTTCCCTCGATGACGCTCGGCGTAAAGCCTCGCCGGCCATTGCCGCTTCCGCCAGCCGACAGCTCCGGGAGCTTGATGACTTCGATCGCGCGGGCTCGGTTGGGGAGCCGGCGAATGAAGCCGCGCTCTTCAAGCGCGGTGATGAGACGGTGGATGCCAGACTTCGAGCGCAGATCGAGCGCATCCTTCATCTCGTCGAAGGAGGGCGGTACGCCCGACTCCTTCAGACGCTCGCTGATGAATCGCAGGAGTTCGTATTGTTTGCGCGTGAGCATCTCGATCAGTCCCCAGGTTGGCGTCGTTCGATTCCGAGACGTCTGGATTTGAGACTACGGAGTCCTAGAAATCCGATCCGCGGCCGTCAAAGCTTAGAAACAAATCATGAACGAACACTATCTGTTCCATATGTGTTCCGCAACCACTTAATTTATCGTCAACGAAACCGATTTTGCGGAACCGGCGCCGCGCAGGGGTCAATTGGGCAGTCGCAGGATGTCGCAAGCGCTGCCGGCAGAGGCAGCCGGCGCAAAGGGCGCGCGGATCACAAGCGCCCGTGCCGCAGCGAGATTCCCAAGTAGCGAACTGTCTTGATGGTCGACCGGCGTGGCGATCAGGGAGCCATCGCTGCGCGCTTCCAGGCGGGCCCGCAGATAGTCTTCACGCAGGTCGTTGGCGGCGACATCGCGTCCCAGCAACGCGGTTTCGTGGCGGTGACCGACCACCGACCGTCCCGAAAGCTTGCGAATCAGGGGCACCAGAAACAGGAAGCCGCACACATAGGACGACACCGGATTGCCGGGCAGGCCGATCACCCGCATGGCGCCGAGCCGCCCGTGCATCATCGGCTTGCCCGGGCGCATGGCGATCCGCCAGAACGCCATCGTCACGCCCTCAGCCTCCAGCGACCGCTTGACGAGATCATGGTCGCCGACCGAGGCGCCGCCGGTGGTAACCAGGACATCGGCGCCAAGGTCGCGGGCCCGGCGGATTCCGTTCGTGGTGGCCTCGATGGTGTCGGCGGCGACGCCAAGATCGACGGTCTCCGCGCCCTCGTCACGGGCGAGCGCCCGCAGCGCGTACCCATTGGAATAGACGATCTGGCCGGGACCGGGGGTCTCGCCCGGCATCACCAATTCGTCACCTGTGGCGAGGATCGCGACCTTCGGCCGCCGGCGGACCGGGAGATGCGGATAATTCATGCCGGCCGCAAGCGACAGGTCGCGATCGGTGAGGCGGTTACCGCCGGCCAGCAGCACATCGCCTTGGCGAAAGTCGACCCCGGCGGGGCGGATATGGCGCCCCGGGAGAGCCGGTTCGGTGATGGTGATGCCGCCGGCTTCGACAACGGTGTCTTCCTGAATGATAACGGCGTCGGCTCCGTCCGGAATGACGCCGCCCGTAAAGATGCGGACGGCTTCGCCCACCGCGACAGTCCGCTCGAACGGCCTGCCGGCGGCGACCTCGCCAATCACCTTGAGCCGCGCCGCGGCGTGGCCGGCATCGGCGGCGCGAACCGCATAGCCATCCATCGCCGACATCGCCTGCGGCGGCTGGGTGCGCAAGGCGGCCACGTCCCGCGCCAGCACCCTGTGGTGAGCCGAATCCAGCGCGACCGCTTCCTCGGGCAGCGGGTCGGCGCCCGCAAGCACGGCGGCAAGCGCGTCTGCGACAGGCATCAATGCCAAGACAAGGCTCCCAAAGACAAGGCTCCCAAAGAAAAAGCTCCCAAGGACATGGCTAACAAGACTAACCCCTCAAATCCCGAGCGTTTCCAGTGCTCTCGCCACGTCGTCAGACGAGGTCACATGGACCGCCATCAGGCCGCGTTCGCGCGCGCCTCCGATGTTCTCGGCGAGATCGTCAAAGAACACAATGCGTTCGGCCGGCACCCCGATCGCCTGCACCACATGATCATAGGCCTCGGCATCCGGTTTCCGAAGTCCGATCGAGGAAGATAGGAACATTTCGCGGAAATGACCGAGTACATCGGCATACTCTTTCGAAAAATATTCGACATGGGGGCTGTTGGTATTGGAGAAGGCGTAGAGCGGCAGGCGCGGCGCGGCGCGCGCCAGGAGCTGATGGATGCCGGGCATTTCGCCGGCGAAAATGGCGTTCCAGCCCTCGAGCAACTGGACATCGGAGAGGTCAACGCCAAGCGACGTGCGCAAGCCCGCAAAGAACGCCGCGTCGCTGATCTCACCCCTTTCGTGGCGCCGATATAATTCGTCGCGCGCAAAGCGTCCCACGAGGTTTCCAGGGTCGCATCCGGCGTGACCGGCCCAGCAGCGAAGCGTTCGGTTGAAATCGATATCGAGCACCACGCGGCCGAGATCGAACAACAGCGCGTCGGCTGCGCCGGGGGAAAGCGGAGGGCGGGTCATTGGGGCGGTGTACGAAAAATGGCGAAGGGGAGCAACGGCGAACCGATACTTGTTTCGACGGCGCAGCCTCCAGACTCGCGCAAAAAGAGGGTCCCGCAATGAATGCGATCAATTGCGGTTGGCTTGGCTGCGGATGAATTTTATTTCAATCAACAAAACGATAAGGAGGAACACCAGAAGACCGGGGAGGACGTACGCCTCGGGATTTGTGACCAAGGTCCCACGATGCCAGCCGGTCTGCGTCTCGAACATGCGCAAGTATGAATAATGTCTGTGAACGCCTCCGAACATCAAAAGGCTAATCATGGTGCAAAAAAAGACCGGCTTAAGATAATGCGGCAACCATAGAAGCAGCAGACCACCGGCGAGAAGCGCATAAGCGATGCACAGGCGAAGTAACCCAGGTCGGAGCAACGACTCCAGAGGGTTTGGTTGTGAGGCGAGCAACTTCAAGATATCCCACGCGGACCATTCGGTCTTGCCTAGCGCGGGTGGCGAAACGTTGAACAACGGGAGAAAACACGTCAAGAGTCCCTGTCTCGGGCATGGAGAGCACCTTTCACCATATCGAGTCTTCCCCGTTGACGCCTAACAATCGGTAAAGCCAGCCCTTTTTTGCAGGAGAATCTGTCGCATTTCGCCCAATGCAACGCCCTCTCGCTCAATACCGATAGGGCTCGATGTCCAGAAGCGGAAAGGCGCTGAGGACGTGAGGCAGGTTGGTCGGCGTTGCCGGATGCAGATAGGATTTGTCCAGTTCGGCGAATTTTGTAACGCCTAACAATCCAAGGCTGCGGATCACTTCGTCTTCCAAAAGCTCCAGCATCCGCACGATTCCAGCCTCACCGGCTGCCGCTAGCGCCCAGCATTGCAGGCGGCCGATGCCGATGAGATCGGCGCCCATTGCAATCGCCTTGACGATGTCGCTGCCGCGGCAAAACGAGCCGTCGACCATGATTTTCGCGCGCCCCGCAACGGCGCTGACGATTTCGGGCAGCACGTGCATGGCGCCGCGTCCGTGGTCGAGCTGGCGCCCACCATGGTTCGACACATAAATCCACTCGACGCCGTGATCGAGCGCGATCGCGCCATCTTCGGCGGTGGCGATGCCCTTGAGGATCAGCGGGATTTTGTATTTGTCCTTGATCAGCTTGACGGTGCGCCATTCGAGCCCCTTCTGGAAGTCGCCGCCGGTGGCGCGCAACCGGCTCTCGCGCACATAACGCTTGGCGATATCACGCTCGCGTCGGCTGTAAAGGGCGGTGTCGACGGTCAGGCAAAACGCCGCATAGCCGCTAGCGATCGCCCGGCTGACCCGGTCTTCGACAAAGGCGTCGTCGCCGCGGACATAGAGCTGATAGATGCGCAGCGCATCGGGTGCTGCTTCGGCGACCTTCTCAAGACCGGGCTCAGAAACCGAACTCAGCATTTGGGCGGCACCGAACCGGCCGACACCGCGGGCGACGCTGGCCGCCGCGCCAGCGGGATCGAAGATTTCAAGGGCTCCAACCGGCGCCATCATCACCGGGAGGCGCAGTCTGCGGCCGAACACCTCGGCGGAGGCATCGACCCTGGCGACATTGCGCAGGACGCGCGGCCGGAAGGCAATCTCGTCAAGCGCCATGCGGTTGCGGCGCATCGTGGTCTCGGTCTCGGCGGCGCCGACGATGTAATCCCAGGCGTTCTGGTCGAGGTTGGCACGCGCCTTGCGCACGAACTCATGAAGATTCTGGAACTGTTCGGCGCTGGCGCCAAGTTCAGTGTTCGCTGGGATGCGGGTCGCCTCATTCATCTTGTTCTCCTGAAATCTCCGGCCGCGCTTGCCTCAAATCCGCCCCGCAAATCTCAGCGATCCGCAGGCAAGCCCGTCCGGCGCTCGTAAGCGAGAAATGCACAGCCGGCAACCCTAAAGCCGGCTGATGCATTCCGTCGGTCACTTTGCGTGTCACTTGGCGTTTGAGGCGACCACGGACATTGGCCTCGGCTCGCGCTTGGCGACCATATTGGCCGTCGTTGCGGCATATTTCTTGAAGTGAGGGGTCTCGCGGTGCGCCTTCAAGGCGGCCTCGTTGTCATAGATTTCATAGAGGAAGAAGTGGTTCTGGTCGCTCGCAAGATTGAGGATGTCGAACCGCCGGCGACCCGGCTCCTTCACCGACGCCATGCCGTTCTCCGTGATCGCCGCCAGAAACTTCTCGCGTTCGGCCGGCACGATATCGAGGTCGACGGCGTTGACAAACATTCCGGCCGATTGCGCGGACGCCCGCTGGCCCGGAATTGGCAGCAAGGTGGCGCCGACAATGCAAAGCGCCAGGGCG